>JACCDV010196960.1_pt1 | contig 29893 bp, 30 predicted proteins | sample 7446131 | NCBI WGS metagenome assembly JACCDV01 (sample SAMN15323448, study PRJNA562643) | freshwater metagenome | isolation source: river surface water | place: USA:Blue River Watershed | collected 2017-08-17 | reverse complement strand
CTGCCATACCGCTGCCATGCCGTCTTCACATCGCTGCCATGCCACGGCCGCATTGCCGCGCCCTGCCGCGTCTGCACTGCTGGTTTATACTCGGCACACCAACGGATCCGACCCTGACACGCCGTGATGACCGCCCCCAAGAAACTGCTGCTGCGCCTGCCGGCGTGGCTGATGGCAGCGATGCTCGCCACGCCTGCGCACGCAGCCACCTGGACCTGCGTGACCACGGCCCTGCGCGGCAACAAATGGATCTGTCAGGACGACGTGAAACTCTGTTCGTTCGTCTTCACGGTCAATGAAAGCAAGAAGACCATGACGCGCCGCCCGAGCGCCGAAGAGCCGAGCATTCCGGTGGTGGTCGACAAATGGGAAGAGAACAAGATCATTGCGCATGAAGACCGGCCCCGGCTCGACAGCCGCTTCATCGAGCAGTACTACTACAAGATCGAGCTCGACACCGGCAACTTCCTGATGGCCAACGAGTACATGACCAACAGCGGTCGCTACCTGACGCAGGAAGAGCTGAACATGGCCGATCCGAAAAAATACGCGCGCTGGTACAAGCCGCGCCTGTTCACCGAGACCGGCCGCTGCCGCTTCAAGGGCCGCGAATGAGTGACGCTGCCGGCGACGCGTCCGGCCAGCCTGGTCATTCCGACCCCGCGACACCGGGCATCCCACGCAGCGGCGCGCGCCGCTACCGCTACTATGACCTGCTGCTGGCGGCCTTCGTGGTCGTATTGCTGTGCTCGAACCTGATCGGCGCCGGCAAGGCCGCGACCATCACGCTGCCGCTGCTGGGCGAGGTCACGTATGGCGCCGGCATCCTGTTCTTCCCGATCTCTTACCTGTTCGGCGACATCCTGACCGAGGTCTATGGCTATGCGCATGACCGGCGCGCGGTATGGGCTGGCTTTGCCGCGCTGCTGTTCGCGGCGCTGATGTCGCTGGTGGTGCTGTCGCTGACGCCGGCGCCGGGCGATTACATGGACAACTACCAGCGCGGACTGGAGACCGTGTTCGGCAATACCTGGCGCATCGTGCTGGCGTCCATCCTCGCATTCTGGGTCGGCAGCCTCGCGAATGCCTATGTGATGGCGAAGATGAAGATCTGGACCCGCGGCCGCTTCCTGTGGATGCGCACCATCGGCTCGACAGCGGTCGGCGAAGCCTTTGATTCGTCGATCTTTTACCTGATGGCTTTCTATGCGATCTGGCCGACCGAGCAAGTGATTGCGGTCGCCGTCGCGCAGTATTTCCTGAAGACCGGCTGGGAAGTGGTGATGACCCCGGTCACCTATCAGGTGGTGGGCTGGCTGAAGCGCCGCGAGGCGGAAGACTACTACGACGTCGGTACCAACTTCACGCCGTTCCGGGTGCGCGTGTAACGCTTGCCACCGTTCGCGATTTGATGCGCGGCTCAGCGCGGCCGTACGCGCTTGCTGGCCAGCTTGCGCGTCGATTCATCGAATGCGCGATCCAGATACGCCGAATAGAACTGATGGTCGCCACCGACCAGCGGATCGACCAGTGCTTCGCCGGCCGCATTCACGAACACGAGGGTCGGCGCCACCCGCACGCCATAGCGTCGTGCCAACGCTGCCGGCGTCGTGACCGTGCCGTCGAAATCAGTGATGGCCTGACGGCCCGTCATCGTCAGTTCACGCACCTGCGGCGGATCGGCTGCAGCGTCGCGGATCATCGGCAACAGGTAGTGCTGACGCACCACCTTGCAATAGCCGCATTCGGGCAGCGAAAACATCAGTACCAGCGGTTTGCCGGCCGACTGCGCCTGCGCTGATTCGGCGCGCAAATCTTCCGCCATCGGCAGACCGTGCGCTGGTGCTTGCGCACTGGCCGCTGGCGGCAACACGGCCAGCGGCAGCGCGACGGCCAGCATCAGCATCCATTCCTTCATGGGTCCGCGTCCCTTCATCGTTCCGGACGTTGTCGTCAGCCCGGAGTTCATCATTGCTGCTCGCAGCTCAGTCTGGCCGAGGTCTCGATCAACAGCCCCGAACGTGCATGCTGACGCCGTCCTTCGGCGCGCAACAGCAGCGCAGCGCGGTCAAGGGTGAAGTCCATCGCGATCTCGATGCCGTCGGGCGTGAAGCCAAGACTGCGGCAGCGCAGCTTGTCTTCCGCGATCTCGCAACCACAGATCTCGACACGTTGTTCCACACAGCCCGCAGCCAGTTCGGGCGGGCGTTTCACATAACCCGCCTCGGGGTTCACGCTGATGCGCCAGCGGCCATCTCGCAACGTAGTGGCGCCGCCGTCGGCCAGGTCTTCCGTGCGCCACTGGCCACTGCAGTCGTAGTGCATCGTCGGTGGTTGAGACGATGACCGTGGCTGCGACGGTGGCTGCGACGGTGGCTGCGACTGCGCGCTCGCCAGGTCGGCCAGCGGCATCATGCAGGCGAGTAGCGCCAGCACGGCTGCCAGCCTCAAGCGCTGCCGACGCATCGTCAGGCAACCACCTCGCCGGTATCGGTGCGCGTATCGCCGAGGTTGTCGACCCAGGTCACGCTGATCGGATCGCCCTTCTCCGCACCATGGAAGCTGAATACCAGATACGGGTTCTCCGATACTGCCATCCCCAGCCGCGCATTGAGCACCACGCGGTCCTTGCATTTGACCACCAGGGTTTCGATGTAATGCGCCGGAATGCGCGCGCCCTGCTCGTCACGGCGCAGGCCGGACTCCATCGGGTGCTTGACCATCAGTTTGACTTCGACCGTGTCCTTCAACAGGAAGGCGCGGATTTTCATGGGTTCAGACATGCTTCTCTCTCGGCATTGACGAACTTCGGTGCGACGCGTGCTGCAAGCGACTCAGGGGCTCCGGGACTCAGGGGTTGAGCGACTCGTCGGCTCAGCCGCAGCCGCCGCCACCGGCACGCACCTTGATCATCGTGCTGCCGACATAGAACTTGCCTTCGGCGCGCACGATGCCGTAGATGGTCGAGGTCTCGCCCATCTTGATGCGGGTGCTCAGGGTAGCGTCGGTCCCGGGCGGCATGTCGAACACGGCTGTCATCGGCGTCGGGTTCTTTTGCACGAAGATGGCCATCAAGTCAGTCTTCGGGATCTTGCTCTCCATCGACAGTGGCACCACAAAGCCGCTGCCGACCATCTCAGGCCCGGACAGCGTGACCAGTGCGCTGTCGGTGACGGCATCGCCACCCATCGCCTGCACCGCAGCGGCCACGGTCTTCGCATCCGGCAGCGTGCCATCCCAGTCCGCGGCAAATACATCGGACGGCCGGATCACACCGGCAGCGAAGGCCAGCGACAACGCGGTGCCGATGCCGAGAAAATCACGTCGCTCCATCCAGAGGTCTCCTGTGTCGTGCTGCTGTCGGGCGCAGTCAGCTTGCTTGTTTTTTCTATGATGATCGAATCTGCGCCGGATACGCCGGATATGCCAGCATTTTTGTCGGGCAATCGCTGTCGGAACGGCCGGCCGCTATGAAAAAACCCGCCGGCGCTTGCGCGGGGCGGGTTTGACAGGAGCGGTACCAGCCGATCAGGCCGACTTCAGCACTGGTGCCGGCTCAAGCTGGTCGAGTGCGGTCTTCAGGTGGCCGACGGTACGGTCCACATGCAGCAGTTTTTCGAGACCGAACAGGCCCAGGCGGAAGGTGCGGAAGTCGTCACGCTCGCCGACCTGCAGCGGCACGCCGGCCGCAGTCTGCAGGCCGAGCGCGATGAACTTCTTGCCATTCTGGATGTCCGGATCGGTGGTGTAGCTAACCACCACGCAGGGCGCCTGGAAGCCCGGCGCGGCAACGCTCTTGAAGCCCTTCGCTTCGAGCATGCGGCGCACCTTGTCGCCGAGCTCGATCTGCGCCTGCTTCAGCGTATTCCAACCGGCGGTTCGGGTTTCGACCATGGTGTCGCGCAACTGGCGCAGGCCATCGGTCGGCATCGTGGTGTGATAGATGTGCGAGCCTTTTTCATAGGTCTCGACGATCTGCAGCCATTTCTTCAGGTCGCAGGAGTAGCTGGTGCTGGTGGTGCCATCGATCATTGCACGCGCACGCTCGCCCATTGCGATCAGTGCGCAGCACGGCGCGCTGCTCCAGCCCTTTTGCGGCGCAGTGATGATCACATCGACGTTGCAGGCCTTCATGTCGACCCACATCGCGCCGGACGCAATGCAGTCCAGCACGAACAGGCCATCGACCGAGCGCACCGCGTCGCCGACGGCTTTCAGGTAATCATCCGGCAGGATCATGCCGGCCGAGGTTTCGACGTGCGGCGCGAACACGACCGCCGGCTTTTCTTTCTTGATCCACGCGACGACTTCATCGACTGCCGGCGGTGCATAGTCGCCCTCGAAGCCGGGATGTGCCTGGCTGGCCTTGATCACATGCAGGTCTTGCGAGATATGGCCCATCTCGAAGATCTGGGTCCAGCGATAGCTGAACCAGCCGTTGCGAATCACTGCGCATTTGCGCTCGGACGCGAACTGACGCGCGACCGCTTCCATGCCGTAGGTACCGGAGCCGGGAACCACCACCGCCGACTTGGCGTTGTAGACCTCTTTCAGGATGGACGAGATGTCGTTGATCACGCCCATGAAGGCCTTCGACATATGGTTCAGCGAACGATCGGTGTAGACCACCGAAAATTCGAGCAGGCCATCGGGATCGACATGGGGAAGCAAGCCGGGCATAGGAATTCCTGTCTGGGTGAATATGATGTGGGGAGCCGATTTACAGGGCGCAAATTCTCTTCACAGGCAAGAGTTTAACAGAGCATCGCGCCCACTCCTTGTGCATGACACAACCGTGATGCAGGATCGCGGCCGCGCATGGTTATTTCGACAAGTCTCCACGCTTTTGCGGCAGGCTTTAGAATCCCGACCTTTCCTGTATTCACTTCATTCGCCGGGGAGACACCATGCAAAGCGATATCGAGATTGCACAACAAGCCAAAATGAAAAAAGTGGTCGATGTCGCCGCGACGCTCGGCATCCCGGAAGACTCGATCGAGCCCTATGGCCATTACAAGGGCAAGATCTCGCTCGACTATCTGGACACCCTGAAAGGCAAGCCGGACGGCAAGCTGATCCTGGTGACCGCGATCAGCCCGACCCCGGCCGGCGAAGGCAAGACCACCACCACGGTCGGCCTCGGCGATGCGCTGAACCGCATTGGCAAGAAAGCGGTGATCTGCCTGCGCGAACCCTCGCTGGGCCCGGTGTTCGGCGTCAAGGGCGGCGCGGCCGGCGGCGGCCACGCGCAGATCGTGCCGATGGAAGACATCAACCTGCACTTCACCGGCGACTTCTCGGCGATTGCGCTGGCCAACAATCTGCTGGCTGCGATGATCGACAACCATATCAACCACGGCAACCAGCTCGACATTGATCCGCGCCGCATCACCTGGAAGCGCGTGGTGGACATGAATGACCGCGCACTGCGCGACATCGTGGTGGGTGCCGGTGGCACGGCGAACGGCTTCGTGCGCCAGGATGGTTTCGACATCGTGGTCGCCTCCGAAGTGATGGCGATCTTCTGCCTCGCAACCTCGGTACAGGACCTGAAGAAGCGCCTGGGCGATATCGTGATCGGCTACACGCGCGACCTGAAGCCGGTGCATGCAAGCGACCTGAATGCGCATGGCGCGATGACGGTGCTGCTGAAGGATGCGCTGAAGCCGAACCTGGTGCAGACCCTGGAAAACAATCCGGCCTTCGTGCACGGTGGTCCGTTCGCGAACATTGCCCATGGCTGCAATTCGGTGATCGCGACCCAGAGCGCATTGAAGCTGGGTGACTATGTGGTGACCGAAGCCGGCTTCGGCGCCGACCTCGGCGCCGAGAAATTCATCGACATCAAGTGCCGCAAGGCGGGCCTGAAGCCAGCCGCCTGCGCACTGGTTGCCACCATCCGAGCGCTGAAATATCACGGCGGCAAGGATGTGAAGGAACTCAATACCGAAGACCTGGACGCGCTGAAGAAGGGCCTGGTCAACCTCGAGCGCCATGTCGAGAACGTGACCAAGAACTACGGCCTGCCTTGCGTGGTGTCGATCAACCGCTTCACTGCCGATACCGACGCCGAGATTGCGCTGGTGACCGATCGCATGAAGGCGCTCGGCGTGAACGTGGTGCTGGCCGAGCACTGGGCCAAGGGCGGTGCCGGCGCCGAGGCGCTGGCGAAGGAAATCGTGCGCCTGGCCGAAGGCGGCAGCCAACCCACCTATGTGTACGAAGACAGCGACAGTCTGTGGGACAAGATGAAGAAGGTCGCGACCAAAATCTATGGCGCGGCCGACATCAGCGCCCCGGCCAAGGTGAAGCAGCAGCTGCAGGCGTGGCAGGAAGCCGGTTATGGCCATTACCCGATCTGCGTCGCAAAGACACAATCGTCATTCTCGACCGATGCGACGTCACGCGGCGCACCCAGCGGCCATGTAGTGAACATCCGCGAAGTGCGGCTCGCCGCCGGCGCGCAATTCATCGTAATGATCTGCGGTGACATCATGACCATGCCGGGCCTGCCCAAGGTGCCGAGCGCAGTCAAGATCGACATCGACGACAACGGCAAGGTGGTTGGCCTGTTCTGATCACCTGAGCCAGATATCCGGAAAGCCAGCATGCGCGCAGTCGTTTACACCAGCAAGGGCCCGGCGGCCGAGGTACTGAGGATCGTCGACAAACCGCTGCCCTCGCCCGGACCGGGCGAGGTGCGGGTGAAGGTCGCGTTCAGCGGCGTGAACCCATCGGACGTGAAGTCGCGCTCCGGCGTTGCGGCACGCACCGGTGGTTTCCCGGAAGTGACGCCTCACAGCGACGGATCCGGCGTCATCGACCAGCTTGGCGCGGGCGTCGACACGGCGCTGCTGAACCAGCGGGTCTGGATGTACAACGCGCAGTGGGAACGGCCGTATGGCAGCTGTGCCGAGTATGTGGTGCTGCCGGCGTCGCAGGTGGTGCCATTGCCGGAGGCGGTGTCGTTCGAGACTGGCGCGTCGATCGGCATTCCGCTGATGACGGCAATGCATGCGGTGCAAAGCTGCGGCAGCCTGCTCGGCAAGACCGTACTGGTGCCCGGAGCAGCGGGCAGCGTGGGCTTCTATGTGACGCAACTGGCAGAGATGGCCGGCGCACGCGTGATTGCGATCGTCAGCAATGACGACAAGGCAAAGCTCGCGCGCGACATCGGCGCCGCCGATACGATCAATTACAAGACCGAGGATGTGGTCGCGCGCGTGCAGGCACTGACCGGCCGTGATGATGGCAGCACCGGTGCCGACTTCATCATCGACATGGATGCCGCCGCGCACGCGCCGCACTATGGCAGCCTGCTGCGCTTTGGTGGCAAGGCGGTAATCTATGGGACCAACAGCCCGCAGATTGCGATGCCTTTCGGCCCGATGATCCTAGGCTTCGTGAGCCTCTACTACTTCATCGTGTACAAACTGCCACCGGCCTTGCTGCGCGACGTGCTGGATGGCGTGAGGTCGGTGCTCACGCATTCGGGCTTCCGTCATCCGGTGGTGGCGATTCACGCACTCGATGCCGTCGCAGCCGCGCATGAGCAGGTCGAGCGCGGCGCGAATGCGAAGGTGCTGGTGCGTCCCTGAATACGGCGCAAGCGGAACGGCACGCGCGCGATGGCGGATTTCAACGATCACTTCGGCAAGGTCGCGACACGCTACGCAGATTTCCGCCCTACCTACCCTCCTGCATTGTTCGACTGGCTGCGCGACAGTTGCAGCGCACATGAACTGGTTTGGGACTGCGGTTGCGGCAATGGCCAGGCTTCCATCGCACTGGCTGCGCATTTCTCACACGTGCATGCGACGGATGCCAGCGCCGGCCAGATCGCGCAGGCAACGCCCCATCCGCGGGTTCGCTATGCAGTGATGCCCGCCAGTGACAGCGGACTCGATGATGCGTCGGTCGATCTGGTGACGGTCGCACAGGCGCTGCACTGGTTTGCGGATGACAGCTTCTATGATGAAGCGCGACGCGTGCTGAAGCCCGGTGGCCTGCTGGCGGCCTGGAGCTACGGCATGATCATGGTCGACGGCGATGCAGTGAATGCCGCGATACAGCACTTCTATCATCAGGTAATTGGCCCCTACTGGCCGCCCGAACGACGCCATGTCGAAACCGGCTATCGTGAACTGCCGTTTCCGTTGACGCGCATTGCACCCCCTGCGCCGCCGCTGGCGATGCAGGTCGCATGGCCGATGCAGCAATTGCTGGGTTATCTCGGTTCATGGTCAGCATCTGTGCGCTACCGGGAAGCGACCCGCAAGGACGCAGTCGATGCGCTGGGTAAGGTGCTGCGCGATTGCTGGGGCGACCCGATGCAGGCGCGTACCGTGTCGTGGCCGCTGGCAATCCTTGCCGGGCGACCCTGACGAACTCCCCTGCGCCTTCGCGCCCACTGCTGCGCTGCGTGCCCGGCACCGGCAGCACACCTGCGCTGCAGCGCTCTCCCGTGGTCAGGCAGCGATGCCGATGATCACGCTCGACGGATCAAAGCCGGCGACCACCATCGCGCCCGGTTGCAGCGCCATCGCATCGACGGCGGCGTTCGGCACGGTGCTCACCAGTTCCAAACCACCATCGAGCAGCACCGCCACTTCCGACGTGCGCTCGCCGCGTGTGACCGCGTGCGCAATGCCGGGGAAGACATTCTTGTGCGGCGCCGCCGAACCGGCCGCAGGCAGGCTGAACGTCACTGCGGAAGCCTTGATCAGCGCAAACACCTTCGCGCCAATGTCGAGCTGCAGGTCACGGCAACTGCCATGGGTGATGGATGCTGTCAGCAAGCTGTGGCCGTTGACCATGATGCCAAGCTCGTCATTCACCGGCCCCGCGATGATGGACACGATGATGCCGGCGAACTGGTTGCGCGCGCTGGTCTTCATCGCGATGTCATTGGCCATCGCATAGTCATTCGACAGTCCTTGCGCGAGCTTGTTGAGGCGGCCGATGTAGCGTTGGTGCTCGTCTTCGATCAGGCTGAAATTGCGCAGAAGTTGCCGGCCACGCGCGGTGAGCATGGTGCGTCCGCCGCCCTTGCCGCCGGCATGGCGCTCGATCAGCGTGCCGCCGGACAGCGCTGCCATCTGCTCGATCGCATCCCACGCGCCCTTGTAGCTGTAGCCGGCCAGCTTCGCCGCCTGGGTCAGGTTGCCCAGCTTGTCGATCTGCCGCAGCAGCTCGATGCGCTTGGCGTTGGCCAGCGTGGCCTCGCCGACCCGTATGGTCAGCTCGGCGTGGAGCGCGAAGTCGCGGTCGGCCATGGTGGGTTCCCGATTTTGTTTCCTTGCAACATCATAGATGGTTTGACACACAAAATAAAGCCGGGTAAATTTTGCATCCGGCAAGCATGGGGTCAAGCGTGGCTCGGCGACACACTACCGGTCAGCCGGTGGATCACGCTGCCAGCGGCCCGGCAGCAACGACGAACGCGGAGTTATCCGCGATTTTTTGGCCCACCAACATATAGCAGAGTATATTTTGCAACCCGATACGAAGGACCTGTCTTGAAAGCCCGTTTCCACCGCCGTCCCTCAGGCACGGCCGCCATGCTGCTCGCCACTGCGCTGTGCGTGACCCTGCCGCCCGCACAGGCCGGCGAAGATGTGAAGGCCCTGCTCGAGATCCTGCTTGAAAAAGGCATCCTCACGCAGGCCGAGTACGACGCAAAGATCAAGAAGGCGCGCGAGGCCGAAGAAATCCGCGCGTTCAACGAGGCGCAAGATGTGCGCCGCGCCAATCGCGAGATCGACAAGCGTGCCGAGGAAGAGCGCAAGTTCAAGACCCAGATTTATGGCCAGGTGTCGGCCGGCTACTACAACGCCAGCAACATGAAGAGCAGCACGCTGGACGCGAGCGGCATGGCCGACCAGCCGAAGAGCAACAACCGCGTCGGGCTGCGCCTGTCGCGCGAACTCGATGCCGACCTGACGGCGATGCTGACGCTGGAGTCGAACGTGTCGCTGCGCACCGGCGCCATCGGCCGGGATGCAGCGTCGTCCGGCACCAACAACGGCGCGATCTTTGATCGTGAAGCGAGCGTACGACTGGTATCGAAGGACTACGGCACGCTGCAGATCGGGCGCGGCCCCACGCTGCAGAACGATCTGGCCAGCGCGTTCGACGCCCGCCAGAACTGGAACTTCGGTGGCCTGAAGCCGATCGCGCGCTATGCGGGCTTCCACAGCGCGTCCGGCATCAACCGCGCGGACAAGCTGATCCGTTACACGTCGCCGGTCTTGCGTGGCTTCACGCTTGACGGCGGGCTGACGACGGGCGGCGTGCCCGGTGACAGTAGCCGCGATGCGAACGTGTATGCGGGCGCAAGGTACAAGGAAGGCGATTTCGAGGCGGCGTACCATCACATCTCGGCCAGCCTGTCGTCGAGCTCACGGAACAACGTGGTCGACTTCATCGCCGCCAAATACACGATCGACAAGCTGACCATCAACGGTGGCTATGTATTCACGCGCAATCCGTCATCATCCACCGCAACGCTGAGCACGACGACACCGGGCGGCCGCGCCGATGTGGACACGGTCTTTGCCGGCGCGCTCTACCGCTTCACGCCCAAGCTCAGCGCCAACGCCGGCTGGTACCAGGTGAAAGACAAGACCTCGACCGCAGGCCTGAATGATGTGCGCATGTTCGCCACCGGCCTGACCTGGAGCCCGTACAAGGACTGGGACCTGTTCATCGACTATGTCACCGCAGACCGCAAGGACAATGCGACGGCGGTCTTCTCGATCTACGACGCATGGCGCCCCGACACCGCCAATCCGTCCACACTCGCGGCAGGTACACGCGACCAGTCCGGTGTGGCGGTGGGCGCCCAGTTCAAGTTCTGATGGCACGACCGCTTCTCATCGATCAATCATCCATGAAAAAGACCATCACACAGGGCCTTGCCCGTTCGCTGACGCTGGCCGCCGCGCTGTTGCTGCAGGCCGCCTCCGCCCATGCCGCCGAAATCAAGGTGGCCGTCGCCGCCAACTTCGCGCAAACGATGAAGGACATCGCCGTCGAATTCGAGAAAGACAGCGGCCACAAGCTCGCGATCACGCAAGGTGCGACCGGCAAGTTCTATGCGCAGATCAGCAATGGCGCACCGTTCGACGTCTTTCTGTCCGCAGATGACGAAACACCGGCGAAGCTGGTGAGGGAAGGCAAGGCTGTCGCCGGCAGCCAGTTCACGTATGCGATCGGGCGCCTCGTGTTGTGGTCACCGGATGACAAGCTGGTGGACCAGGGCGGTGGCGTGCTGAAGTCCGATAAATTCAAGTTCATCGCGATCGCGAACGCAAAGGTCGCGCCCTATGGCCGCGCGTCGGTGCAAACCATGCAGAAGCTCGGCGTGCTGAGCGCGATCGAGCCGCGTGTCGTGCAAGGCGAGAGCATCACGCAGACGCTGCAATTCGTCACCAGCGGCAATGCGCAGCTGGGCTTTGTCGCGCTGTCGCAGGTCTGGGACGGTGGCAAGCTGAAGTCCGGTTCCGGCTGGATCGTGCCGGAAGCGATGCATGAAGAACTGCGACAGGATGCGGTGCTGCTCAATCCGGGCAAGGACTCCGCAGCGGCCGCTGCATTGCTGGCTTACCTGAAGTCCGACAAGGCGCGCAAGATCATCGATCGCTACGGCTACAAGGCGCAGTGAACGTCTGTGAGCGACACGATGCTGCTCGACCCTGAATCCCTGCAAGCGATCTGGCTGACACTGAAGCTGTCGGCGGTCGTGACGCTGATCCTGCTCGTGATCGGCACACCGATCGCATGGTGGCTGGCGCGCACGCACAGCCGCTTGAAGGCGCCACTGGCGGCGGTAGTTGCGTTGCCGCTGGTACTGCCGCCGACCGTGCTCGGCTTTTATCTGTTGCTGGCGATGGGACCGAATGGCTTCGTCGGCCAGCTGACAAATTCGCTTGGCATCGGCCAGCTGCCATTCACGTTCTGGGGACTGGTGATTGCGTCCGTGTTCTATTCGCTGCCCTTCATGGTGCAGCCCTTGCAGAATGCGTTCGAAGCGATCGGCCCGCGGCCGATGGAAGTGGCCGCAACGCTGCGTGCAACGCCTATCGATGCGTTTTTCACCATCGCCGTGCCCATGGCACTGCCGGGCTTTCTGACGGCCAGCGTGATGACCTTTGCGCACACGGTCGGTGAATTCGGTGTGGTGCTGATGATAGGCGGGAACATGGCCGGTGAGACGCGCGTGGCGTCGGTGCAGATCTATGATTTCGTGGAAGCGATGCAATATGACCATGCGCATCATCTGGCGGCAGTGATGGTGGTGTTCTCGTTCGTGGTGCTGTTGCTGTTGCACCTGTGGCGCCCGGCGGCGCGGCGGGAGAGCTGACATGGCGCATCACGCCGACTTCCACCGTCAGCCCGAGGGACACGCGCGGCCTCATGCGCCTGGCCATGCTGATGCCGGCATTCACGCCCGCTTCGCACTGACGTGGCCCGGCTTCACGCTCGACATCGACCTGCAGCTGCCAGGCCGGGGCGTGATCGCGTTGTTCGGCCCGTCGGGCTGCGGCAAGACCACGCTGCTGCGCAGCCTCGCCGGACTGGAAAGGCCACGTGGCCAACTGCTCGTGAACGGCGAGGTCTGGCAGGACGAACAGACCTGGCTGCCCGCGCACCAGCGGCCGATCGGCTATGTGTTTCAGGAGGCCAGCCTCTTCCCGCACCTGAGCGTGCAGGGCAATCTCGCGTATGGCATGAAGCGTTCGGCCGATGCCGGTGGCGTCGATCTCGATCATGTGATCGACTTGCTGGGCATACGACCGCTGCTGATTCGACGTCCGCATGCGCTGTCGGGCGGCGAACGGCAGCGGGTGGGCATAGCGCGTGCGCTCGCGGTGAACCCGAAGCTGCTGCTGATGGATGAGCCGCTGGCGGCGCTCGACCATGCACGCAAGCAGGAGATCCTGCCCTATCTGGACCGGCTACAGCAGTCACTCGCGATACCGATCGTGTATGTCACGCATTCACCGGATGAAGTGACGCGACTGGCCAGCCATCTGGTGGTGCTGGATCAGGGCCGCGCGATCGCCAGCGGCCCGCTGGCCGAGACGCTGGCGCGGCTGGACTTGCCGGTGAAGCTGGGCGAGGATACCGGCGTGGTGATTGATGCGCGCGTCGGCCACATCGACCAGGACTGGCATCTGGCGCGCATGGATTTCGATGGCGGGCAGCTGTGGACGCGCGACCCGCAACTGCCCGCCGGAACCGCGGTACGCGTTCGCATTCTTGCGCGCGATGTGAGCCTCGCGCGTGATGAACCCGGACGCAGCAGCATACAGAACGTACTGCAGGGACGCATCGATGGCATCGCCGACGATGATGCGCCGGGACTGGCGCTGGTCAGGGTACAACTGGGTGCCACGGCCGTGCTCGCGCGCGTGACGCGACGCTCGCTGGCCGAGCTGGGGTTGAAGGAAGGGGATGCGGCGTGGGTGCAGGTAAAATCGGTGGCGCTGGCTCGCTGACCCTGACCTGCTATCCCGATGCGACGTTTACTGAACTTGCTGACGACACTGACACTGGCCACCCCCTTCTGGCTGGTACCAAGCACCGCGCACGCGGACACGCTGCACTTCCACTGCCGTGGCTGGATGCCGATCTACCTCGGCAGCTGGGTGCCGATCAACCCGGACCCGAGCGATTTCGACATGCTGAGCATCGAGGTCAATGAACAGACCAAGATGACCAGCTTCGTGCTGACCATGATCGGCCGCACCAGTTTTGCGACCAAGATCAGCGAAGCACACATCAAGGGCGCGATCGCCTACAAGCAGCTGATGGTCGATGACATGGTCGAGTTCATCGACTTTGCCCTCAACCGGGGGACCGGTGAGGTCAACATCACCGCACTGGAAAAAGCCTATCGCCGTCCGCACACTCTATTCAAGGGCAAGTGTATCGAGGTCAAGTCACCCTTCTCGAAATCGAAATCGAAATTCTGACGCCGGTTTCGCCGACCATTCGCCGATAGCTAATAGCTGATGGCTGGTAGCGCCGCGCTACCGGAACGTTTTCGCCACTTCACTGCTCTGTGTCATGGACTGACACCGATGAACCCGCGTGCGCGGATTGATGAGCGTCAAAACCTGGTCTATTCAGCAATTTCATGGCTGACAAACCGCCCTACAGTAGCGCTTGCCAACCAGAAACCCTGACTACCGACCGGCAGTCGGATGCCCTGTCGCAGCCCCGGTGCTGTCATCGCGTCACCCGCTTGCCACCGGTTAGCCACCTGTTGGCCGACTGTAAGCCACCTGTTGGCCGACTCTTCGCCATCTGTTAGCCGACTTTTTGCCACCCGTTCGCCGACCCTTCACCGCTCTCCACTAGCCTTCATGATGGTCAGGACGCTGCTTTCCTCCGGCACTACAGCCGTCGACGAACTCCGGGCCGAGTTGGCCGCCACACGCACCGACCTAGCCCACGCGCGCGCAGCGCTGCAGCAGCAAGACCTGAAGCTGCAGGCCACCTTCGAATTGCCCTCGGTCGGCATGGCCCATGTGGATCTCGATGGCGCATGGCTGGTCGTCAATGACACCTTGTGTGGCATCGTCGGTTACACGCGTGACGAACTGCTGCAGCTGACCTTTCAGGACATCACGCATCCCGATGACCTGGCCGAAGACCTGGCGCTGGTCAGGCAACTGCTCACTGGCGAGATCACCCATTACTCGCTGGAGAAGCGCTACCTGCACAAGCATGGTCAGCAAGTCTGGATCCGGCTGACCGCCAAACTCGCGCGCGATGGCTCGGGACAGCCCTGGTTCTTCGTGTCCGTGATCGAGAACATCCATGACCGCAAACTGGCCGAACAAGAACGGCTGGCAGCGAAGCGGGAACTGCAGGCCAGCGAATCGCGCTTTCGTACTGCGTTCGACAATATTCCGGATGTGGTCGTGATCTATGACCGCGACCTGCGCATCCAGTACATCAACCCGGCCACAGTAAAGACGACAGGCATGCCACCTGAAGCCTTCCTCGGCAAACGTGAATCGGACATTTTTCCGGCCGAGCTGATAGCGCCGTGGCAACCGGCGCTGCATGCGGCACTCGACGAAGGACGGGTGCAATCGGTGGAAGTCGATGTGCAGCTCGAGCCCGGCGTGCGCAACCTGCTGATCACCTGCGTGCCGCTGCGCGACCAGAATGGCGACGTAAAGGAAGTCATGGGCATCACGCATGACTTCACCGATCGCAAGCGCGCCGAAGAAGGCGCGGTGAAGGCCGCACTGCATGACAAGCTGACCGGGCTGCCGAACCGGGCGCTGCTGTTCGAGTATTCGCAGCATGTGTTCGACCAGGCAGCGCGCAACCAGCACGAAGGCGGGGTGCTGTTCATTGACCTCGATCGCTTCAAGCCCATCAATGACATCCACGGTCATGTGATCGGCGACGAGGTATTGAAGCTGGTTGCACATCGCGTGCAGCGACAAGTGCGCAAGGCCGACCTGGTGTTCCGTCTCGGTGGAGATGAATTCCTGGTGCTGCTGCCGCAACTGGCCAACAGCACCGAGGCCGCGCAGATTGCACAACGCGTGCTGAAGGCGTTGGCCGAACCCATGCTGATCGAAGGGATCGAGGTGCAGATCTCGGGGTCGATCGGCATCAGCATCTTTCCGCGCGATGGGATGGACATGCAATCGCTGGTGAACGCTGCGGATAATGCGATGTACCACGCAAAGCAGTCCGGCAAAAACAACTGGCAGTTCTACTCGGCCGATCTGTCCGGTCGCGTGCACGCGCAGATCAGCCTGCAGGACAAGGTCCGACGCGCGCTGAAAGGCAAGCAGTTCCGGCTGATGTACCAACCCATCATCGACATCCACACCCGCCGCATCACCGGCGCCGAAGCCTTGCTGCGCTGGCCCGCCAGCGGCGTGGGGCCGGACCAGTTCATCCCGGCGGCCGAAGCCGTCGGCCAGATCATCCCCATCGGTGATTGGGTGATGCAGGAGGCATGCCGCGCGCACAAGCGCTGGTGCGCGCACGGGTTGCCCGCCATACCGATTGCGGTGAACGTATCGGCACTGCAGATGCGACAGAAGGATTTCCGCTTCAAGCTGCTGGCCGTGCTGCGCCAGCAAGGCCTGCCAGCCGATGCATTGCAGATCGAACTCACCGAATCGATGTTGCTGGAGGACGTGGATTACGCGGTCTACCTGCTGAACAATCTTCAGCAGGATGGCGTGAAGATTTCACTCGATGATTTCGGTACCGGCTATTCCAGCCTGTCTTACTTGTCGCGGCTGCCGATCAACAAGATCAAGATCGACAAATCCTTCGTGCAGCACCTGACTACCGACACCACCTCACGCGCAGTGACCGAAGCCATCATCACGCTCGGACGCCGGCTGTCGCTCGACATCATCGCCGAAGGCATCGAGACCCGCACCATGCTCGACGAAGTACGCCAGCTCGGCTGCCAGCAGGTGCAAGGCCACTACCTGGGCCACCCGATGGAGGCCGATGCATTCGAAGCCTGGTATGCGGAGCAGATGCGGGCTTTGTCCTGGAACGGGTGAATGTTCCATTTTCACCACTCCCTGTCTGTCATCCCTCGAAGGCCCCCAGAGTCGAATCAGCGTCGGACACCATTGCATCCACACGCCACGCTGATTGTTGCACGCTCCCTCGCTGCGCGGGCTGGAGAAATTTGCTTCATGCTCAGCACATATCAATGGTTGTCACTTGACAACCAAAGAATGCCTCCCTTATGCTGGAGCTCATGGATGGCCAGAACACCGCACCCAGACAAGGACATTGAAAAGGCCTTGCGCTTCGCAGAATCCCGCGGCTGGCGTGTCGAACGCGGCGGGAGTCATGCCTGGGGAAAGTTATATTGCCCTTACAACGATGCGGATTGTCGCTGCGGCGAATTTTGCATCACAAGCATCTGGACAACGCCGCGTAATTCTGGAAATCATGCGCGCGCCCTGTTACGCGTTGTGTCAAATTGCCTGAGATGCTCGACTTCCTGAATGCTTGCGATGCGATCGGAGACCTGAGATGGAATACATATTCACTCTGAAATATCAGATCGGCTCGATGTCTCCTGATGTGGCGGTTGAACTCCTGGGCGAAGCAGGATGCGATGACGCGCTTGCGGGCACCGGACAGGCCGGGCGATTGGCACTTGAATTTACACGAGAAGCACCCGATGCTCACACTGCAATATTGGGTGCACTTTCGGATGTCAAACGAGCGCTTCCTGATGCGCGCTTGATTGAAGCCGCACCTGATTTGGTCGGGCTCAGTGATGTAGCAAATTTAATTGGCGTAAGCCGTCAAAACATGCGCAAGCTAATGCTCGCCCATGGCGCAAGTTTCCCGCCCCCTTTACATGAGGGCAGCGCAAGCGTGTGGCATCTTGCCGATATCCTCGACTGGCTGAAGGCCAAAGGTAACTACGCGATCGATGAACATCTGCTAGAGCTGGCCGCCAGCGCTCGTCAAGTCAACTTGGCAAAAGAAGCACGGCAATTGGTCCCGAGATTGCGAAAAGAAATCGATGCGCAGCTAGCATGAACACCCGGTTTTCAGATCGCGGCCGAATCCGGAAATGCCAAAAGAAAAAGGCCGGTATCGTTTCCGATACCGGCCTTTTGACTGGCGTCCCCACGGGGATTCGAACCCCGGTACTCACCGTGAAAGGGTGATGTCCTAGGCCTCTAGACGATGGGGACAAAAGCGTGAATTCTGTCCGTACTGCAGGCCTATGTGTGCAGCAAGCTGCTGCGATTCTGCTGCTCTTTGCTGCGCACCAAATTGTAGCTCAGTGGTGGAGGTAAGCGGGATCGAACCGCTGACCTCTTGCATGCCATGCAAGCGCTCTCCCAGCTGAGCTATACCCCCGTTTGCAGCAGAAGCGAGATTATAGACCGATCTTTTCTCGGATGTAAATCACCCCCGAGAACTTTTTTTACAACCAGGCCGATACCCGCTGCAGCACGACCTCGCGGCCAAACAGCTGCAATACCGCGTCCACCGACGGCGTCTGCAGCTGGCCGGTGACGGCCAGGCGCAACGGCATCGCCAGCTGCGGCATCTTCATGCCGTGGTCGGCCAGCACCTGCTTCATCAGCGCAGCAATCGCTTCCTTGCTCCAGTCGATGGTCTTGCAGGCGTCGGCAAACTGGCGCATCGCCGCTTTCGCGGCTTCGGTGATGTGCTGTGCTACCAACGCAGGGTCCGGCTTCGGATCGCGGTAGAACAGCATCGCGGCGTCGGCCAGTTCATTGACGGTGTTGGTGCGGTCCTTCATCAGCGCGATCACGTCTTGCAGCGGCGGTGCGCCGTCAAACTTCGCGCCGTCGCGCTCGAGCTCGGGCATCGCCAACTGCGCGAGGCGCGCATTGTCGGCAAGCTTGATGTAATGGTTGTTCAGCCAGGCCAGCTTCTCCGGATTGAACTGCGCGGGTGACTTGGTCAGGTGGTCGAGGTCGAACCACTGGCAGAACTGATCCATGCTGAAGATCTCGTCATCACCATGGCTCCAGCCGAGGCGTGCCAGATAATTCAGCATCGCTTCGGGCAGGTAGCCCTGCGCCGGATATTCCATCACGCTGACCGCGCCATGTCGCTTGGAGAGCTTCTCGCCGTCGGCACCGAGAATCATCGGCACATGGCCATACACCGGCAGCGTGCCGCCCAGTGCCTTCAAGATGTTGATCTGTCGTGGCGTGTTGTTCACATGGTCGTCGCCGCGAATCACGTGCGTGATCTTCATGTCCCAGTCGTCGACCACCACACAGAAGTTGTAAGTCGGTGTGCCGTCGGGACGTGCAATGACGAGGTCATCGAGTTCGCGGTTCGAGATCGTGATCGTGCCCTTGACCGCATCATTCCAGCTGACGTCACCATCGAGCGGATTGCGGAAGCGCACCACCGGCTTGATGCCGGCGGGGATGGCCGGCAGGGTCTTGCCCGGCTCCGGACGCCAGGTGCCGTCATAGCGCGGCTTCTGGCCGGCGGCGCGCTGGCGCTCGCGCATCGCTTCCACTTCTTCCGGCGTGCAGTAGCAGTGATAAGCAGTGCCGGCTTCCAGCATCTGCGCCACAACCTCACGGTAGCGATCCATGCGCTGCATCTGATAGAACGGGCCTTCGTCATGGCTCAGGCCCAGCCACTGCATGCCGTCGATGATGGCCTGCACCGCTTCCGGCGTCGAACGTTCGAGATCGGTGTCTTCGATGCGCAGGATGAAGGTGCCGCCGAAACGGCGCGCATAGGCCCACGCGAACAGCGCGGTGCGGGCGCCGCCCAGGTGCAGGTAACCGGTGGGGCTGGGGGCAAATCGGGTGCGGACGGTCATGGGAAGGCTGGAATCGCTTGAAAACCCGGTATTTTAGCCGCTGGCACGCGCCTGCATGCCAGACCGACGGACGCAGCGAAGCTCATTTTGCGGCGCTCGACCGCTGGCGGTACGCTCGACGGCCCCCGCTGACGCCAGCCGCCGGCAGAGGCGCAGCCGGAGGGCTGCACTGATAAAATCGCGGTTTCCCCAATTCAGTCCCACCCGTCAATGAGCGTCACCTCCCCTTCTCCGACCCGCAAGCTGTTCGTCACCACCGCGCTGCCTTACGCAAATGGCGCGTTCCATATCGGCCACATCATGGAATACATCCAGGCCGATATCTGGGTGCGCTTCATGCGCATGCGCGGCCATGAGGTGAACTTCGTGGGTGCGGACGATGCGCATGGCGCGCCGATCATGATCGCCGCCGAAAAGGCTGGCGTGACGCCGCAGGAGTTCGTTGCGCGCATTGCTGCCGGTCGCCAGCAGTATCTGGACGGTTTCCACATCGCGTTCGACAACTGGCACTCGACCGATGGCCCTGAGAACCACGAGCTGTCGCAGTTCATCTACAAGCAGCTGCGTGACGATGCGAAGCTGATCACGACCAAGACCATCGAGCAGTTCTATGACCCGGTCAAGAACATGTTCCTGCCGGACCGCTACATCAAGGGCGAGTGCCCGAAGTGCGGCGCGAAGGACCAGTATGGTGACTCGTGCGAAGTGTGCTCTGCGGTCTATGCGCCGACCGAGCTGAAGAACCCGTATTCGACGCTGACCGGCGCTGTTCCGGTGATGAAATCGTCCGAGCATTATTTCTTCCAGCTGTCGGACCCGAAGTGCACGGCCTTCCTGCGGAAGTGGGCGCTGGACCCGGCGCGGCTGCAACCGGAGGTCGCGAACAAGGCACGCGAATGGCTGGACAGTGAATCGGGCCTCGGCGACTGGGACATCAGCCGCGATGCGCCCTACTTCGGCATCGAGATCCCGGATGCACCGGGCAAGTATTTCTATGTATGGCTGGATGCACCGATCGGCTACCTGGCATCGCTGAAGAATTACTTCGCGAAGACCGGTCGCGACTATGAGGCGTTCATGGCCGACCCGGCCACCGAGCAGTACCACTTCATCGGCAAGGACATCACCTATTTCCATACGCTGTTCTGGCCGGCGATGCTGCACTTCGCGGGGCTGAAGGTGCCGAACAATATTTTCGTGCACGGCTTCATCACGGTTAGCGGTGAAAAAATGTCGAAGTCGCGCGGCACCGGCATTTCTCCGCTGCGTTACCTCGATATCGGCATGAACCCGGAATGGCTGCGTTACTACATTGCGGCCAAGCTGAATGCACGCGTCGAAGACGTGGACTTCAACCCGGATGACTTCATGGCGCGCGTGAACAGCGACCTGATCGGCAAGTACATCAACATTGCCAGTCGCGCGGCTGGTTTCATCACGAAGAAATTCGACGGCAAGCTGGGCATGGCCTGGGCGACCGATTCGGACAGCTTCCTGTCGTCGCTGCGCGCGGCGGGCACCGAGATCGCCGCGCTGTTCGAAGCGCGCGAATTTGGCAAGGCCTTGCGCGTGACGATGGAACAGGCCGATGCGGTGAATGCTTACGTTGACGCGAACAAGCCGTGGGAGCTGGCGAAGGACCCGGCCAACAATGCGAAGCTGCAGGAAGTCTGCAGCCGCCTGCTGGAAGCCTTCCGCATCCTGACCATTTACCTGAAGCCGGTGCTGCCGGCGCTGGCCACGCAAGTGGAAGCACTGCTGAACGTGAAACCGCTGCAATGGAGCGACGTCACGCACGCGCTGCCCGACCAGCATGCAATCAACCCGTATGCGCACCTGATGACGCGCGTCGAACCCAAGATGCTGGATGCGCTGTTCGAGCCGCCGGCCGACGCTGCGCCGGCCGCTGCGAATGCCACAGCCGCAGACATCGAGCCGATCGACGCCGAGATCAAGATCGACGATTTCGTGAAAGTTGATCTGCGGGTCGCGCAGATCGTCGACTGCGAACATGTCGAAGGCTCCGACAAGCTGCTGCGCCTGACGCTGGATGTCGGCGAGGGTCGGTTGCGCAATGTGTTTTCCAGGATCAAATCTGCCTACAAGCCGGAAGACCTGAAAGGCAAGCTGACCGTGATGGTTGCCAATCTGGCACCGCGTAAGATGAAATTCGGCGTGTCCGAAGGCATGGTGCTGGCCGCGTCGGCCGCCGACGAGAAGGCGGATCCGGGCATCTACATCCTCGAACCCTGGCCGGGCGCGAAGCCGGGCATGCGGATTCGCTGAAGCGGCCGGGTGACCGGGTAAAATAGCGCCTCTTGTAGATCACCCTGCCTTGCGCGACTGAAATGAGCATTTTCAAGCTGAAAAGCGGCTATGTGTCCGACTTCACCCGTTTCATCGACGACCTGAAGCAGCAAAAGCCGCAGATCGAGGCCGACCAGCAGCAGGGTCGCGCCCGCCTGTGGGACAAGGAACAGCTGGACCTGGACGACATGCGCCGCGCGCAGGAATCGCGCGTTAAGCAGCAGGCCTACGTGTACCAGTCGCACTGAACAGCGAGCCATCGCGACCTATCTGAAGAGCCATCGTGGAAACCAGCACTGACAACGGTATCGAGACCGGCAACGGCGACAGCAATGAGAGCGGCACCGACGCCGCCGTCATCGACGCTGCCGTGATCGACGCCACGCCGGACGTGGTCGATGGCGTGGCCTTTGCAAAGCTGTACGGCGAACCGCTGTTCAAGCTGCCGAATGATCTGTACATCCCGCCGGATGCGCTGGAGGTGTTTCTCGAAGCCTTCGAAGGCCCGCTGGATTTGCTGCTGTACATGATCCGCAAGCAGAACTTCAACATCCTCGACATTCCGATGGCAGCGGTCACGCACCAGTATCTGGACTATGTGGAGCAGATCCGCCAGCGCAACCTCGAACTGGCAGCCGATTACCTGCTGATGGCGGCGATGCTGATCGAGATCAAGTCGCGCATGCTGCTGCCCACCAAGAAGAGCGATACCGGCGAGGAAGCGGTCGATCCGCGTGCCGAACTGGTACGCCGCCTGCTCGAATACGAGCAGATCAAGATCGCTGCGATGAACCTCGATACGCTGCCGCAGGTGGGCCGCGATTTCATCCGTACCCAGGTGTATGTCGATCAGCAAGTCGTGACCCGTTTCCCCGATGTGAACGTAGTCGACCTGCAAACGGCCTGGAGCGACATCCTGCGCCGTGCGAAGCTGACCGCGAAGCACACGATCTCGCGCGAAGAACTGTCGGTGCGCGAGCACATGACGGGCATTCTGCGCCGGCTGCAATCGGCCAAGTTCGTCGAGTTCGCCGACCTGTTCGATCCGTCGCGCGGCGTGCCGGTGGTGGTGGTGAATTTCATCGCGCTGCTGGAACTGGCGAAAGAGACACTGATCGAGATCACGCAGGCCGAAGCCTTCGCGCCGATCTACGTGCGCCTGGCTTACTCGCCGACCTGATCCCCACCGACTACGCCGTAGCGGCAATGGCGCCGCAATTGGCGACTCAACGACCGAGACCCCGATGAAGATCATTTCCTCCATTGCGGAGCTGCGCGACCAATTGCGCGGCCAGCTGCGCACCGCCTTCGTGCCGACCATGGGCAACCTGCATGAAGGCCATCTGTCGCTGATGCGACTGGCGCGCAAGCATGGCGACCCGGTGGTGGCGTCGATCTTCGTGAACCGCCTGCAGTTCGGCCCGAACGAGGATTTCGACAAGTACCCGCGCACTTTCGCGGCTGATGTCGAAAAGCTGGAGAAAGAAGGCGTGTATGTGCTGTTCGCGCCGACCGAGAAAGACCTGTATCCGGAACCGCAGGAATTTCGCGTGCAACCGCCGGGCGAGATTGGCGACATTCTCGAAGGCGAGTTCCGTCCCGGCTTCTTCAAGGGCGTGACCACCGTCGTGCTGAAACTGTTCTCCTGCGTGCAGCCGCGCGTGGCCGTGTTCGGCAAGAAGGATTACCAGCAGCTGATGATCATTCGTCAGATGGCACGCCAGTTCGCGCTGCCGACCGACATCATCGCCGCCGAGACTTTCCGCGCTGACGATGGCCTCGCGCTGTCGTCGCGCAATGGCTACCTGAATGATGCGGAGCGCGCCGAAGCGCCGAACCTGTATCGCGAACTGAATGCAGTGGCCGACGCGGTCCGCCATGGCAACCTCGATGTATCGCTGCTGGAAAAGGATGCAATGCAGCGCCTGGCCAATCGCGGCTGGAAGCCGGATTACATCGCGATCCGCAAGCGCATCGACCTGCAGCCGCCGACCGCCGGCGACCTCGCACAGGCCGAGCCGCTGGTGGTACTCGCCGCCGCAAAGCTCGGCACCACACGCCTGATCGACAATCTGGAGATCTGATGCCACGGGCAGCGCTGCATGCACGACGGTGCCCGCTGCTGCTCCGCGCACTGCGCTGCTCGCTGCCACGCCGGCTGCTACCACGCCACCTGCTACTTTGCCACTTACTGACGCGCTGCACGTCGCCACTGTGTGCGCTTCTGCTCGCCCTTGCGCTGCCTCCGTCAACAGCACTGGCGACGCTGAGCGTCACCGATGATGGCGGCCAGGTGCTGACGCTGCCACGTCCTGCGCAACGTATCGTCAGCCTCGCGCCGCATGCCACCGAATTGCTGTTCGCCGCCGGCGCCGGCGGCAAGGTAGTTGGTGTGTCCGAGTTCAGCGACTACCCGGCCGACGCGCAGCGGCTGCCCTCGGTCGGCAGCAGCATGCAGCTCGACATCGAGCGCATCGTCGCATTAAAGCCCGATCTGATCATTGCGTGGCAGAGCGGTAACAATGCACGGCAGGTAGCGCGGCTGCGCAAATTGGGCTACCCGGTGTATGACAGCGAACCCAGGCGTCTTGAAGACATTGCGCGCACACTGGAGCATGTCGGTACGTTGACCGACAGCCCGCAAGGCCGCGTCGCGGCGACGCAATTCCGGGAACGGCTGCAGGCGCTGCAGCAGCAGTACGCGGGCAAGACACCGGTACGCGTGTTCTATCAGATCTGGCCATCACCGCTGATGACGCTGAATGACCAGCACATCGTGTCCGATGCATTGCGCCTGTGCGGTGCGGTGAACCTGTTCGGCAAGTTGCCGCAGCTGGCGCCGACCATCAGCCGCGAATCGGTGGTCGCAGCAAGGCCGGACGCAATCTTTGCCAGCGACGAGCGCAACGAGCGCTGGGAGCGCTGGCGTACGCTGCCCCATGTGCCGGCGGTGCGACTGGGTAACCTGTATCGTATCGATGGCGCAGTGATGAATCGTGCCGGGCCGCGTATGCTGGATGCGACTGTCACCCTGTGCAAGCAGGTGGATGACGCGCGCATGAAACTTGTAGCGCCTCCGCCAGCGACCACGCGCGCAAGCTCCTCTGCACCGGGACCCGACACCTCGACGAAGCTCATTACACAACCCGCCACCAAACCCAAGGAAAAACAATGACCCAAGCCATGCTGCAACAGCTGATGGAACACCAGAAAGGCACCCTGCCTGATGCCGCTGGTTTTCAGTTGCTGTCTGTCGAAGACAAGCTGCTGACCGGCGCGATCGACATTCAGCCGCATCATCTGGCGCCGAATGGCTATCTGCATGCAGCATCGGTGATCATGCTGGCCGATACGCTATGCGGCTATGGCTGCATGCTGCACCTGCCGGAAGGTGCGCAAAGCTTTACCACCATCGAGCTCAAGAGCAACCATCTGGGTACGGCACGCGAAGGTCGCGTCGAAGCGTCGGCACGGCCGGTTCACCTGGGCCGCACGACCCAAGTGTGGGATGCAACGGTGACGGCAGGCGGCAAGACGATCGCGCTGTTCCGCTGCACGCAGATGGTGCTGTGGCCGAAGTCGTGAGCAGGCAAGCGGTCGACCGCACGGGCATTGACGGCCCGCGAAAACTGAATGCTTGACATATAACGTATATCGTTATATGGTTTCCGTTAATGATTCGTTCGTTCAAATGTGCCGATACGGCGGAGTTGTTTACCGGGAAGACGGTGCGCCGCTTTATCAACATCCGCACAGTTGCCGAACGAAAACTAGGGATGCTGCACCATGCTTGTCGGCTGGATGACCTGCGAATACCGCCGAACAATAGGCTAGAGGCACTGAAGGGTGACAGGAAAGGTCGATACAGCATCCGGATCAACGACCAATGGCGCATTTGCTTCCGTTTCGATGGCGCGGACGCATTTGATGTCGAGATCGTTGACTATCACTGAGACCGAGAGGAACTGACATGGGAACGCCAACGAACGGGATGCGTCCTATCCACCCGGGCGAGGTCCTGCGCGAGGAATTTCTGGTACCCATGGGCCTGTCTGCGCATGCGCTGGCCTTGGGCATACAGGTGTCGGCACCGCGCATCAATGACATCGTGCGCGAGAGGCGCGGCATTACGGCGGATACGGCACTGCGACTGGCGCGCTTCTTCGGCACCAGCGCCGAGTTTTGGATGGGCTTGCAGGCCGATTACGATATGGCGGTCGCCCGCGAAGCCATCGGAACCGCGCTTGACAGGATACAGCGCTACGAAGCAGCCTGAAGCTGTCGGGACGTCGGCGTCCGCACTGTCATTGACTGGCTACGAACAGGCCTGGGCGAGTCTCGAATGCGCAGCCGAAGGCAGCCCCTATCGCGGATTCCGCAGCCTCGCCGGATGCGCCCAGCCAGTGGCCGCCGTCGCTCAGCACCAGCAGGTGCGTCGCGAACTGCAGCGCGAGGTTGATGTCGTGGCAGACGGCGATGACGGCACGCTGCCCATCTGTTGCGAGCGCCATGTCCCTCAGCAATCGCATCACCGTTCGCTGATGGGCAACATCCTGATGCGAGGTCGGCTCATCCAGCATCATCAGCGGCACGTCCTGCACCAGCAGTGCCGCCAGCGCCACGCGCTGGCGCTCACCGCCGGACAAGCGCATCACATCATCATCAACCCGGTCGCGCATGCCGACCAGCGTCAGCGCATCATGTATTTTTTGTGTGTCTTCCGCATCGTCCCACGTCCGCCCGATACGCAAAGGTGTACGCCCGATCGCAACCGCTTCGAACACCGAGCAGGAAAAGCTGTCGACCACTTGCTGCATCATCAAGCCGCGCAAGCGTGCCAGTGACAGCAGGTCCATCGTCGCCAGCCCGCGGCCGGCAATCTGCACCGTGCCCTTTGCGGGTGCTGCCAGACCGGCCAGCACATGCAACAAGCTGCTCTTGCCGGCGCCGTTGCGGCCCAGCACGCACCAGAACTCACCGGCATTGACGGACCAGTCGAGCGAGCCGATCAGTGTACGATGCCCCGCCTGCAGCGAGAGTCCGCGAGTCTGCAGCATGCTCATGATCGGCTCCGGTTGAGCAGATACAGGAAGACGGGGACACCAATGATCGCTGTCGCGACCCCGACCGGCAACTGCACGGGCGCCAACACCGTGCGCGCGACCATATCTGCGAGCACCAATGCAACACCACCGCCGATGACGGAAGCTGGCAACAACAGGTTCTGGTCATTACCCAGCACAAGCCGCAACGCATGCGGCACCACCAGCCCTACAAAACCGATCGCACCGGCGACCGCCACTGCCGCCGCGGTGGCCATCGATGCCACCAGCAACAAGGAAAATCTCAGGCGCGTCGTAGGGATGCCCAGCAACTGTGCGGACGAGACGCCGTGTGCGAGGACATTCAACGCATGCGCATGTCGGATGGACCACACCAGAGCCAGCGCCAGCACCAGCCATGCCATCCCGTTATAGCTGTCGGTGTCGACATCACCCATCAGCCAGAAGAAGGCACCACGCAACGACGTGTCGTCGGCCACCGAGAGAAACAGCGTCACCAGCGCGCCGAATCCGGCGGAGACCATCACACCGTTCAGGATCAGCGACACGCCAGCGCTCCCATCTGCAGCGTAGGGTGCAGACATGCGCTTGCGAGCCAGTACGACCAGTATCGCAGTCGCGAGCAATGCACCTGCCAGCGCGCCACCCTGCAAGCCGAGCAGCGAGCCCGGCAGCACGATGCCGAACAGCAGTGCGCCGGCCGCTGACCCGCCAGACACCCCCAGCACATAGGGATCTGCCAGAGGGTTGCGCAGCAAAAGCTGCATCAGCGCGCCCGCCAGTGCCAGCAGCCCGCCAACGGCGAAACCCGAGATCACTCTCGGGGCCCGCAACGCGATCATCGGCAGCATGTCGTTTGACAGCCCACAACTGCTGCTGCCACACACGGTCGCTGCAACCAGCACGCCAAGCGACACCGTCAAGCCTGCGAAAGCGAGCTTCAAGTGTCGATGGCGGGACATGACAGACATGGTTCAGGCCAGGTACAGATCAGATTCAGAACCCGATTCTGGCAGAGAGCCAGAAAGAACGACCCGCATCCGGATAGACCGCGGTGGAACCGCTCGACAGCGTGGCATAGGAGTAGAAAGCCTTATCAAACATGTTCAACACCCGGAATGACAGATCGACCTTGCCGATACGATGTTGATAGTACATGTCTGTCACACCATAAGCCGGCATACGTCGCTGGTTGTCGAAATCAAGCGCGACATACTGACTGGCTATCCACTGAGTGATCAAGCCGATTTTCTGATTCGCAGCCAACGCATATTCGGCTCGAATGGTAGCGACCTCTCGGGCACTGAGAGGTACCTGCTTGCCACTGAAATCGCCCTTTGCAAATCGAGCATCGCGGAGTGCCAGTGATGCGCCGACAAACATGTCGCGCGTTAGCTGATATCCCCCGTCGATATCGATACCCCGCCGCCGCGTCGGATCAAGGTTGATGTTGGCCGGCCAATTGACACCATCGTCATACAGAATGATTTCGTTGCTCAGGCTGCTCTGATAAACCCGGGTATCCATTCGGCCGCGATCGCCGAAACGGTGTTTCCAGCCAATCTCACGGTCACGAGAAGTCTGTGGCAGCAACGCGACCAGGTTACCGTTGGCGTCATATGACGCACCTGTAAATTCGTCGATATTGGCAAACCGATAGCTGGTTGACGCTCGCGCATACACCGTGTCGCTGGGTGACAGCGCATGGCTGGCACCAAGCTCCCACGCCGAGCGCGAGTACCGCGCTGCATCACGACCAAATCCGGATACCTGTGACCGATCACTGCTCTCATGGCGGTAACCTGCGGTGATCCGCGTCGCGATCGCGGCCACGTCGAGATCATTCTTGAAATAGTAGCTGTCGCCGGAAAATTTCAAATTGAAATCGCCCCAGTTCAAGGTCGGATAGACTCGCAACTGCCGCCACTCGGCGCGCTCGACACCGAATACCAGGCGGTTGGCGCCGAAACTCAAGGCGTCACTGCGTATTCCGGACAAGCCGAAATGACGATCATCTCCGTCATAGACAAGGGTTGCTGGCATGCCGCCCTTGACCGCAACCGCATCCAGATCGCGTGTCCGTCCGCTGATATCCAGTCGCCACAACACATCTGCAATCTCGGTCTCGGCGAAAGCCGACAGTCGATGTGACGTAATTTTTGAACGCGTATCGTTCGTCACGGAATCCGGCTGTGCCGCGCGACGATTGACAGCAAAAGCAGACAGAGAGATCGGACCGGCCGTACGGGCATCGAGAGACTCCGAGCGCAAGTTGGCTCCGAAACGTACGTCGCCCGCCACATACTTTGCGGACAAAAAGACATCGCGACTTTCATTCCCTGAGTGTTCGCGATAGCCATCCGATCGACGGTTGGATACCGACAAGGCCAGATCCATACCGCCTTCCGTGTAGCGGGTATTCGCACGTGCCTCGTAGGTGGAGAATGATCCAACACCCATATAGGCACTTGAGGTCGCTTTGCCCTCACTGCCCGGGGAGCTTGCGCGCGTGATGATATTGATGACACCGGCCGTGGAGCCACCGCCATATAACACCGCTGCCGATCCTTTCTGAATCTCGATGCGATCGACGCTTTCGATCGGAATGCCGGACAATCTGATTTCCGTTGCATCGCCCTCGCGCATCGGTATGCCGTCGACCAGCACCGTAATATTCGAGCCCGCGGTGTCACCGAAACCCATGGGATCGGCAGTCAATTCATTGCCACCGCTCAAGCTGACCCGCGATGCAACACCGCCAAAACGCAGGATCGCCTCATTAACTGTCGATACATTCGACGTAGCGATCTGCTCACGACCGATGGTGATGACGTGCGCCGGGATGACCTGCACTTCCTCTTCATATCGCGTACCCGTGACCACTACCTGCGGCAGCGGCTTGTCGGTGACGGACGCAGTCAGCGTCGAGGAATCAGTGTGTGTCTGTGCATGCGAGAACGCAGCAAACAGCAGCGCCGGGAGTGCAGCCAGTACAGGCGCACCGCCAGCAGAAATACGACGAGAGGACATAAAAAAGCAAAATGAAGACATCCCGCCAGCTTCCCCGCAGGCAGGACAAACACAGGAGCGACAATGCAGATACCGCGCAGAGATCGTGCAAGATCAGAGTACGGACGAACCACCCGTTCGTCGCTCCCACCTGTCCGGCCGGTAT
>JACCDV010164927.1_pt1 | contig 29903 bp, 29 predicted proteins | sample 7446131 | NCBI WGS metagenome assembly JACCDV01 (sample SAMN15323448, study PRJNA562643) | freshwater metagenome | isolation source: river surface water | place: USA:Blue River Watershed | collected 2017-08-17 | reverse complement strand
TAGAGATCGATCGTTGGTTTCCTTCTTCTAAAAGGTGCAGTTGTTGCGGACATATCAATAACGGATTAAAGTTGAACGATAGGATCTGGGAGTGTTCTTCTTGTAAGGAAACACACGATAGGGACATCAATGCAGCTAAAAATATCTTAACCGTCGGGCTGGCGGGGTTAGCCTTTGGAGAGAACGGAAGCCTTTGCAACAATAATTTGTTGCAAAGCTGTTCTCAATGAATTAGGAATCACACGGCTTTAGTCGTGGGAGCTGTCAAAAGTTGTAAAATTTTTTTGAATAAAAGTTCTTTGTCAAGCGTGGCATCGACAGTATAAAAATGAGGATGGTTTTTATAGTATGCGATCAAAGGGGCTGTCTGAGCATGATATATTTCTAAACGTTTTAAAATCACCGTTTCAGTATCATCAGCTCTTTGATATAGTTCCCCGCCACAAGCTTCACAGCGATTTAATGCTTTAGAAGGGGCGAATTTTTTGTGATAAGGAGTCTGGCATTTAGAGCAAATCAGCCTTCCAGAGATCCTATCAACGATTGTAGCATCATCTATCGCAAAATTGATGATAAATATCTGATCTTCGCTTCTTAAACGCTTTGAAAGTTCATCTGCTTGAGGTAGAGTTCTTGGAAACCCGTCTAGTAGAAATCCTTTTTCACAATCTTTTTGAGCGATACGATCCGCTATCATATCTAAGATGATCCCATCAGGAACCAATCTTCCAGCATCGATATAACTTTTGGCAATTTTACCTAAATTCGTATGGTTAGCGACATGCTCTCTTAAAAGATCCCCGGTTGATAAATGAGGGAGCTCATAAGTTTTTTTAAGGAGTGTTGCTTGAGAACCTTTCCCAGATCCCGGAGGCCCCAAAAGTATAATAATCGTGCGCGATTGCATGCCTGTATAGTCCATAAGATGTTGTTAATGACCTCCTTTGACATTTAAATCTCGATTGGCGATTTAAAGTTTCGGAGTGCGCTTTTTGTATGAAGCTATTTTAACAAACATTTGTTTTAAGACAAAAAGAAATATCAAATTAAAGTTGGTATAACTTTGCCAAATCCTTAAATTTTAGCAACTCTTCATCGGCCCAATTCAAATCTAATCCTAGTTCTTTTGCCATGATCTTAGCAACATCTCCGGCACACTCAATGGTGCTTTTAGCATCTAAAAGCAATGCCCTCAATCTTCTAGAAAGGACATCCTCTAGGTGGATTGCCATTTCATAACGAACAGCGAAAATAACTTCTGCTTTCAAAAAAGGTAAATTGGGATGGATCCTTTCCCGATATTCTTGATTTTCTTTTATGATTTCTAAAATGAGAGGATAATCAGTTCCATATTGCGTTGAAGTCAGATGTTCATCATCAGATAGATGACCATGTAGTCGAAGATGCTCAGTAACCGATTTTTTCCAATTCATTTGCAGATGTTTTGCTACAGCATCAATTGTATCTTCCGCCATCTTGCGATATGTTGTCCATTTACCACCCACAATCGTCACAAGGCCACTTTCTGAAATTTCGATAGTGTGATCCCTGGAAATCGCTTTCGAAGCTTTGCTTTTTTGATTGACTAGTGGCCTTAGTCCAGCAAAAACGCTTAATACATCGCTTCTTTTCGGTGCCTTGCTCAAAAATTTAGATGCTTCTTTTAGGATAAATTCTATTTCTTCATCCAAAGCAACAGGTTCTAGTTCGATGTGTTCTTTGAGTGTATCGGTTGTTCCAACTAAAACTTTATCATGCCAGGGCACTAAAAATAGAACTCTTCCATCATCAGTCTTGGGCACTAAAAGGGCGCTTTCTTTACTCAGAAATTTTTTCGGAAGAACGAGATGAATACCCTGACTTGGCGCCATCATTTTTACAGCATCAGATCGATCTTGTGCCCTTAATGCATCGGCAAATACCCCTGTGGCATTAATCACCGTTTTGGATTTAAAATAATGAGTTGTAAAATTTAAACCATCTTGTGCAACTACACCTTTGATTTGTCCATTTTCTTTGATAAAGTCGATGACTTTTATGTAATTTAAGCATAATCCATCTAGATCATAAGCAGTTAAAGCTAAAGTTATCAAAAGTCTTGCATCATCGAATTGCCCATCATAATAAACAAATCCACCCCTTAAATTCTCTCGCTTGACTTCAGGGATTTCATGAATGACCTCTTCTTTAGAAAGATGCCTTGATGGCTCTAAGCCGTAAGATCCCGCAAGAGCATCATAAATTTTCAAACCTGTCCCATAAAAAGGGGTTTCATAAAAATGATATAAGGGGATGACAAATCTTCTTTGATGTACAAGATGGGGCGCATTTTGGCAAAGAAGACCACGCTCTTTTAATGCTTCTTTAACAAGTTTAATATTTCCTTGCTGCAAATAGCGCAACCCTCCGTGGATCAGTTTTGTCGATCTTGTCGAAGTCCCTTTACCAAAATCTTGCTGCTCTAAAAGAAGAGCTTTTAGCCCGCGTGAAACTGCATCGACCAAACAGCCTAAACCTGTAGCACCTCCGCCGATGATAATCACATCAAATTCTTGTACGTCGATCGCTTTCTTTAGAATTTCTTGGCGTTGCATCATGACTCCTTATCTAGCGCTTTGATCAATTCCACAGCGCGATGATACCGATCTTTAAGCTCATCAAGGTGGATAGTTTGATCGGGGATAAATACTTTATCTGCCTGATAAAGATTTCGAATTGAATCGATAGATGGAAAAATAGAAGCGCCTAACCCTGCTAATAAAGCGGCACCAAGGGCAGTCATCTCTGATGAGGTTGGCCTTTCTATAGCGATTTGCAAAAGATCGGCTTGAAATTGAAGAAGCAGATCACTTTTTGAAACTTTGCCATCGACACGCATCTTCAATGATTTTACATCTGCATCGTTTTTCATCGCTTCAATGACATCATAAACTAAAAAAGCAATCCCTTGTAGTGTGGCCAAGGCTAAATGCGCCGCTTTAGTCCCTCTTGTAATTCCAAATATGGCCCCTTTAGCATTGGGATCCCAGTGAGGGGCCCCAAGTCCTGTCAATGCAGGAATAAATAAGACCCCTTCAGAATCTTTGACGCTTTCCGATAGATCTTCGATCTCTTTAGAGGTTTTGATGATCCCAAGCCCATCTTTAATCCATTGAATAGCTGCACCACCTACAAAAACACTGCCTTCTAAAGCGTAAGTAGTCTCATCCCCGATTTGCCACGCAACAGTTGTAAGCATTTGATTTTTCGATAATTGAATGACATCGCCGATATTCATTAAAATAAAACAACCTGTCCCATAGGTGGTTTTAAGCATTCCTTTTTCAAGACATCCTTGACCGAATAGAGCAGCTTGTTGATCGCCAGCAACTCCTGTGATAGGTACTTTATGTGGAAATGTTGGAATATCTGTATGACTGAATAATCCGGAAGAAGGCTTAATTTCCGGTAAAATTTCTATTGGAATTTCAAACAGTTTACACAATTCTTTATCGAACGTTTTTGTTTTTAAATTGTAAAGCATCGTTCTAGAGGCATTTGATGGATCAGTCACATGCGCTTTTTTATTTGTTAATTGATATATTAACCAAGTATCAACTGTTCCAAACGCAAGCTCTCCTTTTTTAGCGCGTTCAAGAGCACCTTCAACATGATTTAAAATCCAACGGATCTTACTGGCACTAAAATAGGGGTCTATTAAAAGACCAGTTTTTTGATGGATCTCTTTGCTGTGATTTGATTTTTTTAATTCTTCACAAAACTCTACTGTTCTCCGATCCTGCCATACAATCGCAGGGTAAATAGGTCTTCCTGTTTTTTTATCCCAAATGATGGTTGTTTCGCGTTGGTTGGCGATTCCTATGGCTGTGATTTCATCCGGATGAACTTGCGCTTTAGCTAAAACTTCAACTAAAGTGGAAAGCTGGGATGTCCAAATTTCCATCGGATCTTGTTCGACAAGACCTGGTTTGGGAAAATATTGTTTAAATTCCTTTTGAGCAGTCGCTAGGATTTCACCCTTTTCATTGAAAAGAAGGGATCTTGAGCTAGTAGTTCCTTGATCCAATGCAAGAATGTAAGGCATACACTAAAGGTTTCCTAATTAAAACGTTTTAAAGCTAGAGATCCATGAATTTCTTGCAATTGTCAAATATTTTTTTTAAGTTGTAGAAAATGGAGGTTCGATATGACTTATTTTTTTGCGGAACTCATCGGGACTTTTTTTTTGATTTTATTAGGTAATGGCGTCACAGCAAACATGCTTTTACCGAAGTCAAAAGGGGAAAATGGAGGATGGATTGTCATAGCGACCGGTTGGGGGTTCGCCGTGATGATCAGCGTATATTTAGTGGGATGGATCTCAGGGGCTCATATTAATCCCGCCGTAACAGTGGCTATGCTGTTAGCTGATAAAATACAGATACAAGATTCGTTCTATTATTTTTCAGGACAGCTTATCGGAGCATATTTAGGGGCTTTGTCTGTTTATGCTTTTTACTACAATCATTTTCAGGCTGAAAAAGGAGCGGAATTTAAATTGATGTCATTCTGTACAAAACCTGTTTTCGAAAATCGATTTATTAATTTTTTTTCTGAATTCGTTGCAACTTTCGTGCTTATCGTTGGAATCTTTTCAATCAATGATCCAAATAATCAAATCACACCCTCTTTGGTGCCTTTTTTAGTCGGGCTATTGGTATGGTCTATTGGGATGTCTCTTGGGGGAACCACCGGTTACGCAATCAATCCTGTTCGAGATTTAGGCCCAAGGCTTGCTCACGCAAGTATAAAATTTAAAGGAAAAGGTTCAAGCGAATGGCACTATAGCTGGATCCCATTTTTTGCACCAATTTTAGGGGCTTGTGTCGGTTACGCTTTCTATTATCTTTTTTTCAAAAGCTTAGGATAATGTGTGATGAGGTTTGAAGGGGATTAATATGTTTGCTGCGATGTAAGCGATTGCTATCGGGAAAAAACCAGTGACAATACAACCGACGATCATCAGCAATCTCAAGATATTCACATCGATATTGATATAGCGTGATAAACCGTTGCAAATTCCAAAAATCAACTTTCCATGTTCAATTTTATAGAGCTTTTTGTAAGAAGGTTGCATAAAGCAAATAGGTCCTTCAGGGATTAGATAAGCCGCAATCAAATAAATAATAGGCACAACGACAAAACCTAAAGGGATTGTCAAAAATATCGCAATCAATCGAAGAACATTAGGATCGATTTTTAAAATTTGTCCCAGACCGCCGAAAACTCCAAAAAGCTTTCGATTCCAACGGCATCTATACAATTTTTTCATGTTGAAAGTTTGTAGATTCTAATGAAAAGGGTGTTTTTAATGTGAAAGTCAGTTGTTTTTTTAAATAGGGATGGAAAAAACCCAAGGTATGAGCGTGAAGGCAAAGTCGATAATGAGACGGAGAGCCTAACGGGCCATATTTAGTGTCACCTAAAATCGGAATTCCATGATGTGCAGCTTGCACGCGAATCTGGTTTTTTCGTCCTGTATGAAGTTTGAAATTGACAAAAGCTCTTCCGTTTTTCTCAGAAATAATTTGATAATCAGTGATAGCTTCATCCCCTTTTGAAGGGACAACATGCACGAAATATTGTTTATCTTCTTTAAGAAGATCTTTCCATCGCCCTTTTTTTTCAGGGAGAGACCCTAAAACAATGGCGTGGTACTCGCGGATGATAGTGTGTTTTTCAAATTGTTGCTTTAAAGCTTCTTTAAAGGGATGATTGAGCGCATAGACCATTACACCAGATGTTCCCTCATCTAATCTTTGAACTGGAAAGACTCGATTGGGTTTTGCATAAGATTTTAAAATGGCATGAAGAGAGAGCTCGGAAGGATCTAGCGAATCTACAGCTAAAAGACCTGATGGTTTTGTGACGACTAAGCAATCATTATCTTCATAGAGCACTTCAACACCGGGATAAAGCTGAGCTCTCTTTGCATGCAGAGAGATGATGTCATTTGGGTTTAATTTAAAACGCATATCCCTTTGCCGGATACCGTTTACTTCAATTCGACCAGTTTGAATCCAGCTTTTGCAAGTGGTATTTGAAAGTTGAGCAGGAAATGTTTTGACGCCCTCAAATAAAGAGCACGCTTTTTTGATTGTAATTTTCATGGTCGATATTCTCTCATGGTTTTTATTAAATTACCATTTTAAAAAAAGCTCTTTAAAAAATAGTTGTCAATTTTTGATTTTAATTGCTTTGCTTTGAAGCAATTGTGATGAGCGCAATTATAAAAATAAATGTAGAAAAACTTAGAATCGGCATCCAAAATAAAAAACTTTCATGATAGGAGGAGGCACACCCTTTAAGACAACCGTTTGAATTAGGGGAAATATTTAAAAAAATTTGATAGGCAGCGATAAGAGCCCCAAATATAGGCAGTCCTCGGGCAGCTTTTGAGAGTTGAAAATTGAGTTGATAGGCAGCTACTCCTAAAATCCAAACTAAAGGGAATAAAGCTATCCGTTGATACCAGCATAAATGGCAGGGAGCAAAACCATAAAGTTCAGAGGCGATTAAAGATCCTAAAGTACCGATACAAGATGTGACCCAAGCACCATATAGTGAAAGCGGCCTTATTTGCCAATTCATTGGTTAGATTCCAGTTGTGCAATTGCAGCGTCAATTGCGTTTATGATTGAAAGGTATCCTACATCTTCAAGTTTTTTTCCCTGAACAAAAATCGTTGGAACTTCTAAATTTCCCTGCATGAGCTTTTGAGCCATGATAAAGTTTTTCCTGAGATAATCTTGCGGATTAATCTTTTTTGAGCATCTTTTTAAAAGATTTACATCTGCATTAGAATGTAATAGCGCCTGCTGAACTCTTATATTTTCATCTAAATTGCTCAGCTCATAGTAGGTTTTCATGAATTGATGCATTTGAGTTGTATCTTGCTTTGCAAGACACATGAGTTTAGAAATCGCAAGATCTGAATTTCCTAAAAAATCAATCGGAACGAAAATCAATTTAACTTTTTTTGTTTCAATATAACCCTTCTCAAGGAGAGGCAGAATATGTAAATAAAAATTTTTGCACTCTTCGCAAAGCAAATCTTCAAATAAAATAAGCTCTATTTCTGCGTTGGGATCTCCGTATGTAATTTGATCAGCAAGCCAGATGTGAGTATTATTTTTAAGTTTGTTTACTTGTAAAAAAATCATTAAGAACGCCATGAAAAAACAAAAGGCTGTGAATAGAATCATAGCTTTATACCAACGATAGAAATGCATTTGAAGCTCGTGTCTTATGATTAAAAATGTGTTGTCTTTTTTAAGTTGCCTGTAAAAGTGATCATAGATTAATAGGAATTTATGTAAAAAATTTTTTTAATTTTTTGAGAAAATATGAAATCGTATAGGAAATTTATCCGTCTTTTGACAAACGTGGTCTACTCGATCGGATGTTTAGCTTTGTACATGGTTGCCGGGACAATTATTGCCAGCGCTTTGATTGGCTTTAGTAAAGAGTTGTTTGCTAGTCAGTTCACTATTAATCGGCTTCTTGATGAAATTGGTTTGATTATATTTGCAATTGCTGTAATCGATATTGCTAAATATTTGTTACAAGAGGAAGTTTTAAGAGGGAGCGATGAAAGAAATTTCAAGGAAATTAGAAGAACGCTTACAAAGGTGATCTCGATAGTATCGACAGCACTTTTCCTTAAAGGTTTGATTTTGACGATGGAAGCTTCTGCGCAAGATCCATCTAGAGTTGTTTATTCTTTGATGGTTCTTATTTCTCCAGTTTTTTTAATTACAGGAGTTGGTATTTATCATTTTTTTTCGAAAGGAGATACCTAGGAAGGAACAAAAGAATTAAAAAACTTATCTAGTTTATGTTGATGCATCTCAGCTTCTTTTAGGGGGCATTCAACTTCTAATTTATAAAGAGTATCTTCAATCAGGATCAAACGGCCGTAGATGACTTTATCCTCTACGGTTATTGTGTAGGGGAGTGTGGGATGATTTTGATATTGAAAAATTTTATTAGTAGATGTTTTAGCCCCATTTAAATTATTTGCTAAAATCTTCATAGAACCTTTTAAAACAAGATTTGAGCCCCATTTTGTAATATCGGCCGGTAATGAAGTTGTGGCTATTGAATAAAAAAGGTCTTCTTCTTGGGCGATCGTTTCCTTCAATTTCAATTGGTTAGAGTCTGGCAAATCAATATTTTTTTCTTTAGAAGAAGGGGTGCTAGGAAATTCAATTTTCCATTCATGATCCGGGTGCTTGTAAGGGGTCCATTTTAAATTGGATTTGGTTAAACCTGTGACTTGATTCCCAAATTCATCAATTAAGCTGTCTTGAAAAATAGGGGCTAGAATCAAAATTAATGCAGAAAAACTGTATAAAAGTTGGTGTAAAAATTGTATTTTAGCAGGTTGAAAAGATTTTTTTGAAAATGGCCAACACCATTTTTTGGATTTTTCGATCTGTAACAGCCCCTCGCCTAGGGTGTGCCCAGCTAAATGAGTAGTTAATAGATCATTGATGATAAATATCCCAAAAGATGCAATTAGATAAATCGATATTCCGATTAAATCGCTTGTGTCGATGCTGATAAGGTTAAAAACAAATTTAGTTGTTGATAAGCTAATCATTCCATCGATCATTTTAGATAAGATTAATTTCAGTCTCATGATCATTCTACTTTTTATTTGAAATTTTCAGTTAAGTTATTATAATCGATGGTTTTTTTTATTCAAAATTAAATAATTTTTTAAAAAATAACTTAGACTTTATTGATTTATTATTGTAAAATACCACAATTAGTTATGTTTTCTAGGTTATTATGTCTTTAAGTATCTCATCTGGCATAAAAAATGTTTATAATTCTCTTTGGGAGTTGTCGCCGAATGAGAATTCCTTTTATTATCGGTTAGGGTTATCTAAAATCTTTGGTAATGCACTCAATCATGGTGGATTGAGTTTAGTTGGAAGGGGTGTTTTCTTTGGGGTTTCATATGGTGCATCTTGTTTAATCGGCTCCTCTTTAGTTTCAACAGTTGCTATTTCCACTATCTTTGCTATTCGAAGTGTTTTTAAAATTGGCTTTAGCGCAGGTGCACACAACCACAGCATTAAAATAAAGGCTTTGAATCTAAAAATAAATTATGAAAAATTTCAAAAAATCAAAAGTGCTTTTGAATTAGAAAAGGTTAAATTTCAAGGATTAAGTGAATCAGAGCGCAATGATCCTAAAAGAAAGCTAGAATTTGAAAAAAAAGAAGCCAGTTTTTTGGAGTCGAAAAATGAGATTTCTATGCAGATGAAAAAATATCGCGCTTTCATAAATTATAAAGTATTGACGAATCTTTATGAACTAACAATCTTTCGGCTACAAAAATCCAACTCCAATTTCAATACCTTGTTGAATAGCCCAGATAAAACTTCTTTACCAGTTCGATTTGCATTGGGTTTACAAACTTTCGAAAGCAGATGTTCAAAATTAATTACTCTTCCTAATTTGATCTATTATATATTTGGAGTTTTCGATCAAACACCTGATTTTATTTTTCACATCTTGTTAAATATCGATATTTTGATTGATAGTGCCTATTTGATCGAAGTTTTGTTGGTGTTAGTTGATTTTAAGAGTTTTGTATTTCCAATTATTCCAATTTCTATTTTAGCAGGAACATTAGTATATAGGCTTGTAGCTTTTTATAAAGCTGGAATTTTTGATTTAGCGATTCCTCGCTATTTTAATGATAAGGAAAATCCTGAAATAGGAACGAATACCGCTTATGGTTTTTTCAAAGAGGTTTACGATCGGTTAGCTGAGCTTTTTAATTTTATTATCGATAGTGTAAAATGGTTAATTAATTTTGTAACCGACTTCAAAAGTTATCGAGAGAGTTTAAAACAAAATGGAGTGGAATTAGTTAAGGATTTACAACATCTGAAAGGATGTTTCATTCCTAATTCTTCTAAAATGAAAGCTAAAGAGAATTGAGGACTAATCCTTCTAAGCCGATGCTAGACGATGTAACGAATTTAGCTGACATTATCGATTCGCACATCAATGGAGCCCCCGCCTAGACATAAATCGTCATAATAAAAAACGATAGATTGACGAGGTGTGATCGCTCTTTGAGGTTGATCAAATTCTACTTCAAGGTCGCCGTTATCCAGTATTTTTGTAATGACGCAATCTTGCTCTTCTTGCCGATAGCGGATTTTGGCTTTACAGCGATATGGGACCGTCAAATGAAAATTTTCATCGATAAAGTGAGGGCTTTTTACAAACAATTTTTTTTTGAATAAATAAGGGTTATTTTCTCCCTGAGCGATAATCACAGAATTAGTTTTCGGGTCTTTATCGACAACATACCAAGCTTCACCTTTTCCTCCGACTTCCAACCCTTTTCTTTGGCCAATTGTATAAAACCAATACCCATCATGAGGTTTGATCACTTTACCATCTGGAGTTTTGAAAAAACCTTCTTGTTTTGGAAGATATTGGGCAATGAATTCCTTGAAATCCCTTTTTCCTATAAAACAGATACCAGTAGAATCTTTTTTGTCGTGGGTGACAAGACCGAGCTTTTTTGCGATAGCTCTAATTTCAGGTTTAGTTAAATTGGCCAAAGGAAAAAGAACTTCTTTCAATACTTTTTGGTTAACGGCGTATAAAAAATAAGTTTGATCCTTATTTTGATCGAGACATTTCCTCAGCAGGCCATCTTTTTCAACTTTTGCATAGTGACCTGTTGCAATATAGTCAGCACCGAAGCTTTTAGCTTTTTCATAAAAACGATTAAATTTGATTTCTCGATTACAAAGAATATCCGGGTTAGGAGTATATCCAAGTTTCAACTCATGAATAAAATGGTCGAAAACTTGTTTTTTATACTCTTCAACAAAATTTACTGAATAAAAAGGGATTTTCAGTTTTTCACAACAGGCAACTACATCGAGGTAATCTTTTTCATTTGGGCAATTTGGGTCATCTTCCCAGTTTTTCATAAATAAACCGATGACGTGATAACCTTGCTCTTTTAGTAGATAAGCTGCTACAGAGGAATCGACACCCCCTGACATCCCGACAACAACTGTTTGTTTCATAAAAAAGGCCTAAATGATTGAGTTGACAAACAGTTTAATCAATCGAGGGCTTTTTCTGAAGGATAACCTTTTTTTAGAAAAGATGTGAAAAAGCAGGCTGTAATGACCCCTAAAAAGATCAATAATGACCCTATATAGACATTAGAATGCATCTGCTCTCCTAAAAAAATGACCCCTAAAAGAATTCCGATTGCGGGAAAGAGGAGTGAGGAGTAGGAGACAAAGGCAGCTCCGCAGGTTTTGATCAATTTAAAATAAATTATAAAAGCAATTGCAGTTCCTAAAACCGAGAGAGTTATCAAAGCCAAAAAAGAAATTAAAGAAATTTCTGATACTTTAGGCATTTGAAATAATCCGACTGGCATTACAATACAGCTGGCTGCTAAAAGCTGACCTGCAGGAAAGAGCAAAGCTGGAACCTGATGTGGTCTTTTTTTTGTTAATACAAAAGAAATAGAATAAGACAGAGCCCCTAAAAGCACGAGTAAGCAGCCGATAAGATCTTCCCATTGCATATTGGTTATCGAAGGATAAAAAATTGTAAAAATCCCTGTCATTCCAATCAAAACCCCAATTAATTTATGCATTTTTAATCTTTCGTCATTTAGGAAAAAGTGGGCGATGATCGCAGTAAATAGCGGAGTAGTCGAATTCATTATAGCCGCAAGCGACGATTGGATGTACAGTTCTCCAGTTGTGATGAAAATAAAGGGGAGCGCATTAGCAAAAAGGCCTATTAGAAAAAAATCCTTCCAAGCTGAGCGATGGTCATTTAAACAATTCCCTTTTAGGAAATTGAGTCCTATTAAAATGAGTCCGCCGATTAAAAGACGCAAGAAGACTAAACTAAATGGAGTAAAGGATTCAAGACCATATTTGATCAATAAAAATGATGGTCCCCAGCAACAGGATAAACTGATTAAAAGAAGGAAATTTTTAAAACCCATCCTTAAAGCCTGATTTGTTGCAATTTTTCAATGAACGAATTTAATTGTCAAGTTAAGAAAATAATTAGGTGATCAATTTGTTATTTTTTGATATGGAGTAAATAATTTTTTAAAAGAGTTGTGATGAAGAAATTAGATGAAACAGTTGAACAAAAAAGAATTTTAGAAGGATTAAATCAACCAGTTCCTATCTGGCATTTATGGGGTCCTTATGTTTCAGAAAGATCATGGGGAACTGTAAGGGAAGATTATAGCGAAGATGGTGAAGCGTGGAATTATTTTACCCATGATATGGCTCGTTCGAGAGTTTATAGGTGGAGTGAAGATGGGATCAGCGGGATTTGTGATCGTTATCAAGTGATGGCTTTGACATTTGCGTTCTGGAATGGCAAAGATCCCATATTAAAAGAGCGGTTATTCGGATTGAATGGCTTTGAAGGAAATCATGGAGAAGATGTCAAAGAGCTTTATTTTTACGAAGATAATCTCCCATCACATGCTTATATGCGTTATCGTTACTTCTACCCGGTGGATGAATTCCCATATCAAGAACTTGAAAGAAAAAATATTGGGCGATCGAAAGCGCTAAGTGAATTTGAAATCGTCGATACAGAAAATTTTATAAAAAAAAGATTTTTTGAAATCCAAATCGAAACAATCAAAATTACCCCGATCGATATCGCTTTTTGTGTAACAATCAAAAATCACGCTGAGGATTCTGCGCAGCTTGCTGTTATCCCTCAAATTACAATCCGCAATACTTGGGATTCTGGTATGGACCCTTTCCATATTCGGATGAATTATGATGAAAAAACAGATTCTATTCATTTTTCAGAGCCTACAGGATTGCAAATACCTTTTGTCAATTTTGAATATAAAGTTGGGGATCGATATTTTTACTCTAAGGAAAAGTCAGAAAAAATATTTACCGACAATGAAACTAATCATAAAAAAATATTCGGCCAACCTAATGGTATAAAATATGTGAAAGATGCGTTTCATCGTTATATCATAGAGCATGAAAATTGCATCAACCCCGAAAAGATAGGGAGTAAAGCTGCCCACTTTATAAAAAATCAAACCTTCGCTTCAAATGAAACTAAAACATTTTGGTTCAGGTTTGCGGATGAACCAAAAGAAAATCCTTTTGAGGGATTAGAAGAAATAAAAAAGGTGCGACTTGAAGAGGTAGAAGAGTATTATGCAGCAAAACAATCAGCGGGCCTCTCTTTAGATGAAAAAAAAATTCAAAGGGCTGCTTGGTCATCTTTGATGTGGTCTAAGCAATTTTACAATTTTAATGTCCAAGTTTGGCTATCTGGTGATTTAAAATCTAAAGATCCACTTCCTCATCGAAAAGTCATTAGAAATGAACATTGGAGACATTTAGTCTCTAAAAGGATCATTTTGATGCCGGATAAGTGGGAGTATCCTTGGTTTGCTGCTTGGGATTTAGCGTTTCAAGCGATCGCTTATGCTTATATCGATTTACATTTCGCTAAAGAGCAGCTTTGGTTGCTTCTTTTTGATCAATTTCAACATCCAAATGGTCAAATCCCGGCTTATGAATGGGAATTTTCAGAGCTTAATCCACCGATTCAGGCTTGGGCCTGCTGGCACATTTACGAATTAGAAAAAAAGCTTACAGGTCAAAAAGATCTCGGATTTTTGAAACGGTGTTTTCATAAAATGATGATCAATTTCGTTTGGTGGGTAAATCGGGTCGATTCTCAAGGAAATAATATTTTCGAAGGGGGGTTTTTAGGTTTAGATAACATTTGTATTTTCGATCGCAATCGTTTGGAAGGCGGAATAGGATCAATAGAACAATCTGATGGAACCGGATGGGTTGGACTCTTTTGTTTGAAATTGATGCGAATCGCTTTAGAATTATCAGAAAATGATTCAGAATTTGAATCTTTAGCGGTAAAATTTTTTGAACATTTTGTCTATATCGCCTCAGCGATTCATCAAGCCAAAGGAAGAGAGATCGGTCTTTGGAATGAAGAAGATGGATTTTTTTATGATGTGATGAGACTTAAAAATGGGGAAAGGAAGCCGATACCTGTTCGTTCTCTTGTAGGTATCATTCCTCTTTTTGCAGTTGATTTCATTTCGGAAGAGGAATTGAACCGTTTTCCTATTTTTAAAACATCTTTTGATTGGTTTAGGCATTTTAGAAAAGATTTAACGGATGACTGTCTTTCTTATGTGGATTGCAATAATAAGAAAGGCTTTGTATTAGCTTTGATGAATCTTGAGCAGGCCAAGAAAATCTTAACTAAAGTATTAGATCCCGATGAATTTTTATCCCCATATGGCCTAAGAAGCTTATCTAAGTATCATGAAAAAACCCCTTTTAATTATCAAGGTATGCAGGTGAAATATGAACCTGGTGAAACAGAGCATTTTATGAAAGGGGGTAATTCTAATTGGAGAGGGCCGATATGGATGCCGATGAATTTTTTATTAGTGGAAACTTTAGATAGCTACCATCGAATTTTTGATTCCCATTTTAAAATTCCGCTGAAAACGGGTAAGGAGATCTCTTTTTTAGAAGCTAAACAGATTTTTGAGGAGCATATCATTAAGTTGTTTAAACTGACTGATCATGGCAGAGCCATATTTGGGGAGAACCCTCTTTTTGGTAAAGATGGAATTTTCAAAGATTTGATTTTATTTTATGAGCATTTTGATGCCGAAAGCGGCAGAGGATTAGGGGCCTCCCACCAAACAGGATGGACGGCCCTGATCGCCAATATTTTGCAAGAAAAAATTAGTCCATAATGGTGACGATTTTTTCTCTAAACTCAGGTGTAAGATTTAAATGATCATGACCTGCATTTTCAATAATTGTTAAATCACAAGGTGTCTTTGCTAATTTAGCAAGGCGGATACTAGAATCGTAAGGGATGATTTTATCCGCCGTTCCATGAAAGATGAAAACAGGACAGGACAAATTTTGAATCCAAAGATCTGTTCTAAAAGGATATTTTATAACCGCTTGAATCATAAAAGGGGGAATAAACGGTAAAGTAGAGCAAGCGACATCAAAAAGATTGTAAAAAGGAGCCTCTAAGATTAATCGTTTTGGTTGATTTTGCGATGCGACATGAGTTGCAAAAGCTGTTCCTAAAGAAAGGCCATGAATTGTAATTTGCTCTTCTCCATAAATCAATTTTAAATAGTCATAACCAGCTTCAGCGTCGCTTAATAACCCTTCAAAATAGATTTCTCCTTTGCTTTTACCAAAGCCTCGATAGTCGATGAAAAAGACATCATGCTCCAAAACTTCAACTGTATATTTTGCAATTCTATCCCATTTTGTAAAACTTAAATTAGAGCCTTTTCCATGAAGGTAGTAAACAACACCCTTAGGATTTTGAGTTTTGAAATGAAGCCCTATGATTTTTGAATCTTTTGTTTCTAAAGTGACTTGCTCGAATGGTAATCCATATTGAAATTGGTAATCATCATCGAGAGTTTTAAAATTAAAGATTTGGTTTTCTTGAATAACGTATAAGTAGCTTAAGGTTAAAGAACCTATTACTATAGGGAATAAAATAATCGTTAATATGAGCTTTTTAAAGCGCCTCATAATGTTTTGTATCCATTTTAAAAACAACAATGGGCGTAATTATAGGGTATTTAAAGATAAAATAGAAAGAGCTTTCAATTTTGCGTATCTATTTCCACCGAATCCAAATGTGAGAAGAAAGGAGGCTTCAAAAGAGAGCTTGGCAGTTCTGGGTTTAAAAGCTCTTTAAGCATGTTTCCAAGCCCTTTAAGACTAAAAATTTGTTGTAAAGTTAGTTTTAAAATGACCTTAGTTAGCTGATCGATTGGAAAGTCGCCTTCTGTAGAGATATTCTTTAATTCAAGATATTTAATATCTAATTTTTGAATATTTTTCGGGTTATCACGATACACTAAAGCGATTTTGACATTTTTTATTCCTAAACGACTGATGAATATCGATTTATTTTTTTTATTTGTATCTGGTGTGTTGGCGTCAATATTGTTGATGATGGTCGTCCAGTTTCCTTTGCGATTAGATTTCGAAGCAAATTCTAGACCTATAAAAAAGTTTTCACACTCCATTCGATCAATGACAATTTTATCATCGAATACACGTTTAATTGGCATTTTTACTGAAATTTCATCAATTTCTAAAGCTGTAGGTAGTATAGAATTAGGGACATTTGCCATTTTAAGTTTTTTAAAATCGAGTTCATCTAAACTGATTCCAACAGATTTTAAACTTGTAGGAACGGCCGCAATTTTTTGGATTCTTCCAGCGATGATCCCCGGTAAATATCCATATGTAATAAAAGCACCTATTAGAGTCACAATTAATAAAGCTAGGAAAATTTTAGTAATTATTTTAAACATAGCAACTCAAGTAAGTGATTTAAATTGCTTATTAATAGATGTTGATTTTTTTTCAAAGAAAAAAATAAAGCCGCTAAAAATCTAAGTGCGGATCTTTTTACCTTTTTTAATCAAAAACTACATCTATTTTTTAGAAAAAGATGTATTAAGCTGATTATTAATGCGATAAGTAATCAATGTGGTTAGAAATATTTTATTACTAGCTTTTTGGGCTTCAAGACCTTTGTCGATTTCTAAAAATGATTTTGTGTTAACAATAATAACATATTTATTGAATTTGTCTGATTGTCTAATTAATGATATAATATTGTATTATTAATTAATAATAAATAGGTAATAATATGTTTGCTATTATGCAATTATTCATGGATGAATCATATAACGAAAATAATATTCAAAATATTTCCTTTAAAACGGCGGATTATCAATCGTTGGAAGCTGTTGATTTAGAATATGAAAAAATAGATCTTGATTCGACGAAGAAAAAAGAAAAAACACTGCAAGATCTCAAGATAGATGAACTTGTCAAGGAGACAGCTTCTCAATTATTTCGATTACAAGAAATTTTTTATACTCATGCTGATGCTGTTTATTCTTTGCAAATTTCTAAAATAGATTTTAATCAAAATCAAGAAGATCAATTGGATTTCATTAAAAATAAAAGAGAAGAAACAGTAGATCTTTTCGATACATTAAATAAGATGGCTCAACAAACTATCTATGCTCAACAAACAGATCGCTTGTTGCAGTTCAAGGAAATGTTAGTTCTTTTAAATTCTCAAATGAATCGTCATTTGGATTTCGATGACTACAAAAATATCATTCAAAATCAATTAAATCAGCTGATTTAAATTTAAACATGCACTAGCCGATTTGCTAAAAGTCGATCGGCTATTACGATTGCTGCCATGGCTTCAACAACTATTACGCCTCTTATTGCGATGCAAGGATCGTGCCTTGCGTGTGGGCCTAAGTCTAAATTTTCATGAGTTCCTTCTAAAGAGAGCGTAGGTTGAATTTTTTTAATGGATGAGGTGGGTTTAAAACAGACCCGAAAATCAATCGATGAACCATTTGATATGCCTCCTAAAGTTCCACCTGAGTGGTTTGTCTGCATTTTGATATTTTGGTTTGCATCTAAATAAAATAAATCATTAGCTTGAGATCCTCTTAATGCGCAAAGATCAAACCCTGAACCAAATTCAAAACCGCGTGTACCTGGAATTGAAAGCATTGCAAAAGCTAAAAATGCTTCCAATTTTTCATAAATTGGGTCCCCAAGCCCTATGGGCAATTCTGAAGTGATCGTTCGAACTATCCCTCCAATTGAATCTCCTTCTTGTTGGACGAATGCTAAATGATCGAGCATTTTTTTTTCTTCTTTTTCATCGATTGAAAAAATGGGAGAAGAGTTACGGATTTTATAAAAGCGATTTTCTAGTGATAGAGGTTTTAATTGTGATTTGCACTCTCCTAAGTGATCGAGATAGGAAAACACTTTTATTCCATGGCAATCTAAAAATTGCTTTGCAATCGATCCAGCTATCACTCTTGCAACTGTTTCTCTCGCAGAGGCTCTTCCTCCACCGTTAGGATCGAAATGGCGGTATTTTTGGTGATAGGTGAAATTGGCGTGCCCAGGCCTATAAAGGTGATTTATCGATTGATAAGCTTCTTTTTTTTGATTGCGATTTTTTACGAAAAAAGCGATCGGAGCTCCAGTTGTCTTACCGAGATAAATTCCCGATAAAATCTCAAATTCATCCCCCTCTTCTCTTGGAGATGTCCAAGCTTTCCCAGGTTTTCTTAAAGAGAGTTCATGTCCAATTTTTTCTAGATCTATTGAAAGATCAGAAGGACAACCATCGATTACAACACCGATTCCTTCACCATGAGATTCACCAAAAGTTGTAAAAGAAAAATGAGTGCCAAAACGATTGCTAGCCATAAATTTTTAAAAAAATTGCTTTAAGGATTTCCCAGATAGGTTGATTGCTTATTTTAACTTCGAGTGTTTGTAATTCTTCAAATTTTTTGCCTCTTTCTTGATAGATTTCCAATAGGGAGTGGCGATAAGGATAGTCGACTTCTAGACCAACCCTTTTAGCGAGTTCTGAAAATTCAAGATTTAAATAGATTCGAATCGGAAAAGATTTTAATAGATTGAGATTAGCTATTGAATCCAAAGATCCCCCGCCTAGCGAAACAACACCTTGTTCAATTTCCAGTAATTTTAACAATATTTCAGATTCAATTTGTCTAAAACGCACTTCTCCTAAAGTATAAAATAATGTTCTTATCGATGTATGTGTTTCAAATTCCTTTAAAATTAATTCATCTAGGTCGTAAAACGGGAGATTCAATTGAGAAGATATTAATTTTCCAAAGGTCGTTTTACCCGCCGATTTGAATCCAAAAATCAATATTTTCATTGCTTGAGGGTTTTTAGAATTTTAAAAAAGTCCGGAAATGTTTTGTTGATACATTCGATGCCATTTATCTTAGATGGGCCATTTGCTTTAGTTGCCGCTATGCTTAAAGACATTGCAATTCGATGGTCGCTATGAGAATCCATTTGAGCGCCATTTAATTCAGAAGGGTAAATGATTAATCCATCTTCAAATTCTACAATATTTCCCCCCATCTTTTTCAACTCTTTAGCTATAGATGAAATTCTATCCGATTCTTTTAGTCTCGCAATTTTTCCATTAAATAAGCGAGTAGGGCTTTTTAAGAAACAGCCTAAAACACTTAATATTGGGAGCAAATCGATCCCTAATTCAAGATCAAATTCAAAACCGTCTAAAACCTCTTTTTGATCGATTAATAATGACTTTTCGATGGGGTTGATCTCAATTTTACACCCAACGTGCATGATGAGATCGATCATTACCTTGTCAGGTTGTAAATCTGATATATCGATATTGAATAGTTTAATAGGGGATCGATGGATTAAAGCGAGAGCGATAAAAAAAGCCGCAGAACTAAAATCTCCAGGAACATGGTAACAAAATCCATCAAATCCTAAATGGGATTTGATCAAAAATTGATTCTCAATTTTAGCCGCCGGGATCTTTAAAAAATTTAACCATGAAAATGAAAGATCGAGCCAAGGTTTTTCTTCGCAATCTGAAAAGTTGATTTCATGGCTCTCTTGGCTCAAGGCAGCTAAATAAAGAAGAGCAGTGATCGGTTGGGAATCTACGGATTGAATAGAAATATTTTGACCTACAATCGGTCCTTCTATTCTTAAAGGGGTGGAATCGGGGGTTAAAAATTCAACTTTAGCCCCCATTTTAGTTAAAGCTTGAGTTAAGGGTTTAATCGGCCTTTGTTTGCGAATTGATTCATCTCCGACAATTAGGCTGACTCCTGGCAAAAGAGCTGAAATAGCTGTCATAAAACGGAATGTAATCCCTGAATTTTTAACATCTAATATCCGCGTTTCACCGATCGTATTTAGGTCAATCGGGGTGATTCTAATTGAATCTTTTTGGAATATGAACTTAGCTTTCAGATTTTTAAGACAATCGATCATTGCCATAGAATCATCAGCTAAAAGAGGATTGATAATGATCGATTCAGATTTTGCAAAGGCACCAAAAAAAAGAGCCCGCAATGTCTGAGATTTAGATCCTGGAACTCTCAACTCTCCTTGATAGTGGGATGGTTGGATTTCAATTAGCATAAATTCCTTTACTGATTACGTCGTGAATTTTTTCCATCAGAAATTCAAGGTTAAATCCTTTTAGTATTTGATCAGAGTTAGGGTCGATGAAAGGGGAATTAACTACGATGCGAATATCGGTTTCCCCATTTTTTTTATCTTTTGTTAAGGCTTGACGCAATTTATTGAAATCGATCTTTGCAAGGTCGATTTCAGGATAAGATAAATGATCGCAAATTTTTAGAAGTTGATGAAAGTGGATTGAAAAGATTTTTGATAGGGAAGATTCAATCAACATTCCATAAAATACGGCGAGACCATGATTAATCGAGTAATCAGAGGCATGTTCGATTGCATGTCCAATCGTATGTCCAAAATTTAAAATGTGTCTTAAATTACGATTGTAAGGATCTTTTTGCACGATATTTAATTTTATAGCGATACACTTTTGAATGAGATTTAAATCAATAGGGTGTTCGCACAATATTTCATCTAAGATGTTCAAATCGTAAATCATTCCATATTTGATGATTTCGCTCATTCCTGATATCAGTTCTATTTTCGGCAGACTTTTTAAAAATTTTATATCGATTAAAGTTAAATCAGGGATGTATAAAGAACCGATCAAATTTTTACCTTTAGGTGTATTGACACCATTTTTCCCGCCGATTGCAGCATCGACCATGGCGATTAATGTCGTTGGAATAGAATAAAAGGTAATCCCTCTTAAATAGGTAGAAGCGATAAATCCAGCGAGATCTAACGTGATTCCACCGCCGATACCTATCAGACAATCTGACTTTTTTAGGTCGAATTCAATCATTAAATCTTCTATTTTTTCTTTTTGATTACGCGTTTTATTAGCTTCAGAAGGTTTAAATGGGATCAATTGAATCTTAGGATCGATTGAAAAAGAAAAATAGGGTAAGACAGCTTCATCGATTATGATGGAAATTTTATCATGTGATTTGAAGAACTTGTTTTTTAAATCGGAGAAATTAGAGTCTAAATTCAAATAACGGATTTCTTGCATGGGTCTGCCTTTAAAAGTTCTTTCAGTGCATCAGTTGCAATTTTTAGATTTACATGTCTTAAATGAAGCCTTGAGATTCTGCGATTTTTTAGAGGCAAGAATCGATACATTTCAATCGCAAGATTTTTTAATCCTTAAAGAATTAAGCTTTAAAAAACCTTGGATATTGAAAAGCGATTGTGCTGAAAATATTCAAAAAAGTCGACGTTTAAATCCTCAAATTATCGATCTGGATTTTGAAAAACATCTTCATCTACTACATGCAATTAAAAATGAACATCAAGTCATATTATCTTTGCATTTTAAAGGGGATTTAAAACAAACAGAAAAAATGTTGGCCAGTTTGCTTCAATATGATGCAGATTTTTACAAAATAGTAGTTGAACCTGACAATCAGATTGAATGTTTGAAAATCGTCTATTTTTTTCGCTCTATCGAACAAAAAAACCTGATCCGGTTTTGTCTGGGGGAAGAGTATCAATACACCCGTTATTTTTCTCTTATGGATAAACACCCTTTTGTCTATCTCGGAATAAAGGAATCCCTCACTGCTAAAGGGCAGATAGTTTGGGATGATTTAGTCTATTATCAAACTTTAAATCGTCATTCGAAGCTGTTAGGTTTAATTGGGAATCCCGTTATAAAAAGCATCTCAGATAAAGTTTATAATCGGTATTTTCTGGAACAAAAAATTGATGCGATTTATTTAAAGATACCTCTTTTAAAAGAAGAATGTATCGAGGGGATCTATTGGTTACGTAAAATCGGATTCAAAGGGCTTTCAGTAACATCACCTTTGAAAGAACTCGTGCATCAAATATCGGAGAATCATCACGGGATTTACAATACGATTTGTTTTGGTGAATCGATTCATCTTTATAACACCGATATTTTCGCTATTATTGATCTAATTGAAAGACACACTTCTATTGAAGGTATTGATATTTTAATTATTGGTCTTGGCGGATTAGGAAAGTCTTTAGCTTTGGCTCTTTTTGAAAAAAAAGGAAATCTTTTTGTTGCTAATCGCACTCATCAGAAAATTGAAGATTTAAAACAGCAGATTCCTATCCAGCCGTTTGATTTTCAAAAGGATAAATTTCATGTAATCATTCAAGCAAGTGCGCAAGCATTTTTAGAGGGGACCGCCCCCAATTTAAATTTAGAAGCTGATTTGTTTATTGAATGTGTAATGCGCCCTATTTTTACCCCATTTGTCAAATATGCGGTTTTTAAATCATCCCATTTTTATACAGGATTCGATCTTTTTTTCTTGCAAGGGCTTAAACAGCTAGAAATTTATTTTCCAAGATTGGATCACTCTTCTTTTTTGCTCGATAATTACAACAAAAATATTAAGTTTGTATTAAGTAGAGGTTAAGAAATAAATTGAATGAAAAACAGTGAAGGTTTAATCTGGTAAAAAATTTTTTATGGAGTTTTTGTATGAACCCTACCAGCCCTGTATCAAATTCAACAATAGAAGAGCGCGATTTTGAACATGAAAATAATCAATTGGCTATTCAGATAGGGAATATCAGTGAAGCTGAAGTCATCATAAGAGATTGGGAAAGAGCCGAGAATTTAATCAGATCTACAATTACAAGTTTAAATGATAATCTAGATAGTACGAGCGATTATAGTTCTCAAATCGAAATTTTAAGTGGGCAGGGGAAAAAACTTCGTCAGCTTTTCGATCGGATAGGCCAAATTATCCTTAATGAACCCACTTATTGTGGTATCAAACAGTCCAAAATTTCGAGTTGGATCACCTCGTCAATTGGAGCTTTTTCAGGAATGGCCGGCCTTGGAACCATTTTGTATGATTATATTAATTCATCAGCCCCTAATTTAGCCCCTGTGATTTTGACGACTGGGGGGTTAGCTATAGCAGGTTTTCAATCAATAGCTTGGGGTTACTTAAAAAAAGAGGATGAAGAACGTACTAAGCTTTTATTATTGAGAAGTCGCTCTGGAATTATCAATGAGGCTTGGAAAATAAAAGCGGTTCTGAAAAAAATTGATAAAATGAGGGCTCAAAATCTAAACCATCCAACAGGAAGCCCAAAGTTAAGACGTACTATATCCAATGTCTCCTCTGACCCATCTCGAGCAAAAGATCTTTGGGGGCGTCTTAAAAGTTCTATACGTCATATTTCAAATGGACCAAAAGCTCCTATTGAAAGTCCATTAGAAACAGCTCCACCTAGAACGAGAGTAAGATTTAGACAACCCTCACCTGCCCGAGAGCTTGAGATGGATCCTTTAAAATGTAGAAAACATACAACCCGAGAGTTATTGAACGCAACTCAACTGCCTAGTTTACAATCAGAGTCTTATTCTATCTCTGCGGAAACTTCCCAAGTTGTTGTCCATCACAGAGTGCGAGATACAGCTGCCGGAGCCGCTCATGATACATCTTCAGATAAAAGTTCTGAAGATGCGGTCGATATTTTTCACGATGATAGAGAAATCCCTATGGATCAAGTGCATTCTAATGTATAGGATAATTGTAAAGCCGTTGGGTTAGTCATAAAAATTTGAGGCGTTTTTTTAATTTCTTGAGACCATTTTCTTTTCGTGACATGATTATATTGTTTGCATGTTACGAAAAGAGGTGCTAAGTGTTTAAACACTGGATTAAATTAATCGTTTCCTTTCTGATTTCCTTGATGATCTATCCATTTGTTTTAAAAGGAGAAATCACCCCACAAGCAGCCAGCTTATTTTCTATTTTTATTTTTACGATCTTATGCATCATGCTTAAGGTTTTTTCGATGGGTCAAAGTTCGATTATTGCATTAACTTTGATTGCTGCAAGTAAAACACTCTCTTTAAAAGAGGCTTTTAGCGGCTTTATGAACCCAGTTGTCTGGTTGATTGCAATCGCTTTTTTTATCGCTAAAGGATTTGTAAAAACTGGTCTTGGTTTAAGAATCGCTTATCATATCATGAAGATTTTAGGAAAAAATTCCCTAGGATTGGGATATGGGATTGCTTTGACAGATTTAGTCATAGCCCCGATGATTCCTAGCATGACGGCAAGATCGGGAGGAGTTATTTATCCCGTTGTCACATCACTTGCAAAAGTGTTCAATAGCGAACCGCATGCACATCCTAGAGCGATTGGCGCTTATTTAGTTCAGACAGCTTTTCAAGTCACTAATGTCACTGGTGCTATGTTTTTAACAGCTATGGCTGGAAATCCTTTGATTGTTGAATTGGCTAAACAAGTAGGGGTTAATATATCGTGGGCCTTTTGGGCGCAAGTTGCTATTATTCCAGGGTTGTTGGCACTTTTATTGATTCCTCTTTTGCTTTACATTTTTTATCCTCCTGAAATTAAACATACAGCCCATGCTCCCCAAATTGCTAAAAATGCTTTAAAAGAAATGGGGCCTATTAAAAAAGAAGAGTGGCTATTGATAACTGTATTTGTAATTTTGTTGGTTTTGTGGATTTTAGGGCCCATTCTTAGTATGGACGCCACAACAGCAGCTTTAATTGGATTAGTGTTTTTACTTTTGACTCGCGTATTGAGTTGGGAGGAGATCATCAGTGAAAAGTCGGCTTGGGATACATTGATTTGGTTTTCCACCCTTGTTATGATGGCAACTTTTTTGAATGAGCTTGGTTTAATTTCAGTTTTAAGTTCAAAAGTTTCTAGTCAGCTCACAACTCTCCCATTTATTTGGGGATTTATCCTGACTATTTTAATTTATTTTTATAGCCACTATTTTTTTGCGAGTAACGTAGCTCATATTGGAGCGATGTTTCCAGCTTTTTTAGGGATTTTAATCGCAATCCAGACGCCCCCTACTTACGCTGTATTTGTTTTAGCGTTTTTAAGTAATTTATTTGGTTGCTTGACACATTACGGTTCTGGGCCTGCTCCTATCCTTTATGGATCAGGTTATGTTAAAGTGAATATTTGGTGGAAGATAGGCTTTTTCATGAGTATAGTTTATCTTGTTATCTATTTAGGTTTTGGGAGTCTTTATTGGAAAACCCTTGGATTGTTGTAAAGGATGGGGTTGAAAAACCTGTATTGAAATTAGATGATTTGGAATATGCAGATCCAAGTTATCCCGATTTGATACGGCGTAAAACAACTAGCTTTTTAAGAGGGGGATCGAAAAGAAAAATGAATCTTTTTTCTTGTGCGATGTTTGCTCGTGAATTTGACCAAAAAGCAGTTAAGAAAGTTTCAATTCAATATATCGATTCTTTAATCGGCTTCGGTGTGTTTGCCGATGAACGTATTCCAGCTTTGCAGTATGTGGGAGAGTACGTCGGAGTCGTTCGTAAAAATGATAAATCACTTGATCGGGATAACAGTTATATATTTCGATATTTAAAAGTGGGGCTTTTTAGCCATCTTGTCATCGATGCCGAAGAAAAGGGAAATTTTACCCGATTTATCAACCATAGCGATGAACCTAATTTAACCTCTAGATGGGTTGTAGTCGACGGGATTTACCATATCATTTTATTTTCCAATCGATTGATCGATAAAGGGGCGCAACTGACTTACAATTATGGTCCCGGATATTGGAGCAGAAGAGCAAAACCCCTAAAACTTTAGGCGTTCTTTGAACCCGCTAATACTTAATGTGCCTCCAGTGTGAATCATTAAAACGGTTTTATTTTGAATACGCTCTTTCAATGTCAAAAAAAGTTTGCACGAATAAATAGGATCTAAAATCACACCGGTTTTTTTTGCAAACTCTGAAATAGTATTAAAAATGAGTTGATTCGTCGATCCGAATGATGGAGCTGTGATGGGTCTTAATATTTCAAAAGGAATAGTTTGATTTACGTCATTTTTTAAATGGCTGTTGAGCTCCTGAAAAATTAGTTCTTTCTTTTTTAAAAAAATTTCTTCGCTCTCTTTCATCGATACGATTTTTAATGTCGTTTTAGTTTGATAATACGATAAACTATAAAGCAACACAGTTGCTGTAGCGCAGGTTCCTGCATCAATCCATATTTCATCAAATGTGAGATTTAAGGTTTTCATTTGAGATAGGATTTCAGTGCCTAATGATAGCAATCCTAAATAACTGTACAGATGGTCTCCTCCTTCTTCGATTACAAAGCAATCAGGTGGGATTAAAGTGGGAAATGTATCAATAGAAGTCAGTTCATCTCTATGAGTTAATAATTTTAAAAAGAAATGATTTCCATCGATTTTAGCAGAATGAGAAGATGTGATGAAAATTTTAAAAGGGATATTTAAAATTCTTAATTTCGGGATAATTGCCAGAAAAAAATTAGAAAATAAGGAGCCTTTTAAAAATACAATCTTTGGTTTTTCTTTTTCGAGCGCTTGAATTAATCCTTGAATTTTCCGTTCTTTTACCCCGTTAAAAAGACCGTTTATTAAATCTTCTCTTTTGATATAAAAATTCGATCCTATGGACTTTAAAATTTGAATAGGGGATTCCATTATAATTCCGTTAAATTAATTTATTCATTTCTTGCTTATTTATTTTTCATTATTTATTTGAAGAATAAAAGAGAAGCTTCAATGAAAAAGATTATAATATTACTGTTTATTTTTTGCCCAATATTAGGGTTTTTTAAAGCGACATTTTTTTCTGATGGAAAAGAGTGTCATTTACACTACAGTAAAAGTCTTGCACATTTTCAAGTGATCTCCTATAGAAACCGCTCCTTATCGAGATTTGTTTCATACGATTCTTGTATTGTATATAAAACCACCGGGATGAAAACCCCGCTTTCAATCTCTGTCGATTCAGGGGGATTCCTTGAAAAAAAACCAGTAACTAAATCGATGGAGTTCAACGATGCGATTTTTGTAGTGGATCTTAAGGGAGCTGAAGCTGAAAAAGCGATCCATCAACTGGAAAGTTTTATGAAATTGTATCCTTTTATTGGGGAGGGGGGTGGCTTAATAGGACCCAACAATAATACATTTACCTCTTACATGATCAGGAAATTAAAATTGAATCGGGATCTTCCTTCAAACTCGTGTGGAAAAGATTACATCGGTCCTGGAATAAACTGGATGCTGAATACAACCCAAGGCTCTTTCATAGGTTCAATTGGCGGATATCTGGGAGTTGTGGCTTCCAAAGAGAAGTTTGTTTTTGAATTAGTAGGCCTTTCATTGGGCTATAATTGGGATCAACAAATTCTTATTCTGCCTGGTTTCGGGGATTTAAATATCGCAGATATCATTTTATTATTAAATTCTAAGATTTAGAGCGCGTTAGATTTTCTTGAGATCTAATTTCTTTCATATTAATATGTTTTAAGCCTTTATGGCATCAGCCGAGATAAGCTCGGTTAGCTAAGCATAAAAAATAAATCAAAATCATATGAACAAACGGAACGCCTTATGCATCACGCGTCTTATTTAAAAAGATGGATTAAACCCTCTCAAACAGCACATGGCTGGATGATTTTTTGGCTTTCAGCGTTTTTCATGTTTTATAAAAATGCAATCGAAGTTTCACCTTCGGTAATGACGCAAGATTTAATGTCTGAATTTTCAATCTCTGCCGCTACTTTGGGGAATTTAGCTGCGTCTTATTTTTATGCCTATCTGATCATGCAAATACCCGCAGGATTTTTAATTGATCGATTTGGACCAAGAAAAATTACTACTGTTTCTATTATCATTTGCGGATTAGGCGCAATTTTATTTTCTCAGTCTCAAACGGTCGCCATGGCAAGTTTTGGTAGGTTTTTAACTGGTGTCGGGGCTTCATTCGCAGCGATGAACTGCATTAAACTTTTAACAAACTGGTTTACTCCGGCGAAGATGGCTTTCATGACAGGTTTGATGATGACTATCGGCATGATGGGCGCTGTTGGGGGACAAGCTCCTTTGGCTTTTTTAATCAATCTTTGCGGTTGGAGACATACCATGTGGTTAATCGGGATTTTTGGTTTAGTTTTAGCTTTACTTTTTCTTCTTGTGGTTGAAGATCACCCTAAAAATAAAGAAATTCACATTGCACCCCAAAATATGCGATTTAAAACTGCTATTCAGCAAATTATGACTAACAAACAGGGATGGCTGCTCTCTCTTTATAGTGGATTGGCATTTGCTCCTGTTTCAGTATTCGGCGGTCTTTGGGGTGTACCATTTATTTCTGAATTCTACGGAATTTCAAAAGCGATTGCTTCTAGAAGCGTCTCCTTGATTTTTGTAGGGTTTGCTATCGGTGCACCATTAACAGGATTGATGTCAGATTGGCTTAAATCGAGAACTCTAATTATGAAATTGGGAACGTTTGTGGCTTTAATAGCAATTTTAGGCGTTTTATATCTGCCCCCAATATCTATAGTCTTGCTAGATGGTTGCCTATTTCTTTTTGGCGCTGCAATTAGCTGTTTTTTAGTTTGTTTTACGATGATTAGAGAGATTAACAAACCTATTTTAGCTGCAACTGCTGTGGGTTTTATGAATGCTTTTGATGCTTTTTTTGGGGCTTTTTCAGACCCTTTGACAGGGTATTTTTTAGATTTGAGTTGGACCGGTGCCATGAAAGAAGGGGCGCCATCTTTTTCTTTAAGCGCCTATCAAAATGCACTTGTGATTTTACCGATTTATCTCTTTCTTTCTTTGATTGTTCTCTATTTTATCAAAGAGACATTTTCCAAAAAAGAAACTGTAATTGAAAACTTTCCTTAAGCAAGAGTTTAAAATAGAGCGTTTAAAACCGCTCTATTTTAATTTAGCTAATTTTTCCATGACATATGCAAAATTGTTCATATGTTTATTGAACCTTTCGTTCGAAATGATATTGGCTTCTGCTTCTGTTTGAACGAATGCTTGATCCTCTTTCAAAACTTCCTCTAAAATACCTACATCATCTAAATCGGAGTGTTTAGTATATTTAAACAAAAGATCGATAACTGCTGTCGAGCCTTTAGCGACAGCAAATCTAAATAAGTCGATTAATAAAATGTTTTTATCATAAAAATCTATCGATGATGGAAAATTTTTAAGTTCTTTTAAAATTACTTCAAGTGCTTCTCTTTTTTCGTTCATAATTGCATATTTAGCCGCAGGATTCATTTGTTTAATTTGAAATTCATAGGGCCCGATAACTGAAACCGCTTTTTTAATTTCTTTTGAATCGTTTGATTCCACTGCTTGTTGTAAATTAAACGCATTCTCGATGAGGAACTGTTCCATTTTTTTTGTTTTTGATACAGTTGAAGGTACCTCGTTTTGAGCTTTATACGATTCTTCTAAACTTAATTTGTTATGACTTTGTTCAAGCCTCGACCATGAGTTTTCGGGTATTGTCATAAAACCACCTATTATTATTTATAATTATTATTATATTATAATAATTATTTAAATTTCAACATCATTGATAATTAAGTAGTACTAATAATTTGAGGCGTGGGTAGATGGTGTATTCCTATAATTACCAAGGAGTTACAACTCTAAAATTATTGGATTAAGTTCAAGAGAAAATTATAAAACAGTAAAATTCTATAAAAATTTCAAAATGTGGTTTTACGCATTTTAAAACGGATGCCGCTTGGCCAGACTTTACCTAATCATTTCCTTCTAGATTTAACTCCGTTATTGATAAAAAACCTTTTTTATTGCTAGAATTCACAGCCTTATTAATTAAGAATGAAAATAAAATCATTTTTTTTAATAAATTTTTTTTGAAATAACGCCAGATTAACTTAATCAAATCATAAGAAAATTTGGCAAATTAATCGATTAGATGTATGAGTATTGAATATAATTTAGGTGG
>JACCDV010140716.1_pt1 | contig 29903 bp, 25 predicted proteins | sample 7446131 | NCBI WGS metagenome assembly JACCDV01 (sample SAMN15323448, study PRJNA562643) | freshwater metagenome | isolation source: river surface water | place: USA:Blue River Watershed | collected 2017-08-17 | reverse complement strand
TCAAAAAAACAAAGGGAAAACTATGGCATTTAAGGGTATTAGAAAGGTTTTATTTGTCACAGGTCTTGCTTGTGGTTTTGGGACTTCATTATTTTCTTTTGCGGATATGACACTTGACTGTCATGCACCAAGTACAAAGCTGCTAAAGGAAGAAAAAAAGGAAATCAATTTTGAAGGGAAAAAGAAAGAAAAAGAGCTTTTTACTTTTGTAGCTTCCCAGGTGTGCAAAATTAAAGGAGTTAAAAAAACTGATCTAGAAAAGCTTCCATACGCTTATGAAGACACTCTGCGATCTTATAAAAAACATTTTCAAGGTGATGCAAAAAAAGGGGTAGAGTCTTTTAATATAAAAAGCGAAAAAGATTCATCCTTCAGGTTTGTTCACACAAGACCAACTCCCCACGGAGTTCTTTCTATAGAAGCCTCTATGAGTGCTAAGAGAAGTGGAGATGATAGCTTTATGACCCACTATGAAAGCAGTGTTTTACCAAAGGTTGTAGATTCCTATTCTGATGACAATAATGCTAAATATACTTATCAGGTGATTGAAAGGAGTGATCTCAGATTGTCAACATGTGGGGCGAAAGTAACCTTTACAAGAACAGTGACTATTGTAAAACCAAAAGGTGTTCCTCAGTTTTTGTTTAAGGGGCCAGCAGAAAATGGAATCAAAGAGGATCTTTCTGGTTTCATAGATTTTCACAAAGCTGTTTATGATAAGGCCTTCTAGGGTTTGTTGACTGTCTTCTTTGATTACTTAGCTGCATGTTTTTTAAGCATATCTTTTCTTCAATATTTCTCTTTAAAAACGTGCTTCATAGAAAAATGAAGCTTCTCTTTTCTTGTAAGGGGGAGAGGGCTATTAATATTTTTTATAAACTACTTGCTTTCCTCCTGAGATCATGGGTAACATAATTTCAGACTGTTAACCTTCCACCAGAAAGGAAATTATGATGAACAAAGGTGATTTAGTAGATTACATCGCAGAAGATTTAGAAATTTCAAAAGCTATGGCTGACAAGATGATCACATCTTTTACTAAAGCTATTTACGACAACATCCGTAAAGACGGTGTTCGTTTAGCTGGTTTCGGTACTTTTAATTCAACAAAGAGAAAAGCTAGAACAGGTCGTAACCCACAAACAGGTGCTGAAATTAAGATTCCATCACGTTGGGTACCAACATTCAAAGCAGGTACAGTTCTTAAAAGCTGTGCTGAAAAGAAGAAGTAATATTCTTTTTGATGAGTAGAGAGTCATACTCTCTAGAGGGGAAGAAACATTCTTCCTCTCTTTTTTTTATAGGGCGCAATCCAAAAAAATATCGCCAGTTATTATTAGTTCCAATGTTTTTCAATAAACTCATCCGGTAAGTTGAGAGCTCTTGCATACTCCAAGTCTAGTCCAATCAGTCGTACAGACAAAAAATGTTTTACCCAATCGGATCCTTCTATAAGAAGAGAACGCCAAGGCCCGTCTGCAATAACTTTTCCATTATGGACAATGATAATGCGATCAGCAAAACGGATAGCAATTTCTACATTTGACGTAGCAACAAGAAGAGTGATTCCTTCTTTCTGGGTAGCTAAATTAGAAATCATTTCGAGGATGATTGTGGAAGTCACAGGGTCTAAGCCTGAAGTGGGCTCATCAAATAAAGCAACGAGGGGATCTGTTGCTAAGGCTCTAGCTATTCCAACTCTTCTTTTCATTCCTCCTGAAAGTTCGTGTGGGTAGAGTTTTTCTGTACCAGGAAGTTTTACAGAAGACAGTAATTTCTTAATAGTCTCCATTCGTGTGGGTTCATCTTTTTCTGTCATGTGTATCATGGCAAAATTCAGGTTTTCTTCTACAGTCATGAAGTCAAAAAGACCGCCATTCTGAAAGGAGATACCAATTTTTTTAAAAATTTCGTTTTGAAGATATCTTTTACTATTTTGCATATCAGTTCCAAGGATAGATGTATAACCACCTTCAAATGGAACAAGCCCAAGAAGAAGTTTTAGAAGAGTAGTCTTACCGCAACCTCCTGGGCCAATCAGGCTTACTTTTTCCCCTTTTTTGATATGAAAAGTGATATTCCTAAGGAGTTTAAAAGAACCGTAAGATTTATGGACACCTTCGCAGGAAATCAAAAGAGCTTTCTCCTTTCAACGCTTTATTCTGTTTCTCGTCGGAGCTTTCTGTTTTCAAGATCTTCTCATTCATTTCTTTTTCAGTAAAGTTTGTATTTGAAACGAGGCATAAGCCTTGCTACAAGCAAAGGCTTTACTTCTTTAAGATAAAGTAGCTATTTTAAGGGAAGTGTGTTAGTTTTTCCGCCAAGTTCCTATGTTGGGAGAGTTAGAACCTTGCTTAAAAACAATAACAAATCTTCAATGATACCAGGATTTTATAATTTTTCTGAGGAAGAACGTTTAGAAACCTTAGCTGATTTTGCTGGTTTGGAGCGTTCTCAACTCGAAGCTCTTTCAAATTATGGAAACCTAGATAAGCATTTGGCTCATCTTTTTATTGAGAATACAGTTGGTGTTTTTTCTCTTCCTCTTGGGGTTGCTCCAAATTTTGTGATCAACGGCAAACCTTATTTAATCCCTATGGCTGTAGAAGAGAGTAGTGTAGTGGCAGCAGCAAGTCATGGAGCTAAGTTGGTTGCTGCTCGAGGTGGTTTCAAAGCTAGAGTGAATAAAAATCCTCAGATGACAGGACAGATGCAGTTTTTTCCTGATATCAGTTGTGATTTTGAAAGAATTCTTTCAGACCATAAAGAAGAAGCCATAGTTTTTGCTAATGGTGGTCAAGAGCGTTTATTGACTCGAGGTGGTGGGGTTAGAGATCTCACTTGGTATACAATTCCTGAACTTTCTTGTCTTGTTGTTCTGCTTCATGTTGGTACTTGTGATGCTATGGGTGCAAATATTGTAAACACCCTGTGCGAGAAGCTATCTGTTTTTTTGGCAAAACTTCTTGGAAATTGTGAAATAGGTTTACGCATCCTGACTAATTTGACTCTTGAAAGAACAGTTGAAGCAAGTTGTATTATTTCTCCAGAGACTTTAAGTCCTAAAGGAGATGGTGAGCTTGTAGTTGATCAAATTATTCGTGCTTATGAGTTTGCTTATTTTGATGTGCTGAGAGCTAGCACTCACAATAAAGGTGTGATGAACGGTATTGATCCTGTTGTCATTGCAACAGGAAATGATTGGCGTGCTGTAGAAGCTGGGGCTCATGCTTTTGCTGCTAGAAGTGGCTCTTATAAGCCTCTTACAAGATGGTCAAAGACTTTGAAGGGAGAACTCTCTGGAGTTATTGAGCTCCCTATGGCTCTTGGAACAGTTGGGGGAGTAACAAAACTACATCCGATGGCTCAGCTTGCCTTAAAAATTTTGGGTACACCAACAGCAGATGAGTTAGCTGAAATTGTTGCTTGTGTTGGTTTGGCGCAGAACTTATCAGCTTTAAAAGCTTTAGCAACAGAAGGTATTCAAAAAGGCCATATGGGCTTACACGCACAGAATATCAACGAGCATAGGATGCGAGTTTCTGCTATTAACGAATAATTTTTTGGGATAGGTTTTGCGAAAAAAAATAGCTAAGCCTGATCACTAGGATGATCGCATGAGAGAAAAAAGCAGATTCTATCAAACAAGCGCTTCTGGGAAAGTAATTCTCATTGGAGAGCACGCTGTGGTTCATGGGGCACAAGCAGTAGCTTTGCCTCTTAGTGGTATTCGTATGAATCTTGAGATGCTCTTTAGTAACTCAGAAGTTGAGTATAGTTTTTTTGTACGAGGAAAAAAACTAGAAAAACTCTCTGTTCGTTTTCAAGATTTACTAGCAAAAGCTTGTACTCTCTTCGGACAAGATATTGTTAAAGCTTCCTTTCATGTTCAATCAGATATTTTAATTGGCTCTGGTCTTGGTTCTTCAGCTGCTTTATGTGTGGGTCTCCTTAGATTATTATCCCTTTATTTTGAATCAAATTTATCAGAGGAAGATTTAGCTAAAATGGCGAACCGTCTGGAGGAGGCTTTTCATGGTTTTCCTTCTGGCTTAGACACTTCTGTTATTGCTTATGAAAAACCTATTATTTTTGAAAAAGGCAAAAAACCTCTTTTATGTTCTTTTAATTGGAAAAACGAAGAAGTTGGACAGAGTGACTTTTTTCCTTTTGTATTGGTTGATACGGGAGAGAGAAAAGAAACTTTCACCATGGTAGAAAAAACAAGAAAAATTTTTGCTAGTGAAAAAGGAGCAGCCCTCCTGCAACACTTCGATGATCTTGCTAAAGCATTAATAAAAGCTCTCATAACGGGAAATATTTTTAAAGCTTCTGACATTTTAATGGAAGCTGGAAGTCTTCTAAACGATCTTGGTGTTGTGACACAGAAGGCTTCTCAGATTGCGAGGAAAATTTTAGATTTAGGTGCTCTTGCTGTAAAAATAACAGGTTCTGGTGGAGGTGGTTGTTTACTTGTTCTTTTAGATCCCCAGAAGAGAGAAGATCAGTATCAAGCTTTGGTGGATCAGTTTGGTACTAATGCTGTGTTTAAGGCTTACTCCGCTTGAGTTCTAAAGATAAATAACATCTATAATGTTATAAAAATAGTCTCTTTTTTTTTGCTTATTTTAAGAGGGTTTAATGGGTTCTTTTGTTGATATAGCAGGAAAAATAGAAAGAGGGGAAAGAATTTCTTTAGAAGATTTGATCAGTCTTTACCATGAAGAAGATTTATTTGCTGTGGGTGAGCTTGCTGATGTTTTTCAAAAGAAAATAAATGGGACTCAAATTTCTTATAATCTTGTTTATGCTTTTGGTTTACCTGACATATTTTTTCTTCAAGCAGAAAAATCATCTTTTTTAAACCAAGGAGCTTTATCTCAAAGGAGATCTTTTTCAGAACATCTTTTTTCTTTAGAAAAAGCAATTAAGCATGGTGTGAGTGAAGTTTATATTGGAAGGGAAATTTTTCATGAAAAGAAGTTTGATTTTTATTTGGAAGTTTTTAAAAAATTAAAATCCTATTTTCCAAATCTTTTTGTGAGAGCTTTTAATGCTGTAGAGATTGATTTTTTTGCAAAAGAAACAGCTTTGCCTTTAATGGATATTTTAAATTCTTTCAAAGAAGCCGGTTTAGATGGTCTTGCCGATGTGAATACACAAATTTTTTCTGTGTATAGAAAGAAACTGATTACCCAAGATTTTAAATTAAAAGATTTTTTGTTAATTCATGAAATGGCTCATGACGTAGGTCTTACATCTAGTCTAAGTTTACCCTATTCTCATACAGGACAAGAAAAATCTTATTTTGAATTTATACAATCCATCAGAGATCTTCAAGATAGAACAGGAGGAGTGAGTTCTCTTACGCCATACCCGACTAGTTTTTCTATCCTGCGAGATGAAGTAAAAGAAATACCATCTGCTTCAGAGGATTTGAGATTCATTGCTTTATCACGTTTGTTTCTCGATAACATTAAAACGATTCGAGCTAATTGGACCATCTATGGTCCTGATCTTGCTCAGGTAGCTACTTCCTTTGGTGCTGGTTCTATTGGATCAGTTTGGGCGAATGAATCAGGGGATCAAGATTTTTTTGTAACAAGACAAAGGGTTCGTGATCTTATTTTGCGGGCACGTAAAATACCGGTGGAAGAAAAAAGTCTAGAAGAAAAATCTTTTGAAAATAAAAAAGAACTACACGAAAGATTCTATGATATTTTACCAACTCCAAAAGATTATGATTTTTTTCTTGAAGCTTCGATTCACTTTGCAAAGAATAGTGATTTCTTTGATTTGGTAAAAGATAATAATTACACAGCTCTTTCATCTCCTTCTCCTTTGAAAGAGATGAGTTTTGGAGTTTCTGTGGACATGAGTCTTGAAGGTGAATTGAGCGAGTTTTGGCCTGTTCTACTCAAAGCAAAAACAGAATATAGTGTAGTTTTCTGTCGTCTTGATTTGTCTTCTTATGCTGAAGATGAAAATGATTTTATTGCCCACTGGGAAGTGCTTCTTCTTAGGTTAAAAACCTTAAGAAAAAAAATGCCTGATATTCAAGTCGTTTTGTCTGGATTTTTGTTTTTGTGGAAAGTAGCACAGGCTAAAAAAAAAGAGCTGAAAGAAATTTTTACAGAACTTGTCTCTTTTCATGTCAATATGGTTGAAAGTTCTTCACAAGAGTTTGAAGGAGCGTTGACAAATTCAGAGATTATTACGTTGCATAAACAAGCTCATTTGTCTGGCTTGTCCACAACAGCAAAGCTTGAACTCAATGCTCGTGTAGACGGAACAGGTTTTTTGTGGAAAGTTTTTTTGTCTAAGTTAAATAGCTTTATAATGTTACAGAAAGAGACATCAGGAATAAAAGCTTTAAAGCTAGAACCTTCTTTTGATTCGCCTATGAGTATGAGTGAATTTATTTATGCTGTGGCTTTAACTAAATATTTTTTAGTAGCAGAAAATGTGACTTCAGTTTTAATGGTTCCTTTGAAAAGTCTTCCTGTTTTGAATTCTGAGGCCTGTTTGCTTCGTGAGATTCAATTAAAAAACCAGTCCTTCCCTTCCTTTGCGCAAAGACAATTTATTTCCTTGTTGTTTTTACTAGGTGTGCAAGATGTGGGGGCTTTTGGTTATACAGAGCTTTCAGAAAAATTCCAAAAAATAATTTCTTTAGGGCCTCCATCATCTTGTTGTTTTTTGAAGCTGCGAGATGCAGCATTTATTTCAATAGCAGAAAATTTCTTCTCGCCTCCAGCAGCTCTTACTTCTTCTACTGAGATGAGTCCTTAAGGTGTTTATCCCTTCTTGTTTTTTGAACGTTTTCATGGCAAATGATTATCTATTAGGAAGATTTTCTCTATTAACCTTGCGACTAGTATTACCAGTTCTTTTGTGGCATATTGGCTAATAAAAGAATTACTTTTTGCTTGGATTTACTTTGAAGGTGATAAGCTATGGATAAAGTTCTTAGCTTCTTAAGTTGGTTAGAAACTTACGGGGACAAGGGTATCTATTTGATATTTCTTGTATTGTTGGCTTGTGGTTTTGGTTTTCCATTGCCTGAAGATGTTCCTTTGCTGGCAGCAGGTCTTCTCTCAGGGCTTGGGTATGTAAACTTTTGGTTTGCTCTTATGGTTTGTTTTTTAGGGGTTCTAGTAGGGGATACGACAGTTTTCTTGTTAGGAAAGACTTTCGGCGAAAAACTTAAAAAGAGCTTTCTCTTTCGTTATATTTTTACAGAGCCCCGTGAAAAGAAAATAGCAGGTTGGTTTCACAAGCATGGCGATAAGTCTATTTTTTTGGCGCGTTTTGCACCAGGGCTCCGAGTAGCTGTTTTCTTTTCTGCAGGTAGTTACCGAGTTCCTTTTTGGAAATTTATTCTTTTTGATGGAATAGCAGCGCTTGTTTCTGTTCCTATCTGGGTTTGGTTAGCCTATAAGTTGAGTTCTAATTTAGAGCTGCTTTCTGAAAAATTACGTCAGTTTCAGTGGGGCTTTTATATTGTCCTTGGTGTTTGTCTTATCGGTGGGATTTTGTTTTTTGCTCTAAAAAAGAAGGGTGACGACAAAATTTAGCTAACGAAATATTACGTGTTTTAAGCTTCTATAGTTTTCTTTCTTCATAGAGTGCTTTTCCAGCATAAATATCTCTTGTGAGAAATTCTTGTTCTTCTTTTAAGTCGCTTTCGAAGACATGTTTAAACCAGACTTTTTTTTCTGGACTCCAAAGATAACCTCTATCTTTAAGATTATCTTTAAGACTAAAAGGGGCTCCATTTGCCATGAGTTCATATGTGGATTCATAACTTTTTGTGAGAAGTTCTCTCATATAAGGAGCTATGAGCCGAAAGGTTGTGGCACAGTCAAAAAGAGCTCTGTGAGCAAATGGATTTAAAAAGCCATGGTCACAAGCAAGATAGTTTAGAGATTGTGATTTAAATCCGTGTTTTTTCCAATCAATATGTCTTTGTGAGCAGACCCAATGAGTTGGAAGTTCTTTGAGAAGATCAATGTGCTCAAGGAAAGAGCGATCAAAGGGCATATTATGAGCAATAACAAACGAAGACTCTTGGAAAAATTCTCTTACTTTTTCCCAGTTTATTTTGCGATCTTTGAGTAAAGAATCATTCAAACCTGTAATTTTTTCTATATTGGGAGGTAGGGGTTTTTTAGGATCTTCAAGCTCACTGTAAGAAGAAATAAGATCAGTTTTATAGTTTTCATCGAGTGATATTTTTAAAAGGCCAATTTCAATAATTTTATCATTATAACAGTCTAATCCGGTTGTTTCTAAATCTACAATTAGGCCAAATTTTATAGTCAAGGTAGTCTCCGCACAGTGCTTCATGAAAAAACACTTTATATCAAAAAACACTAGAAATGAAAATGCTAAATCCTTTAGCTCTTTTTCTGTATGCTTTTCTTTTTTTGTAAAATTTCACAACGAGTTTTCGCATACACTTGTACTTTTTCTTTTAACGGATCTTTTCAAGAAATCTTTTCCATTATAGTTTGTTAAATAATTTCAAGCTCTTGCTGTTAAAGTCATTGTACAGGTTTTTCTTAATCATGTGCTCACGGTTTGGTTATTTTTTTTTAACTCTTTTTCATGAGTGCTTTTGGATGAACAACTCTGTTTTAAGTCCTCATATTTTAGTGAAAGCTTATAGTGTTGGTTTGTTTCCTATGGCTGACATGATAACTGGTGAAATTTCTTGGTATAAACCAGATCCAAGAGCAATTATTCCTCTTGACGGGTTTCATATTTCTCGATCTCTGAAAAAATTGATTAACAAAAATCACTACCGTATATCTTACAGTGAGGCTTTTACAAAAGTGATGCGATCTTGCTCAAATCGTTCGGATACTTGGATTTCAGAAAATCTTGTCGAGGCTTACTCGCGAATGAATCGCATGGGAGCTGGCCATTCTGTTGAGGTATGGGAAGGCGAAGAGCTTGTAGGTGGTGTTTATGGGCTGAGCCTAGGAGGAGCATTTTTTGCTGAGTCCATGTTTCACACAAGAGATAATACTTCTAAATTGGCTCTTTACTATTTAGTTGAAAAATTAAAGCACAGTGGTTTTACTCTTCTTGAGTGTCAATATATGACAGATCATCTTGAGAGTCTTGGGGCCAAAGAAATTTCGGATGAAATTTATCAAGAAAAATTACAGTACTCAGTTAATCAAGATGTGTTTTTTAAAATTTAGCTTCTAGGTCGATTGCCCAAGTTCTTCCTGGGAGAGGTATTCCGTAAAATTCACTCCGTGGAATTTTTCCAAAGTTTTTCTTTTTCCCTCTTGTTTCTAGTTCTAGAGAGTTTACATCAAAAAGATTATTCAAACTAAATTTCACTGAGAAGAGAGTATTTTTTATTTTATAGCTATAGCCAGTGGCAAGATCACTCAAGAGATGCGGTTTTATAAGTATAGTATTAGCACTGTCATAATAGTAAGGGCCATTTAGCCTTTGGCTTAAATGAAAGAAAATCTCTTTCACTTTTATTTCCATATGATTTGTAAAAACATAAAAAGAAGAGAGAGGAACAAGTGTGTGTTTTTTTTGATTTGATGTGTCTAAGTTATGAAAATAAGAAAAACCAGAAAGCATATCAAAATAATAAGTTTTTAAATTATGGCTTAGTTCAAATCCAAAAGTTCTTGTTTTGGAAAGATTAAGAGCTTTCACTTTTTGAAAGCTAGCAGGGATGAAACGGATTTTATCTGAAGAAAAATCACAAAACACATTTCCCATAAAAGAATTTTTTCCTGCAATTTTTCCACCTAATTCAAGGTGTGTGCTTTTTTCAGAGCGTAGTCCTTCTGATTCACTTATGAAGTGATTGTCTCCTAGTTCTTCTAGAAGATTTGGTAGTCTTTTTTGCTGAGCAAATTGGAAATAGATATTTCCTTTTTGTTTTTTATAGAAAAGAGAAAAAGAGTAGCTAAAACTCAGTTCACGGTTAGTTTGTTTTTTAGAGTCTTTAGAAAATCTGAGATGGTATTTATTTTCTAAAAAAAAAGGAGACAAGAATTTTATTTGATAGGCTGTGTAAAAATCAAAAGCATTTCGTTCTGGTCTGTAAAGTTCATTTTTTAGTAGATAAGAAACTTGCGAATAGCTATAAGCTAGGGATGAATGTGTTTTAAAAAAAGAGTTTTTCCAAGAAGGCATAAAAGAGAAACGGAAATGATCTGAGTTGCTTTCTGTTTTGTAATAAGAGCTCGTGTAATTTTTCTCACCTTTTTGGTGATTAAAAGTAAGTGAGATTTTCTCTGGTTTTATAGTGGTTTTTTCTTCTTTTTTAGGAGCCCATGTTAGTTCAAAGTGATTCAAAAATGAGAAATTATCAAGAGACATTTCTTCACTTGGGTTGTTTAACAGAGGTAGCTCTCTTTTTTCTTTATAGATAAAACTATAGAAATTAAAAGAAACTTCTTTGTAGTAATAAGATAAAAATGGAGATATGAAATAAGAGTCTTGGCTATTGTGTTGAAGTGTTTCTGTTTTTCCATTTTTTGTATTGAATAGTGTTCCTTCGTTGTTCCAGTAAGAGTAAGCGCCTTTTGTGTCGTGAAGAGAAAAAAACAAGCTAAAAGAAAAATTTTCTAGGATAAATCTCTTTCTCTCTACTTGAGCATAGAAGTTTTTTCCAAAAGGAGCTCCAAACCTTGTTCCAACAAGAGATTTGTCTTTAAAACTATTTTTTTGATACTGCAATAGTCCAAAAGGATTTGAAGAAGCTATTTCATAAGGAGATAGCCCTTCAAAAATATTCACTTGAGAAAATTGTCTTGAATTAAAACTATAGGGAATAGGGAGGCTTAGCCATGGGTCATAGATCAGGCTGTCGTTAAGCCAAATTTCTGTGTTCTCTTGTCTTTGTCCTCTGATTTTTGGGAGGATAAAATCGTTTGCTTTTATTTCAGATCCTTCTTGTGTTTCCAAGGATGATTTTGTTTTAGTATAACTTTTTAAACTAGTGCTGCTGATTTCGTCTGCGTTGAAAGAACCTTTTGAGCTAGGGCTTTGTGTTTCAATCCTTGAACGTTTTTTTCCTGTTATAATCACTAAGTTTTTTACAGAGAGGGCTTGTTTTGAGAGGATAAGAAAAATTAGAAAGAAAATTTTATTCAAGGGATAAGAACCCCCTCATAGAAGTCAAGATCAATTTCTTCTGTAAAAACTTTTTTATCTCCACAATAAAAATGAATTTTCCCATTTTTTGTTTCTTCATTTTCACCAATAAAAACGCAATTGTTTGATTTGTCATAGACAAGAGATATGGAGGATATATTTTTTCCTGAGTGATGATAGTCAATTTCTTTAAATGGGTTAAAAGAAATTGACTTTATTTTTATTTCTTTTGATGTTTTTTCTTTTACTGGTGTTAGAAAAAAACCATTTTGAGTTAAAATAGGAGATCCAAACTTTTCATAAGACACTAAACTTGAAAGATCATCAGATTGTGTGACAGATAAAGTTGAAAGATCAACTCTGTCATAAGAGCTCTCTCCTTTTCCATAGGCTAAAGAAAAACTAAAAATTTCGTTAGGATTAGAAGTGTTTTCAAAAAGAGTGTCGGAATAAGTAGCATATGTTTTTTTTTTGCTCTTTAATTCTAAAGTTATATCTGAATTATCTTTTAAAATAAAATCATATATTTCTTGAGAGTTGTTAGGATTCCAAGATTCATCAAGTCCAAGAGAAAGAGTATAAATATGTTTCTTCCCTAAAGGGTCTGTTTTTAGAATTAGGTTTCCTGGTCTAAACATATTATCAGTAGTATATAAGTCCTTTAGTGCACCTGTGTTCAGATTAAAAAGTTTAATTTTTTGCTCTGAAAGACAGCTAAGGAGAGCGTAATCTTCTGTAATCTGGAGTAAAAAATACGGATCGCCTGAAGATAAGAGAGAAGATTTTTCTGATTGTAAAGGTTTAAAATCATTTTTAGTATCAAGAATAAGATAGTTTTGTTGAAAACCCATTCGATTAAAAAAATAAATGTTATCTTTTACAAGAAAGAGTTTTGGATCACCGCTTTGCCCATTTAAAATTTCTTCAACGACCCCTGTTTTGAAATTATACCAATATAAAATAGAAGAGTGAATTCCTTTGCGAGCTGTAAATAAAATCCCTCTATAGCGTGAATTTATGATTTTTGAAAATAAATAAGTCTCTCTTGGTGCGTCTGTTGAACAAGAAAATAGAAAAAAATTTAGAAAAAGAAAAAAAAATTTTTTCAGCATAGAGCGCTCCACAAGATTAGGTCTAGAAAAGGTTTTTTATCATACTTTTTTTTCTTTTTAAATCTACGGATTAAAATTTTCTCCTATAATTTTAGGTGGTTAAAATATTTTTTTTTTAAATTTTTGTTCTTTCAACTTTGAATTACAGTTGTTTTTCTTTATCTTTCAGGAAGCTTGTTTTTTCGTGATTCTGGAGGGGCATAATGAAATACATCAGATTTTCTTTTTTGTTTTTCTTGCTTTCGTACTTAAATCTTTCTGCTAAAGAGCTTGGGCATACAGGGTATATTCTTGACCACATGAAAAGACCTAAGCCAAAAGACTACCATGACAAAGTAAAAGAAAGATTGGAGTATCTAAAGACTAAAAAAGAAGAAGCACTGATTCATAGTATTGTTAATTACCAGGGAGATGATCTTATTGAAAAAGAGAAGCAAAAAAATTTAAAAGATTACCGTGTTTTCCAAGAGTTTCCAGGTAATTATAAGATAGGAGAGGCAGAGCTTTCAACAGTTTATGAGACCCCTCTTCATTTTGCAGCAAAAAGAGTTCTTACAAGTCTATTTAAACTTTTATGTAGCTATGATGCTGATCCTGTTCGTGCTAACTCGCTCGGACAGACTCCAGCTATGATTGCTTCTGAGTCCGGAGCTTTTGATATTATTGACTTCTTAATAGAAAAAAGAGTGTTAAATCCAAATACAAAAGCAGCCTATAGCTCAAGAACAGCTCTTCACTATGCATTAATGGGACAACTTAATGATCAGAAACATTCTATTGCAATTCGTCTGATAGAAGCTGGTGCAGATTGTACCTTGGAAGATAGAACTTTTAAAACCCCTATGAGTGAAGCTATTAGGCATGCTAATTTTGAACTTGTAAAATTGATGTTAAAAAAAGGTTACAACATAAATTATAGAACGTCTTCTCATAAAACAGTTGCTTTTAATGCTTATGATAAAGCTGCTAAAAGTTTTAAGAAATCTATGTTACCAAAAACAAATGTTGCAAGAACAGCTCTTATGGAAGCGTTGGCTAGATATAGCAATAAGAATGGCACTTTGTCTGAGGGGAAAAAGAAAAATTTAAAGGACATTATATTGACCTTTATTGAAACGCCAGGGATTGATTTAGATCAGGCTGATAGTGAAGGTATTACGACTCTTATGTATGCAGTAAAAACAAATGATTTAGACGTGGTAAAAGCTGTAATGGAAAGAGGGGCTAACTCCGATATTAAAACATCTGTAGAGGGTGGTGTTGATGTTTATGAAATTGCTTTTAGTGAAAGTAGTTCAGAAATTACAAGATATCTAGCTCAAGTAAAAAAAGAGAAAGAAGAAGGATTATGGATACCAAACAGTGACTTCAAAGAAGAGATTTCTGAGTAGAGTATCCTTGATCCTACCTCTTCTCGCCTACTAAGATAAGCCTTTTTGTGATAGAGTGATTGCCTCTTCCTTCTCTTTTTTATAGAATGATCCCCTTTAGAAAAAATGAGTTATTCCGCGGGGAATTCTATGAACTTCTATGTGATTTTATCTTTCTCTCTAAATTTCTTGATTCTTTTTTTTCTTATTTTGGCACTTTTGTATGAAAAAAAATCTTTAGAAATTTCATTGAAGTCTTTTGAGGAAAACTAAGGTGGAGTGGAAAAACGAAAAAAACCGGTCAAAGAAGTGGATTTTTGGTGGTGGACTTATTTTGCTGCTTGTGATGGCTTTTTCTTTTTATGCAATGCAAAATTATTCGGTTTATTTCTACACCCCTAAAGAGCTTTTTGAAAAAGCAGACGAATTAGGAGATTCTCAAATTCGAGTGGGTGGAATGGTAAAGACCTCTTCTGTTCATTGGGATCCTCAGGCACTTAATTTGCAGTTTGTTCTATCTGATCTAAAAGGTGTTGAAATTCCTGTTTCTTATTCAGGAGCTCCTCCTGATATGTTTAAAGAAGGTTCAGGAGTTGTTGTAGAAGGGGCTCTTATCGAGGGAGAGCTAAGATTAAGAGCGAGAAATCTTTTTGTGAAACACTCAGAAGAGTACCGTATCCCAGAAGAGGGTCATAAAATTAATCCTGCTCTCATAGAACAGTCCATTATTAAGAATCAAAAGGAATAGCTTTACTTTTAACTCTTTTATAATATTAAAATAAATTTTCGATCACCTGCATAAATCTGTTTTTTTCAAACCTCTTTTACAAGATGAGCCAATGAAATCACAAAAACCGCTTCTTTTTATACCTTCTGGCGAAACCTTAGAACTAGAAGAAGCTCTTGATCGTTTCTTAGAGTATGTAAAAATAAAAAATCTTGAGCTTTATCCAGCCCAAGAAGAAGCTATTCTTGAAATTTTTAATGGTCACAATGTGATTTTAAAAACCCCAACCGGTTCAGGAAAATCTCTTGTCGCTATGGCTTCTCATTACTATGCTTTGGCTCGCGGGGAGAGGTCTTTCTATACATCTCCTGTGAAGGCGCTTGTGAATGAAAAGTTTTTTAGTTTATGCCGCGATTTTGGTGCTGGCCGTGTTGGCCTAATAACAGGGGACGCTAAGGTAAATCCAGATGCACCCATTGTTTGTTGTACCGCAGAAATTTTAGCAAATATGGCGTTAAAGGAAAGAGACTCTATTTCTGTTCATGATGTGGTGGTCGATGAGTTTCATTACTATAGTGATCGTGATAGGGGAAGCTCTTGGCAGATTCCTCTTTTGCTTCTTCGCAAAACTCGCTTCCTATTGATGTCAGCTACTTTTGGCGATACAGATTTTTTCGAAAAAGAACTAACAAGCCTTAATGGGAAAAAGACTACGGTTGTCTTTTCTGATCAAAGGCCAGTGCCCCTTGATTTTCGCTATAGTGAAGAGTCCCTCGATGAAACTTTGGGGGATCTTGTAGCTCTAGATAAAGCTCCTGTATATGTTGTTCACTTTACTCAAAGAGAAGCAGCTATACTCGCTCAATCTCTTATGAGTTTTAATTTTTCTTCAAAGGAAACAAAGAAAAAAATATCTGAAGAACTTAAAAATTATCATTTTTCAAGTCCTTACGGAAAAGAAATTAACAAGTACTTGCGTCATGGTATTGGTCTTCATCATGCTGGAATTTTACCTAAGTACAGGATTTTGACAGAGCAGTTAGCTCAAAAAGGTCTCCTTAAAATTATTTGTGGTACAGATACTCTTGGCGTTGGTGTTAATATTCCGATTCGTACTGTTCTGCTTACAAAAATGTGTAAGTTTGATGGAAAAAAAACCACTCTGCTTTCTGTTCGTGATTTTCATCAAATTTGTGGGCGTGCAGGACGAAAAGGTTTTGATGATCAAGGTTATGTAGTGGTTCAGGCTCCAGAGCATGTGATCGAGAATATTAAGCTTGAGCGTAAAGCAAAATCTTCTGGAAAAACAAAAAAAGTTGTAAAAGCAAAACCTCCTGAAAAAGGATATCTTCCTTGGGATGAAAATACTTTTAAAAATTATTTGAGTGCTCCTCCTGAAACTTTACGATCAAATCTCAGCATCACTCATGGTCTTGTTCTCAATGTTTTAAGTGGAGAGGGAGATGCTTGTAAGGTTTTGAAAGGTATTTATAAAAAAGCTCATGAGTCACAAGCTTCAAAGATTCATTTGAGACGAGAAGGTTTTCAGGTTCTAAGGTCACTTGTTGATAGAAAAATTGTTGAATTTATTCCTCCACATGAACGTATTGATACGGCTTTACGTCTTAACTTTGATTTGCAAGACAATTTCTTGCTGACAGAACCCCTTGCTCTTTTTCTTTTGGATATCGTTAAGTTTTTAGATCCTATGGATGATATTTATGATTTAAATATTCTAAGCCTTGTAGAGAGTATTATTGAAAATCCAGATGTCATATTAAGAAAGCAAGTGGATCGTCTAAGAGGAGAAAAAGTTTATAAGCTTAAAGAAGAAGGTCTTGACTACGAAGATCGGATGGAAGAATTAGAAAAAGTTGAGCATGAAAAACCGATGAAAGAATTTCTTTATGAAAATTTCAATCGTTTTAGAGATCATCACCCTTGGTTAGCAAATGAGAATGTAAGACCAAAATCTATTGTTAGAGAAATGTACAGCACATACCAAACTTTTGCTGAATATGTGAGAGAATACGGATTGCAACGGTCTGAGGGAGTTCTTCTTCGATATTTATCAAGCGTTTATAAAGTTCTTGTTCATACAGTCCCAGATCATTTGAAAACAGATGCAGTGGATGAAGTGATTCTGTATCTTAAAACCGAGATAAAAAGCACTGACTCTAGTCTTCTTGACGAGTGGGAAAAAATGCATGACCCACAAGCTTTTGCAGAGAAAAAAGAGCAAGCTATCCAAGATGCTGCAGAAACTGAAGAGGATATAACAAAGAATCAGAAAACTCTTGAAAAGAATGTTAGAAATAAGATTTTAAGATTCCTCAAAGCGTTGTCTCTTTGTCAGTATGAATACGCTCTTAGCTTTTTAGAGCCATCAGGAAATCTTTGGAATGAAAAGACATTAGAAGAAGTGATGGCAATGTATTATGAGAGTCATAAAAATCTTTCTCTTGCAAGAGAAGCTCGGAGACCAGAACATATTCAATTTGACATGTCTACGGAAGATCTTGTTATTGTGGAACAAACCATGGTTGATGATGAACTTCAAAATGACTGGTATCTTCAGTTTAAGATTGATTTAGAAAAAACAAAGTCAAATCAAGAAGTGTCCCTTGTTCTGTTGAAAATTTCAGAAAGATAAGAGGATTTATGTGTTTTTCATGATGTCTTGATTTCATCCACCAAACCCTCTAGAGCTTCCCCTAGGATTTTTTTAAAAATAAAATATTTCTTTTAGGGGTTTTTCTTATGGCTCCAAAAAATTGTCTTAGAGGTTTGCTGTTTTTTTTATTCATTTATTCTGATCTCTCTTATTCCCAAGGGTTGCGAAAAAATTTTTTGGAAATCTCTCGTAACGACCAAAAAATTTCTGCTTTTGAAAAAATTTTTTTAAAAAAAAACATCACATTTTCTATTCTTTTGTTTTACGAGGTAGATTCTTCTCTTCCTTTTGTTGGTTTAATTAAAAATGTTTTAGTTCACGATGATTTTTTGTATGTAACCCTTTGTACTTTTGGGGAAGAGAGAGAAAAGAAATATTTACTAGAAAAAATAGATTTAAATAGAAGAGGTGAAAATTCTATTTTTTTATCAGAAAAAGATGAGCTTCAATTTGATTCAAGTCTTGATTTGGAAGCTTTCGCAAATATTATAAATGAAATGCAAATTTATTTAAAAAAACAAAAAGAAGAATGTAATAAAATTTTTTATAAGCTTGTTTTAGAACGGCGTACAGATGAAAAAAACTTTGAGGCTGTTCTGATAAGAGCTTCTGTAAGAGCAAAAGAGCTTCTTAATTCTTTAAGACAAAAATTCTATGCTAATAAATTAGAACAAATTTTTTCAGAATTTCTAAAAACCTATGGTATATACGACACGAATTTAGAGGGAGAAGAAATTGACTTTTCTCTTTTGTCTCGTTTAGCAGAGCGTTTTTTTGAATTGTGCGAAGATAATCCAAATACTCTAAGGGAAGCTGATATAGAAAAACTTTCAGCTTTTATGAATAGGGTTTATCGCTATTCGGATGATTCTTCTGTCAAAGAAAAACAAGAAGAGTTTTTTATTAAATATTCGAGAGAAATTCTTTATTTGCTTAAGTGTAAAAGCTTAGAGGATGGAGAGGTTTTAAAAGAAGCTTTTTTAGGTGAGGAAAAAATATTAAAAAGAGAAGAAATTTTAAAACTGATGAGAATTGAAAATGATATTTTTTTTCTTTTAGAGACAAGACAAGAACAGCAAAAAATGAAATTACAAGAAGATGCTTTTTTCGAGACTTTGACAGCAGATAACAAAGAAGCTGTTTTAAACAATTCCTTGAAGTTTAGTGAGCTTATTTCGGTGTCTCGGTTTCATATGCTTCTTCTTCATGAACAAATGAAGTTAAGAAACTCATCATGGCAGAAAGAATTAGAAAATCACTTATCACAGACATTTACTCTCGAAAAAGGTCAAGAAAAGATGGATTTTGACCCAGTGTATGGTCGCTGGAAAGCTCTTGGAACTGTGCTGAAAAATGAGCTTAAAGCGGAAAAATTTTGTTTAGAGGAAGAAGAGAGCCCGGATTGTTTAATGCGTAACCAAGTGAGGGAAGATATTTTTTTACTTTTTTACTCTCCAGATGAAACTTATTTAACAACAATGAAAAAGCTTAGTCGCGATATGAGCGAGGAGAAAGGAGCTTCTTTATTTGAGACTTTTCTAAAATCATCTGAGCTAGGAAAGAATGTGGAATAAAAAAAACCTTGGAAAAAAATCCAAGGCTTTTAAGAAATCTTTTTGGTTCAGATTTTTTAGTAACGGGAACCAAAAGTTCTTTTTGGCTTAGAGTCTCTATCTTGAGCAAGGCTGACTTTTATTTCTCTTCCGTCTAGTTCTTTGCCATCAAGTCGTTCTGTTGCCAGAACAGCATCCTCTTCTTTAGCATAAGTAACAAAGCCAAAACCACGTGATCTGCCTGTTTCGCGATCTTTAATCACAACGGATTCTTCAATTTGACCGACTTTAGAGAAATAATTACTTAAACTCTGATCATCGGTGCTCCAGCTCAAAGAGCCTACAAAAACTTTACGCATTTTACTAGAAACCTTAAAAAAAATTAACACTACATAGACCACTGACTGTAAGAAATTTGAAAGAATAAGACAAGTCTTATTTCCGGTCTCTTAGCTTCGAAAGAAGTCTGAGAAGTTCGATATAGAGCCAAACTAGTGTTACAAGAAGGCCAAAAGCAGCAAACCATTCCATGTATTTTGGTAGATTTTTTTTGGAAGCTTTTTCGATAAAATCAAAATCAAGAATTAGATTGAGGGCTGCAATGCCTACCACAAAAAAACTAAAAAGAATTCCAACAAGAGAAGATCCGCGTATAAAGCTAAGTTCGGAACCGAAAAAACCCATCACAAGATTTATGAGATAAAGAATAGTTATAGAAGCTGTGGCAATAATTATCATGCGTTGAAATTTAGGAGTGGCTCTGATCCATTCAAGACGATAAGCGCTCAGCATAAGTCCTAGGACAGCAAAGGTGAGAAAAATAGCTTGTCCAGCAATCCCTGGGTAGCGGGTTTCAAAAAAGAAAGAAATAGCTCCAAGTGCTAGACCTTCAGAAAGTGCGTAGAGAGGAACGGTCACAGGTGACCATTCTTTTTTGAAAACAGTCACAAGCGCTAATATAAGGCCAAGGACACCTCCAGCCAAAATATAGCTTGGGTTTGGATTTATCCAAGAGTAGTAAGCTGAAACAAGAAGAAACAATAAAGAAAGGGCTGTCTTATTAATAGTTCCTTCTAGGGTCATAGAGTCAGAACTTTTTGCATAACTTGTTTGAAAACGACTGTCTTGAAATATAGGATTGCTGCTTTTTTGGTCTAGTAGATGAGCCATTGTGAAAAGTTCCTTTTAAGGGTGTTTAGTCAGTAAGCTATTTTATTTTATCACTGGCCAGTGGGTAGAGGCTATATTTTTTAGGCGCAGATTTTTCCACGAAGTTTTAAGACATTTTGGACAAAGTTTTCAAAAACCAATTCCAGGGTTTTTTTGTCTTCTTCTCCTAAGAGGTCTTTGATCGCATACAAAGAAGCTTCAAAAGTGCTTATACGCTCAGAATTTGGGTTGAGCCTTAAGCGGTAAGAGCTCTTAGGTGGTTCTTTCAGAGAAATATTTTGCACAAAGGGAGATTGTCTTAGTTTGTAGGCAATTTTAGCAGCCTGTGGCCAGTTGCCATCAGGGATGATGAGGTTGATCGGTCCTTTTATATGAGAGATTTCATCTTCTAGATGGGTAGGCTTTGCATCTCTATGAGGGTAGAGAAGAAAGTTTGTATCTTCTTTGATTTCTTCAAAAAAATTTTCATAAGAAAAAGGAGAGTGCCTAAGACCTCTTACACGAATTTCACACGGATAACTTTTTAAGAGAAAAAGCCTAGCAGAATTAGAAAGCCTAAAAAACTCACTTTTATTCATGACAAAAATAAGCCTGAAGGGAAGCTTGATCTTAGCTTCAGGCTTACTGCAGAGGCAGAGTTTTTCAGAAAAATAACAGTGAGAGCAGTGGGGCATAAGAAGGTTTATTTCTTGTTGTCTGGACTTAAGATCTCATCAAGAACTTCTCTTGGGCTATTACCCTCTTTATTTACACTTGTTGTTTTATCCCAAAAAGCATCTTCAAGGTGGTATTTGGGATCTTCTTTTTGATCTGGAGTTTTGTCTTCGAACTTTAAAGTATCCCTCTTGTAAAGATAGAATTCTGTTTCGAGCTCTGTTTCTAGAAACTTTTGAAAAGCATTATCTTTTACCGTTTTTATAAGTGGAAGAGATCCTGCATGAAGTTGAATCATTCCGTCTTGCATGTGATGGAGAATAGCGATCTGAGGTTTACCGAGGGAGAAGGTTTTTAAAACTTTTCCATTCATAGCTCCTCCAATAGCTGCGCCAATTTGAAAGGTAAGATCTCGCGATAGAACTTCTTGTGATAAAAGATCTCTCTCAGTGGTTTCTTCAACACTTCCTGGTAGAGCATTCCGGTATTTATCGAACAAGGGGTGTGCATGACGAAGGCCTGGAAATTCTTTGAAATTATGAAAATGATTTGTTGGATTCTCTACTTCTCCAGTAACAAAAGCTTGAAGGATTACTCTAAAAAACCCGTGAATAAAACTTGTTGGGCTAGAGACAAGAATAAGTTTTTGGATAAAAAAAGAATACTTGTTATTGAGAAGGTTGGTTAGAACCTCTACTTTTTTTGCATCATCCGTAAGCATTTGAATTTTTAAAAGGGCTTCTTGGTTGATATAACCACCTACTTTAGAAGCAACAAGGCCAGCTGTAAGTCCACCTGTTGAGAAGCCTAGAAAATCAAATGTCCGTGATCCAAATTTTTCCGCTAGAATCTGCCAATCTTTCCCTTGTATGTCAATAAAAGGAAATTTAGCTTGAGGAGGATTAGGAACCATAAAAGATATAGCCTCTTTTCGAAGTCCCCTTAAAAGGCTAATCGCATCATCTACAGTATCTGACCAAGGAAGAGCATCTGTGTGAGTTGACTTCGCGATAATATCTGTAGGGTCTTTGCGAGGTGTATAAGTTGTTGAAATAGCTTGTCCTGATCCTGCAGGTGCGATGACAAGTCTTTCGTTAAGAACTTTTTCTCCAACTTCTTGTTTCATAAGGTCATAAGAAAGACCTCTGTCATCTTTATGAAAATAGACAACAGGGTGTCCTTTGATATCTCCCTTTGGAATACTCAAGTAAGCTACATTTTTGCGCTGCTCAGTTTTAGAACCAACTTTTATATTAACATCATAGGTCATGATATAGACAGTGTGACCATCTTTGACTTCAGGATTTCCATGTTGTTCAAAGTTAGAAGCTATAAGTTCATCTTGAGTAAGCCCTTTTCCCCAGTGAGCAAAAACTTTTTGATTTAGTGTTTTTGTATAAACATCTACCTTCATGAAGCTTGTTTGTGGGTTTTTCTCTGTCAGATCTTTTGTAATAGAAGCTTTGATCCCTGCTTCAGTAGGATCAGTTGCTAGATCAAAAACTCCTTTTAAGTCATCTTTAGGAAAACCTATAGATTCTGCAAAAGAGCTCCATTTTTTGTTAATAAATTGATCAAGATAGTCTTGTGCTGATTGATAATTGTCATAACCGCAAGAGTAGAAGAGTCCAGCAAAAATAAAAATTGGTAAAATATATTTTTTCATAGTCTAGAAATCCTATGTAGTAACGTTTCAGATCGTTATTGTTAAAACTTAAAGTACACTTTTAGGTTCATAGTGGTGGTCATAGCTGTTTGGCTAGCACCAGCATTTGTTCCTCCAAGAGGTTTTTTAAGATCAACATCAAGAGCAAGAGGAATTTTATAAGGAAGTGCACTGGCACTGATATTCCAAATAACAGAGTGGGTGTTTGATCTTTCTTTTTCGTAGGTAGCTACTTTTGTCACAGTAGGAGCTACAGAATCAAACTGATAACCAAGAGATGTGGAAAGAAATCTTAGGTGAGGAGAGAGAGCTCCAAATGAGCCACTTGATTGTAAAGTGACTTTATGAGTAAGGCCTTCTTTCGAGAAAGTTTCGTGAGAGTCTTCAAGTTCTCCAAGAAGAGAGTTTCCGTCTTTTTCTTTTGGAGCTTTAGCTTTGCTCATAGCTATTTCGCCTTGGTGTCTAAAGGAAAGCCAAAGGTTTTGATCAAGGAAAGAAACATCAAAGTTATTTTGAAGTCCTAAAACCCAAAGACCTCCACCGATTGGTCTTTGCATAATAGGTGTGTAGTATTTGCCAGTTGGCATTCTAAGACCAAGTCCTGTAGAAAATAAAAATCGATCTGTAGAAACCCAGTTATAAAGCGCTCCTACTTCGATATCACCAATACCTTTTGTGCCATGAGAATGCTTTTGAAAGCTTTTCATAACAAGAGCTTCTGCCATATTGCTTGTATCATTATTATCGGGTAAGCCTTTTTTAGATAATCCAGTCATAGTATCTTTATGGGCTTTTGAGCCTTTTACCTGTGTCGGATCATAGCTCAGCTTATTATACATAACGACTGGCATTTTAAACTGAAGGCTTAATTTATCTGTCGCACCATATTCAAGAGCAAATGCCATTCCGTTAATATTTATTTTAGAGCCTAAGAATTCTCTTTTACCATCTTTATTAAATTGTGAGTCAAACTCGCTTAAAAAAGTGACCACATTTGCACGAAAAACCCCTTTTGGAAGAGTCGCACCGAGGGCCATAGATTTAGAACCTGTAGAGGGTTTTTTCTCTGGATTTTTAGCTTCTATTTTCATGCTTGCGAAACTATAGCTTGTAAAACAAGCTAAAAGAAAAATATGCAGATTTTTTTTAATCGAATAAGACATAAAGTAAGAGTTCCTTTTTGGAGGTTTTCTTTCTGTTCATGTAACTGTGCTTTTGTTTTTTGGAAAAAACACACAGCACAACTTTTAAAATAAGAAATTTAAAAATCAAATTTTTTCTTCTAGAACATGAATGGACTTCAACCATACGGAAGTCTTCTAAAGTTTCTGCAGCCTTAGAGTTGTCTAGTGCAGAAACATTTTTTGAGACCAAGAATTTTCGAGAGTAGAACCAAGTCTAGAGGCTAGAGGACTCATGAAATTCTTACTGTGCGGTCTCTATTTTTTTTAGAAAAATTGCTTAGTTGCGTTTTTTTTAAGCACAAATAAGATGCCCATTATACCTAATTTCTCCTTGCTTGTCTAGCTTTCAGGGCGGTGGTTTGGCTTTTTGAAAGGTTTAAAAGTAACAACCTGAAATAATAACTATTTTTAGGATTTAAAAGAGGGCTTAAGCAGTGTATGCAATCGAACTTTCTCATGTAAGCAAGAAGTACAAGTCACAAACTTATGCTCTAAAAGATGTGAGCTTAAAAGTAGAGGAAGGGGATTTTTTTGCTTTCCTTGGTCCAAATGGTGCAGGAAAATCAACGACCATAGGGATTATTAGTTCTCTTGTGGTGAAGACTGCTGGTCAGGTGAAAATTGGAGGCTATGATCTTGATGAGGAGCCTATTAAAGCTAAGAAGTGTCTAGGCCTTGTGCCTCAGGAGTTTAATCTCAGTGTTTTTGAAAGTTGTCTTGCAGTTCTTATTAATCAAGCTGGGTACTATGGAGTTTCAAAGAGTGTAGCTTATGAGAGGGCAGAGAAGTATTTAAATCTTCTTATGCTTTGGAATGAGCGCAATCATCAGGTGAGAACTCTTTCTGGAGGTATGAAAAGAAGACTCATGATAGCGAGAGCTTTAATTCATAATCCTCCTATTTTGATTCTAGATGAACCAACAGCAGGGGTTGATGTTGAGCTTCGTAAGCTGATTTGGAATTTTCTAGAAAAGCTTAATCAAGATGAAAAAAAAACAATTGTTCTCACGACTCACTACTTAGAAGAAGTAGAAAGACTTTGTCACCATGTAGCTATCATCAATAAAGGAAAGCTTGTCTCAACAGGGTCTTTAGCAGAGCTTGTGAATCAACTTCCTGGGCAAAGTTATATTTTAAGTTTAGAAGAAGTGATGAATACTCTCACAAAAGAAAAACTAAAAACTCTTTCATATGACATAAAAATTCTTGAAGAAAAAACTATTGAAGTAAATCTCTTGAAGAATTTTAGTTTAAGTGATTTGTTTAAAGATCTAGGACAGCTTGATTTAAAAGTAAAAAGTATTAGAGAAAAAGAAAACCAAATAGAACAAGCTTTTTTTCATGTAACCAAAGAAGGAGTGGGTTTATGACTCTCAAAGAAACCCTAATTGCTTTTTGGACTCTTTTTTCTAAAGAGTGCTATAGGTTCTTAAGAATATGGGGGCAAACCTTAATTCCTCCTATTATGACATCAGCTTTATATTTTTTGATTTTTGGAAATTTTATTGGAAACCGTATTGAAAACATCAATGGTTTCACTTTGATGGAATTTATGACTCCAGGTCTTATGATGATGTCTGTTATTTCTGCGAGTTACATGAATGTGAGCTCTTCTTTTTATTTTTCTAAGTTTCAAAGAAGTATTGAGGAGCTTTTGATTTCACCCACTTCAAATCACACTATTATTTGGGGATTTGTTTTAGCTGGATCTCTTCGAGGGGTTATTGTTGGGATTTTAATTTTCGCTACAGCTAAGATTTTTATTGATATAAATATTTTGCATCCCATGAGTTTTTTCTTTTTTCTTTTTCTCACAGCAGCTCTTTTTTCTTTAGCTGGTTTAATCAATGCTATTTTTGCTAGGAAATTTGATGATATTTCTATTGTCCCAACATTTATCTTAACTCCACTTAGTTATCTTGGTGGAGTGTTCTATTCTGTTCAACAGATTTCAGAGACCTGGAGTTTTTTAACACGCTTTAATCCTATTTTTTATCTCGTGAATGGTCTTCGTTTTTCTATTCTTGATTTGAGTGATGTGAATGTGACTATTTCTTTCGCAGTACTTGGTGTTTTAATTTTAGCACTCTACATCCTCTGTTTTAAGCTTCTTGAAAAAGGTGTTGGGCTTAAAACTTGATCTTTTTTTGTTAATACAAATCAAAGGATTTTAGGACAAATATCTTGAAGCACACAAGAAGAACAATTTGGTTTTCTTGCTTTACAAGTGTAACGACCATGAAGAATAAACCAGTGATGTGCTTTTGGTAGAAGAGACTTACCCACAATTTGTAGAAGCTTTTCTTCAGCTTTTTTTGGGTCACTTTCTTTATGGAGCCCAAGTCGTCTAGAGACTCTCAAGACGTGAGTATCCACAGCAAGAGTTGGTTCTTTATAAATTTCGCCTAGGATAACGTTTGCTGTTTTTCTTCCAACTCCAGGGAGGCTTTCTAAATCTTCTCTTGTTCTTGGAATTTCTCCTGAAAAAGCTTTTAAGATAATTTCTGTAAGTTTAAAAATATTTTTTGATTTAGTAGGTGCCAGTCCTATGGATCTAATCTTTTCATAGATCCCATTAATGCCAAGTTTTAACGCAGAGGTTGGGGTGAATTCTTTTTCATAAAGAGGCTTCATGACTTGGTTGACCATTTTATCTGTAGTCTGTGCAGATAGAACCACAGAAACAAGAAGCTGATAAGGTGTGTTGTAGAAAAGCTCGCATTTTGGGTCAGAATTTTCTTTTTCCCATCTTTTGCAACAGAGATGTACTAATTTTTTTTCTTTTTTTAAATTATTAATAGTCATAGTTTATATGATATAAAAGATTTTTAAAAATTTCAAGATTTTAATGAGGAGTGTAGTTCATATTAGTTTTTTGGGGATCTTTTGTTTCGCTCAAAACAGAGGAAAGTTTAATTTTTAATTCGCAGATTTAGATCGTAGCTGCAACTCCTAGATGAACTTCCACATTATTTTCATGTGTTTTAGCATCTCTTATCAGATTGAAGCTGATATAAGGTTCAATAGTGTCATAAATTTCCATTTTGTTACCAAAAGAGAAGGTGTAGTACTTGTTCATGATTTTTGTATCTTCTTTTGTTTGTACGTAGAAAACTCTGAGGAATGGTTGGAGCCAGCTTGAGTTTTCATAAAAAGCATAAAGATCCCAGCTAGAAAGAAATTTTTTATCATTCACATTATTATTGCGATCTGCAAAATAGCCTAATTTCAGAGTGAATTGCTCGAACTCTGTTTTTAGCGAAGCATTATAGTGAAAAGACTCCATCTTATCGCCATAGAGACCAAACTGTAGCAAAGGCTCTATCCCGAGAAGACTCATGGTCCACTGGAGATTCATAGCTGGAAGATTTTGTTGTACTCCAACACGGTGTAGAATTTGAAAAGTAAAAGTTCCAAATACATCAAAATTGAAATTGAAAGCAGGCACGTAGCGAGCTTGTTGCATCACATCATAGAGAAGTTCTGTTTTTTTTGTTTCGTAAAGGCTTAGATCACTTGTTTCTTTTGTGTTGAAACCGCCTCTTTTTTGTTGAACACAACCGAGTTCAAAAGAAAAAGCTTCACTCACATAGTAATTAAGCTTTGCTTCTTCAACAAACTTTAATCCTTTGCAGTGAGTATAAGAATTTTTGTTTTCTCCTCGAAAAAGGTCAAGTTCTGTAAATGGATTGATTTGAAGACTCAGTTCACTGCTATCACTTAGGTCTGCTCCAAGCTCAAAACGTGTAGCTAGGTTTTGTTTAAACGGTGCAAAATATTTTTTATTTTGACCATCTTTTTCTTCTTCAAAAGAATTGTGGTAGTTGATTTGAAAATAGAAATCAAAACTTTTTTCGTTAGCAAAAAGCGAAGACCCAAGTAAGAAAAAAATGGGCATGAGATATTTCATAGAAGATTTCTCCTTAAGAGGTCGTTTTTATAATCTTGCTGTAAAGCCTAAGTTAAATCCTAAAAGGTACTTTTTGTTGTTAAGTACTACTCCTGCATCTGAAAAGACTAAAATATTATCATTAAGGTTCATGTTATAAATCAGGTGATATTCAGAGGTGAATTCTTCTACTTTATCTACTTGTCCAATCATATTGAGCTCTAAGGTATCAGGGTTTTTAGATTCAAAAAATCCATTAAACTTATAACTTGGAGCAAGGTTGAAGTTAGTTGTAGCTTTTTTGTCTTTTTCTCGAACTTGTCCTGCATCTAGGCGTAATAAAAAGCTCTCCCAGTCAAACTTAAGCCCTAGAGTGTAGGCAAAAGACTCGAAATTTGAAAAAGTGTTGAACTGAAGGAGTGGGGTAAAAAATAGAATTTGTTTTTGCCAAGCAAAATTAAGAGCTATTTGTCCTTCTTTTCCTTCAGGGTGAGAGTCTTCTAAAGCTTGAGCTGTGAAGTCTCCAAAAAAATGTAAGTTAAGTTCGATTAGTTTTTTGTATTTATCATTATAGAGAATGTTTCTAAGGGTACTTTGGCTTGTGCTTCTTAGGTCGTAATTTTTTTGGTCCCATCCAAAAGTCACTTGTTTCAGACAGCCAGCTTTTATGGAGAAAATATTAGGAATTCCTCCTCCAACAAAAGCTTCTTTTAAGTAAGTTTCTTCGCAAGTAAATTGTTTATTTTGGTGGGTGACTTCAATTTTGCCAAAGAAATTTTCTCCAAGTTGACCATCAAGGCTTAAGCTTCCATTAAAGCTGTGTCCCCATTTTGTATACTCCTTCTCAACTATAGATAGTCCTTGGGCATAACGAAAACCTGTGTCTATAGTGAGGTTAGAGGATTTTTCTTCAGCTTTGAGAAAACTGGAAATAAAAAAGACAAACAAATAGAACAAAGTCTGTTTCATATGAAAGCTCCTTTTAAGAACAGTTTTTTTTAAATGTTACCTTTAAGTCCTAGTCTCACATCCCATTTTAATTGCTCTTTACTTTCGTTCTCGAAGTTAGCCCATTTGATGTTGGTCGCTAAGTAAGCTGCTATTTGCTCTGAAAAAGAAAATTCATTTCCAACAGAAAATTCTTGTCCCTGTTGTGACCAGGAATTATTGCTTAAGTGGTCACCATCATTTTTTTGATAAACTTTGCCTTTTTCTGTGCTCTTATTGATATAGCGAAGATAGGGCTGAACGAATTTATGAGCTTTAAAGAGAACATAAGCACTTTCAACTTGTGTGATAATTGTATCAGCACTTTCTCTTATATGATGATCTCTTGTGAAATCTGCTCTGAAATGGAAATTAGCTAGTTGTCCTCTGAGACCAATAGTGTAGTGGAAGGATTTAAAGTTTTCATAAAAACCAACTTGTAAAATAGGTTGTGTACCAAAGAGATCTATAATCCAAGCAGTGTTGAGAGCAATTTGACCTAATCTGTGATCTTCTCTTGTATCATCATTTGTTAATTGAACGCGGAATACACCCATGAAATGTAGATTAAGGTTGAGGGCTTTTCCAAATTTTCTTTCACGAGTAGCATGATCAAGAGTTGTATCAAAATGGCTAAAGCTTGTATCTTCGCGATCTCTCCAACCTCCTTGCTCTAATTTTAAACAACCCACATCGATGGAAAAAAGTTTATGGAAATTTAATGTCAAAGAGGCTGTTCTTAGAAGTTTATAAAGATCGCAGGTTTGTTTGTCTGCACTTGTAAGGCTTGATTCAAAAGAGACTGACTCAGAAAATTTTGTATTAAGAGAAGCCATAACATCGAAGCTTGGTCTCATGTAGCTTGTGTAGACATCTCCCGATGGGTTCGCTTTTGGGTGAGCAGAATCGATACCATTGAAGAAATGAAGTTTGCCACCTAGTTTAAAAAGTTCATCATCTTCGGCTAATAAAGTGTGGGATAAAAAAATAATTGTGAGACAAGTAAACAAGTGTTTCATACTCTAAGGGCTCCCTCTTGACTGAGTTAAGAGAATAATCTCCTCGGAGAGATAGTTTGTTTTGGAATTATTGTAATAACTTTTACATAAATAACAAACATCTCAAACTGATGAAAATATATATTATATTAGATTGTTATGCTGAGTCTCACAAGATAAAAAAGAGAGGGCAGAAGTAAATATTTGTTAAAATATTTTTGGTATTTAGATAAAAAGCTAAGCGTTAACGACGTTTTTTCTTTCTGGTTTTTCAAGAAGTTGATCAAAACTCTTAGCTGCTAGTTGTCCACACGCCCCAGAGACGTCAAGACCTTTGCTGTAACGAACAGGGGAGGGGATTCCTCTTTTAGAAAGGTAAGCTTGGAAAGCTTCGATACTTTCAACATTTGGCCTTTCCCATGGCATTCCTGGATGAGAATTATATGGGATGAGGTTTACTTTCGCTTTGAGGCGATCGAGAAATCTCACAAGTTGCTTTGCGTGAGTGATACTATTGTTTATCCCTTCGATGAGAAGGTACTCAATTGTAATCCTTTGACTGCTAATTTTTTGATACTCAAGGAGGGCCTTTTTCAAGGTTTCGAGTGGAAAATATCTGTTGATAGGCATAAGCTTTGTTCTTTCTTCATCAGAAGCTACATGAAGAGAAAGAGCTAAACGAGTAGGAACAATTTTTGCTAATTCTATGATTTTATCTGGAATTCCCACAGTAGAAACTGTGATTCGCCTTGGGGAAAGACCATAAGCTTCTTGACCTGT
>JACCDV010886757.1_pt1 | contig 29919 bp, 32 predicted proteins | sample 7446131 | NCBI WGS metagenome assembly JACCDV01 (sample SAMN15323448, study PRJNA562643) | freshwater metagenome | isolation source: river surface water | place: USA:Blue River Watershed | collected 2017-08-17 | reverse complement strand
GGGGTATAGGGGGTAAAGAAAATGATACCGGTGTATTGCTTTTGGTTTCCGTCGAAGACCGAAATGTTCGAATAGAGGTTGGGTACGGGTATGAAGGAAATATTCCTGACGCTCATGCGTCGCGGATTATTCGTGATGATATCGTTCCCAATTTTTCAGAAGGACAGTATGACGAAGGGGTGCGCTCTGCCATTGGTTCGTTGGTAACTCTGATTCAAGACCCAGCGTCCGCACCACCACTTGATGAGGTGCCGCCCACGTCATCTGAAAGTTTCGCAGTGTTGGGGTATCTACTTTTCTTTCTTGGTTCGTGGCTCGTGAGCATCATGTCGAGAACAAAGGACTGGTGGCTTGGTGGTATTTTTGGTGCACTGTCAGCAGTACTCGTCGGTTTATTTTTTGGCATGACTGTGGCGCTCATTAGTGCGGTGCCGTTAATTGCACTCGGACTTCTGGTAGATTTTGCAGTTTCAAGTGCGTATAAAGAGGCGCGCTCTTCTGGAAGAACTCCGCCGTGGTGGACTGGGGGAAGTGGTTCTTGGGGTTCATCCTCGGGTGGCGGATTTGGAGGTTTTGGTGGTGGGTCTTCGGGTGGTGGTGGCGCGAGCGGCCGCTGGTGAAGCGCCACGGCACTTGGATTTTCTAAAACGGAGTACCGTGAAGAAAATCTCGGCGGCCGCTGGAAAGATTTTATTGCGTAGCAATAAAATCTTTCCTTCATCGCTCGTTCGGTAAAGAAAACGCGTTCTCTTTGCCCTCTCTCGCTCGACGGTGAATCCCAACAACAAAAAAGCGGGGGCACAACTCCCGCTTTTTGATATGTCTGTATGTAGTACTAGCTAGGCTGAAGGGAGGTTACACATATGGTATATAAGAGAATCAAAGGAGGCGTCGCATAGCGGTCTAGTGCACAGTCCTGGAAAGACTGAGTCTGGGAAACCGGACCGAGAGTTCGAATCTCTCCGCCTCCGCCCGAAGAAAAAAGTATCGTAGGTATGCGGACGCATACCCCGACGATGCGATGCGGACGCTTACCAATCGGCTGCGGTTAGACGATTTACGAATATCTGGATGTACTCAGACGGACTTTTGTCTTTCCGGATGACAGCGCTTTTGAGTGGTCCGGAAGCTGCGTAGTGAAGTCTCAGTGCATACGCTTTTTTAGCGTGCGGTGACAGACCGATGCCGCGACCGTGAAGTAGAATGCTTACTTCTGTGTTCTCAAGCAGATACTCCACTGTTAGGACCAGCTCACGGATATCGCGCTTCCGATTGCGCTGCAGTTGGGTGTTTATGGTGACAAGCCTGATATGAGGTCTGGCGTTCAGCCAATCTTTCCAGCGCTCTTGCTGAGGTGCGTTGATCGCGTATATATGCGGCACTGCCCACACTCCGAGGTGGTCGAGTGCTTCGCAGTAGCGGAGACCCTTCATCGTGTTAAGCGCATGGCTGAACGGGCACTCGCCGGAAAAAATAGAGAAATTCATCCCGGTGACTGCCAAGAAGCCTATGCTGGCGATTTTCTTGAAGAGCTCAAGCTCGTGCCGCTTCCACCACAATGTTTCGATTAGGATGTCTTGTCCGCACGTGAGCAGTATCACGTGTTTGCCCGCGAATATCGGCCTCTTCAGTATCTCCGTATTTATATCGGTATCCTCGGGGAGATAGTAATAACCGTGGCGAGTGCTCACGCGCTTCGTGAGAATATCGTTGAGCATTACGCCGACCACCGGATATGGTATCTCGTTCGCGTTGCGGTCGAACATGCCGCGCGGCACAACCGGCAGAAACTTATCGAGCGGGAAGGCCACGCCCCTAAGGTCGATGACCAACGTATCGAGGGTGCCGACCTCATCCACGAACTCGTCGCGGTATTCGTCTTGGCACGTTACGACATCGCGGCGCCCGCGCCCTGCGCACGAATGTCTCACCGATCTAAGTTCGTCGGGATGAACGTGTGGCGCAAACCCCGCTGCGTCACACGCGAGAGAGAACAATGACTGTTGTGAGCCCTCATCAGACCCTTTGCTCGAAGCGTGCATATACCTTATTGCCTTTGTTAACGACCTTCCCCGTGTACTGGACGCCTTCGCCGCCGCACTCGACCATCATTGCCAACTGTTTTTCGGAGAGCTTGCCGACCATCTCGTTCTGCACGAACAGTTCGTCCTTTTTCACCGTGACAGGTGTACCATCCAGGAAGGGCTTTGATGCTTTGATACCTACCTCGAAGGCGGGTGGGCACATGACGTTAAGGTCGCGAGGCCTTCCACCTCCGCCGCCGTTACCACCGCCACCAGCGCCCGTGCCACTGTCGCGCTTGATCGGTCGATTAATACGCACCGTGTCGTTATTCTTCCTTTTTCCTCCTGATCCCATATAGGTCTTGTTATAATTAGTTCGTAAGTCCACCCTCTGGTCGCTTGCGACGTCTGTCGCAGCATGATATCCTGAAGGAGGATGAAATTATCCTAGCAAGCGCGTCGAAGCTTGTCAACGCTATCAGGACATTAATATCCTAAAAAAGCATATGTCAGACGTATACAAAGTTATTGCCGATAAGATCGGCGAGTTGCGAACGAGTTTTGGAGGTAAAGGGTTAACCCAAGAAGAGCTTGCCGTTAAGATGGAGACCACGGCAAACACTATTTCCCGTTGGGAATCGAAGGTCTATAAACCCTCTGCGGAAGACCTGCACAGACTTGCAAAAGTTTTTGGCGTAAGTATTTCAGTGTTTTTTCCTGATATGGCAATAAGTGAACGACAGAATGCGCTCATGAGCGCAACGGGAGAACTGAATGAAAAAGACCTCAATGAACTAATTGAGTACGCTAAATTCCGAAAAGCGCGAACCATTCTCGATCATGCAAAAAAACCTCGAAGAAAAGCCAACATCAACTAGCGACCACTACGCGCTGGCGCGTGAACTTGCTCGGAGCAAGCGAGTCGAATTTGGCATTCGCACCAATGAGATAAATATTCCGCTTCTTAAGAAGATATGCAAAAAGGAAGGCATTAAAATAGACATGGCCCAGAAAATAGGCAGCACAATTCGTGCTGCCTATTTTTTTGACGAAGACGGGTGCTCAATTCTTCTTCGAAAAGACATGCCTCGTGAGCCGAAGTTGTTTGCTCTTGCACACGAGCTTAAGCATCATTTTCTTGATCGCGAATTAATCGCTGACGGAAAAATGCAATGTGGCGACTATAACGCCAACAAGGATATTGAAATCGCAGCGGAAATATTTGCGGCTGAGTTTCTTTTTCCCGAAGCAGAGATGCGTCCATTCGTGGATGCGATGGGAATTAAAGCGGGAGCATGCACTCCAGAAAATATTGTTGCAATCAAGCGTGGCTCGCCGGTACCGGTAAGCTATGTTTTTATTAAGAAACGACTTACGTGGTTTGGCGTCATCGAAAAAGATCAGTTTTCAGAAATCCAATTCCAGAAACTGGAAGACCAGCTTCACCCACCTTTCTACAAGCAAGAATGGTTTAAACGTGCCAGGGCTAGAAAGAAACGCATTCAAACGATATGACTCCAACAGAATTCTGGCAGAACTTTCAACTTGGTGCTGAGCAAGAAATTGCTTGCAACTTTATTTATGACGGGCTAAGAAATCTCCACGAGATGGATACTTTGAGTTTGGAAACCGAGGTGTTTCCGGTTCTCTATGACCTCTCCGTCGGTCTCGAACGGCTACTCAAGGTTGTCGTGGTGCTGTTGGAATTCGATGAGAATACTGACGTAGACGCTTTGGAGAAGTCTCTGATCACGCATAATCACTTAGAGCTTCTGGATCGGGTCAGAGAAAGGGCTGACATCAATCTTGGAGATGCTCATACTGAACTGTTGAGTCTTCTCGCGAAGTTTTACAAGACGCACCGCTATGACCGATTTAGTCTTCAATCGGTGTACAACCTTTCAAAAGATAAAAAGGCTCTACACACTTTCTTGCATAAACACCTCCAGATCGAGGTAACCGAGGGCATATTTGGAGTGAGCAATTCCTTGCAAGTAAAGCGTTTCATTGGACGTGTCATTAAAAAGATCACCAAGCAGCTCTACGCAATTGTCCAAAAGGAAGCGATGGCAAAGAATATCTACACATACGAGATTTCGAGCAGTAGCTCGAAGGCCGCAAAGGTGCTGTGGGGTAATGACGACATTCTCTTTGAAGAGGAGGATATGGCCATGGTCGAAATTTTCATATTCCTTATGAAAACCAAGGACTCGGGGCTGATAGATTTAATCAGAACTATCAAGCCGCTCGAGCTCGACTCCGCACTTTCATCTGAGTATTTTCAATTCATGTTGAAGAAAAGAACTGATTACACATCGATGATCATGGAAGAGATCGAGGCTCGGTATGAAGAGCTTGATCGTCCGGGGGAGAGACAGCAAATGATTGAAGCTATTAAAGACCCGAGCATCACTTTCGAGAAACCCAATGAAAATGAAACCTCTTCTATGGGGTAATCGTTACGATACTTTTTGTGATTAGCATTTTCGACTTGAAACAGCCCATTAACTCGCGCCGTTCCGCGCCGGTACCTTCCTTTAGCGTGTATTTGGCGTAGGTTTTCAAATCGACCTCCTCGTGGGTTGCCTTGGAGTTCGAGAAGCCCAGTACTCCGCGCTGGAACTTGTTGAAGCGCCTTAGCTCCTCCTCGAACTTATGCTGGATGCCCATCTGATTGAGGTCAATTTGATCAAGCGCCTTGATGATCTGTTCAATTAACTCCTCTTCGCGCAGGTACGTATTCTTGCAGTGCAGGTCCCGCGCCCGACCGCATCCGTAGTAGATGTACTTCGCCACCGTGCCGTCCTTCAGCTCTTTGTATTTCTCTTCGGCACTGAATGTCGAGCCGCATAGTCCGCACGTGATGAGCTTCGTGAAAGCGAACTCGCGACTCTGACGCACTATGCTGTCGCGCTTCAGTTGTTTCTGCACCTCGTCGAACAGCTCCTTAGAAATCAGCGGCTCGTGCTTGCCGTTGTACCAATTGCCGCTTTTCTTCGGGAACTCGAAGACACCGTAATAAAAGTGATTCGTAAGCGTTCGATATACATTGCCACATGCGAGCGGTTTGTTTCCGGTCGTGTGAAAGTTCAGCTCGAAACGCAGCCAGTGATATACACGTCGGCCTGACCATTTTTCGTACGCCACTTTCTCAAACATCTTTTTTACGATAGGCGCACGCTCTGGGTCGATTACGACTTGGCATTTCTTGTCCATCATTTTTTGCGTCAGATACCCAGTTGGCGGAGTCGTCGGCCACAATCCCATCTCGACACGTGTTCGTAGTCCGCGTCTTACGTTGATGCCTCGGTTGTCGTTTTCGAGTTTTGCCTGCCCGCCTAATATTGTCAGCAGGAATTTTTCGTTCGGATTATTTCTAAAGCTCTGGCTGTACGTACGTATCTCTTGTAGCATTCCAGCATCCATAAGGTCCACCACTCGCGCCAAGTCCCCGGCATTTCTTCCGATGCGATCCGGTGCCCAAGTAAGAAGGCCGTTATACTTTCCAACACGCAGCTCTTCCATGATCTCGTTGAAGACAGGACGCTGGCCCGTCTCTTTTGCAGAGTGCGATTCTCGCTTCATGGCTACCACCTCCAGCCCCTCACGCTCCGCCATCTGGAGCATCTCCTTGATTTGTGAATCTATCGACAATACCTGTCGCTCTTCTGACTCCGTACTCTTTCTTGCATAGAGGCAGTACCTTACTTTTTCGACCTCCTTAATGACTTGCTTACCAATAATCCCCACAGCCCTTGTTGTAGTTTCCATACCTAATGGATGACGCTGACCCCTTAGGGAGTCAAGAGCGTCTCGGAACCCTCATGTTGGCAATGTATCTCTCAAAACAGTCCAAGGGCAACAGCTGCAATTGCGAGATACCGCGCGAATTTCGCTATGAATACAAGGGCGATAAAGACCACAAATCTTTCTCGCAGAAGGCCAGCTGCCAGAGTGAGGGGGTCTCCTATGAACGGCACCCAGCTGAGCAATAACGACCATTTACCATACCTCTGATACCAGCGCTCCGCCTTTTCCATTGAGTTCCGTTTTATCGGAAACCATTTGTACTGTTCGAGCAGTGCAATGTTTTTGCCGATGAACCAGTTGACTACAGATCCGAGGGTATTTCCTGCCGTTGCAATAAGGACGAGTATCCACTATGCGTAGTTCTCCGTAAGCATAAGTCCAAACAGGACAGGTTCGGATTGAGCCGGAAAAATCGTAGCCGCTAGCAGCGCTATCCAAAAATAGACCCGCGTACACAGCCATGGTTTCCATAATGATGATTATATGGCCATATGTCCCGTCCAAGGACTCGTTCGGGAGCAGTTCTTTATTAAAGGCCTAAAATGTAATAAACTTGGGTCATGTTCGCGAGGAATATAACCATTAAGGCGGCTCTTTGTTTTATAATCACCGCCAGCCTTTCTGTCAGCCTCTTCGGCGCTGCTCACCTCGGAATGGACTCGGGAATGGGGGGCCAGATGGGACCTTGTCCATTGATGCCCGGTGTTGCGATCTGCAACATGACACCTCTGCAACATGTGGCAGCAGCGCAAAGTATGTTTACTACGTTGCCTCAATCGAGTGATATTTTGTCGCTACTCTTGATGCTGCTGGCATCGGTAATCGCAGCCGCTGTTCTCTCAAAGACTTTTCTTGCACCACCTTCGTCAGTGCCGACACGATTCGTGACTCGCAGAGAGTACATTCCGTTTTCTCCACTTCTCGAAGCGTTTTCTAGCGGCATAATTCACTCCAAGGCTTTTTAAGCATTCGGTCACCTGCAGATTTTTCTGCATTTAACCGCTTGTGCTTAAAAACATGGAAACTGAACAAAAACCAAATAATCTCTCCATACCTGTCGCTATCGTGATAGCGGGGGCTCTTATCGCAGGAGCCGTCTACTTTGGTATGAGTGGAGTTGGAGCGGCAGGAACACTACAGCCACAAGCTGTGGAACAGCCAACGGGCGACCTTGAAGCAATGAAGCCCGTTACGAGCGCAGATCATATTCGCGGGGATGCGAATGCTCCGGTGAAGATTGTCGAGTACTCGGACACAGAGTGTCCGTTCTGTAAGCGATTTCACCCTACCTTATTACAAGTGATGGATGAATACGAGAAAAGTGGCAAGGTCGCTTGGGTGTACAGACATTTTCCTCTTGATCAGCTACATCCAAAAGCTCGCAAGGAAGCGGAGGCAACTGAGTGTGCCTCAGAACTCGGCGGGAATGATAAGTTCTGGGCGTACCTAGATCGCTTAATGGAAGTAACCCCCGGCAACAACGGCCTTGATCCGTCGGAACTTCCCAAAATCGCACAGTACGTCGGACTCGATACTGGGAAATTCAATGAATGCCTTTCGAACGGCAAGTACGCGCAAAAAATCGAGGAGCATGTTCAAAATGCAGTTGCGACTGGCGGCAACGGAACTCCGTGGAGCATCGTCGTGACGAAAAGCGGAAAGAAATATCCGCTCTCGGGAGCACAGCCATATGAGGCGGTGAAGCAACTCATTGATCTCGCTCTGAAAGATAAATAACCAACTATGCATGCCATCCTCAACACGCTGAAATCGACACATTCCAAGCTGATTGCAATCAGCGTCGCGGCGTTCGTCTTTGCGTTTGCGGTGTGGCTTCCGAATGTGCGTCTCATATCCATTGTTGTGATGAGCGACGCATCGATCGCGGACAAGATTGCACTTCCGACATCTCTGCTCTCATCGATTGCGACGAACTTCACTGTGCTCTCGGCAATCTACACAACCATGATTGCGGTGCTCACGGGCATAAATGTGGCACTCATCGCTGAACTCGCGCGCACAGGACAGGTGTTCGCAAGGGGTGCGGCAGCAGGAGCTTCGGGAATTGTAGCTGGAGCATTTGGCATCGGATGCGCAGCGTGCGGTTCCTTGATACTGTCGGCACTCGCAGGAACTCTGCTCGGAACGAGTGCATTGACTCTTCTTCCGCTCGGAGGCGGAGAACTCGGCATTCTCGGCGTGATTCTCTTAGGATACTCAACGTATCTATTATCGAAACAAATTACTAAAACAACGTGTGAAATAATTATTCACTAAAATCCATTCTATGGAACTACTCACATACCTCTGGCAGTACATTGTTGAAACGCTTGGACTTCTTATTGCCTATGCGTTTGCGGCGGTCTTTATCGTTCTCGTGCTTCGTCGCTTTCACTCCTGGAAGATCACGGTCGCGCTTGCCGCGATCTTCATCGGTGTGTCGCTGGCATTTTACGTACCCAACGGTCTCCCGAATGCCTTCCAGTATCCATTCTCCTTGAAGACGTTCGGCCCAAGCGAGGGACCTGTCCTTCCGTTCTCGAACGTATGGCAGTTCTTCAAAAACTTCAAAAATTTCGAGCGCGTGCAAAACATCGCCCGTGATCCGAACGACGTGCCGTCGGCGATACAGCGTACGGGACCGAGTGAGGTCAAGATAGAACTGGTCACCAAAGAAGTCATCGCCGAAATGGCACCAGGCATAACGTTCAATTACTGGACGTTCAACGGCACGGTGCCGGGTCCGATGCTTCGCGTCCGCGAGGGCGACATGGTTGAGCTCACGCTCAAGAACGACCCGACGAGCCTCCACATGCACAACATAGACCTGCATGCGGTAAATGGACCTGGCGGAGGCGCTCCGGCAACGAACGTCATGCCTGGCGAGTCAAAAACATTTCGCTTCAAAGCACTTAACCCCGGCATCTACGTCTATCACTGCGCGCACCCCAATGTGCCGAGCCATATGGCGCACGGCCTCTACGGGCTCATACTTGTCGAGCCAAAAGTAGGGCTGCCGCCGGTAGACAAAGAATTCTACGTCATGCAGGGAGAGTTCTACAGTTCAGGCGCTCTGGGTCGCAAAGGACTCCAGCTCTTTGACGCACAGGCGATGCTTGACGGCAAACCACAGTACGTCGTGTTTAACGGGAAGACCGGTGCTCTTGTCGACAACATGACCGCGAAGGTGGGAGATACCGTCCGCATCTACGTCGGAAACGGCGGCGTTAACCTTATCTCCAACTTCCATGTGATCGGTGAGATCTTCGACCGCGTATACCGGGAAGGAGATCTGGTGAGTCCTCCCGCGCGAAGCGTACAGACGACGCTTGTTCCCGCTGGCGGCGCTGTGGCCGTCGAGTTCAAGGTTGATTATCCCGGAAATTACGTGCTCGTTGACCACGCACTCGCACGGCTCGATAGGGGTGCGTGGGGTGTGCTTAAGGTCGAAGGAGAAGCCGATCCAACTGTTTTCGACGGTGTTATTGAAAGCGGTGGAGGTCATTAAAAACATCATAAGTAAAACGGTATGAAAAAATCATATATCTGGTGGGGTTTGGGAATTATTGTATTTATTGGCTTGCTCGTTTCCGGCAGGTTTCTTAATCCGGAGCCCGCGCCCGCAACTAGTGAAGAAGCAACGGGTATTCTCACTGTCGTTGCAGACGACCACAGCAAAGGAAATCCGAACGCAAAAGTGACGCTCGTGGAATACCTCGATTTCGAGTGCGAAGCGTGCGGCGCGTATTATCCGCTTATCAAGCAGCTTGCTGCGGAATTCCCGAACGACCTCCGCGTCGTCACGCGCTACTTCCCGTTGCCTGGACACAAGAACAGTATGACAGCGGCACTCGCGGTCGAGGCAGCCTCTAAACAAGGCAAGTATTGGGAAATGCATGACGTGCTCTTCGAGAATCAGGAGAAGTGGGGCAACAAACAGGTTCCAACTCCACAAGTATTCGAGGAATATGCACAACAAATCGGACTCGATATGGAGAAGTTCAAAACGGATGTCGCTGATCCTGCGACCCGCGCACGCGTGCAGCGCGACTTCGATGCAAGCGAGAAGCTTGGCAACAACAGCACGCCGTCTTTGTTCGTGAACGGAACCAAGATCAAGAATCCGCAGAGTTATGACGCCTTCAAGGCATTGATACAGGCGGAAGTTGACAAGACATCAGCAAACCAATAGTTATGACCCTAGATGCATATTCCACACTACTTGTTTCCGGGTCGATTGCCATCTTCGCGGCACTCGTAGGGGCATGCGTGATGTATTTTGTATCGCGCACAATACGTACGCGAATACAGCAGACCCCCTATGAGTACTACATTGCCGCGCTTGCAGTGCTGTCTATCGTCTCAGTAGCGGGCTCGCTCATATATCAGCTTGTCTATATGACTCCAGTATGTGAGCTGTGCTGGTGGCAGCGGATATTCCTGTATCCGGTGAGTGTAATAACACTCATAGCCCTCTGGTTCCGTACGCGCGAAACACATGTCACCGTTGGAATTCTCGCTGCATTCGGGCTCTGGTACGCGTCGTACCATTACTACTACCACTTCCAAGGATTTGTACTCGGCGACAAGTTAACTCTCCCGTGTTCATACGGCGGACTCATGCCAGCGTGCACAGATTCGCCGATTCTCGTCTTTGGATTCGCCACGATTCCGTTTATGGGCATCATGGTATTCGGTAGCATACTTATCCTATCCAGTCTGGCATACGCCGCATCACGAAGAGTATCAGTGTGATTCTAGAAGATAACAAAATCAGTATGTACGGGTAAGATATAAAATCAGCGACGAGATTATCAGCGTTAGTTATTAAAATAACCAATAAAATATGAACAATCAGATGCTTCTTACAGGATTCGGTGTTCTCGTCCTAGTGCTTGTCGGGGGCTGGTATTGGATGAGTTCGAACTCAGCACAAACCCCAGCGGCTCCAAACACTGTAGTGGAAGTGCCACAGCCGCAAACGCATACTTTAGCCCTTGCGAAACGTGTACTTACCCCGAACATGGTTACCGTGATGCAGGGTGACCAAGTCACGATCAAGGTGATGTCGGATGAGAGTGGAGAGTTCCACATATCGGGGTATGAAATTGAGAATGACATGACAGTAGGAACAGAGCTTTCGTTCTCATTCACCGCAGACAAGGCAGGTCGGTACAACTTCGAGCTTCATCCCAAGGTAGAAGGGGCTGAAGAAGATCACGAGGCAAAAGCGACTGAAGATACCGCAGCGGAAGAAGAGGAAGAAGATATTGTAATAGGAGCATTCGTCGTAAACCCCCGCTAACCATATGCGATACACCTCCGCCATACTCGGTGCCGTACTCGCAGTCTTTGTGCCTGCGCTTGCGTTGGCACACGGATTCGGGCAACGGATAGACCTTCCTGTGCCCCTCTATCTGTATCTCTTCGGCGGAGGTGCGATTGTCGCTTTGTCGTTCATTTTGCTCGGACTTGTGTCAGGCCGTATCAGCGAAACCTTGTACGCATACCCGCGCCTCGACTTGATGAGTCTGCGATGGTTTCGCGCCATTGCCTCGCCAAAAGCGTTGTTGCCGCTGAAGATAATTTTTGTCGCGATTCTTCTCATTGCACTCGCAGGAGGTTGGTGGGGCGGCCAAAATGCGGCTCTCAATATGCTCCCGGTTGTCGTGTGGATACTCTTTGCGATTGGAGTAACTTTCACGAGTGCATTTCTTGGTAATGTCTGGGACATCATCAATCCATTCAAAACGCTCTATGAGTGGGCGGAGATGTTGCTCCAGAAAATTGGCCTTACATGGAAGTCGGAACCGCTTCCCGCAACTGCCGGAGTGTATTCTGCGATCCTGTTGTTCTTTGTATTCCGTTGGATAGAAAACGTCTCGCTTATGTCGTCCGACCCGCAGCCGCTCGTGTTGTTCGTTCTCTGCTACACGCTCATCACGTTCACTTGCATGGCGATGTTTGGAAAGGAAGAGTGGCTGAAGAAAGGCGATCCCTTCTCCGTATTCTTCTCGTTCCTGTCTCGGTTCTCTATTACTGACGCAAGAGATGGAGCGGTATACCTGCGACCTCCAGCAGTCGGGCTCCTAAATCAGCCCTCAACTCTGTCAGAGACCGGGTTTATCCTGCTCATGCTCTCAAGCGTGGCAGCGGACGGCATGCTCACGACGCCGTTCTTCCAGAACATGTTTTCAGCGCTTCTTTCTGCTGGCATTCCATGGGTTCTCGTAGGTACTCTGGGGCTCGCGTCTCTATTCGGTGCATTTATTGCCGTGTACTACGGCTTCTCATTTCTCACAAAAACGATCTCTGGCGACACATCATCAACATTAGAGGTCGCAAGGCGTTATATTTATTCGCTGCTTCCGATAGCAATCGCGTATGAGGTCGCTCACTATGTGAGCATTCTCGTGACAGAGAGCCAGCGACTCCTCTACATCATTTCCGACCCGTTTAATCGTGGTTGGGATCTCTTTGGTACGGCTAATTTCCAAATTAGCTACACCGTTCTTAACCTTAAGACTCTCTGGAACGCGCAGGTCGGGCTCATTGTGGTCGGCCACGTGATTGCAGTCTTAATCGCCCATGCAATTGCAGAGCGATATTTCAAAGACAATCGGAAAGCACTTATTAGCCAATACCCGATGCTCGCCCTCATGATCTTCTACAGCTGTCTTAGTTTGTGGATAATGGCACAGCCCATCGTTGCCGTTGAATAATATGAAAAATCCTGCACAGACATTGTTTCTAGCCTCGTTGTTTGCGGCTGCACTAATTACTGCGCCGGGTACGATCTACGCACACGGTGAAGCGGGCCTTACGTTTACGAGCACCACGACGGAGGGGCGAATTGTCGATGTGGACTATAGCGATGCGTATGTTGAAGCCGACAGGATCGGGAGATTCGCTTTCAATCTTTTCGCCGACGAGAAACGCGAGAAAGATGCTAGTTTCACTGATATGTGGGTTCGCATTGTAAAGAAGGACGGTAGCAGAATTGGGAAAACTCTCTATGCGGGCGGTGTCGCAAAGCAAGAGTTCGGCGGCAATGGATTTTCGTTTGTGTTTCCTGAAGGAGGGACCTATACGCTGAGCGTGCGGTACAACGACGCAGATGCCGATGAGTACAATGAACAGACTGCGGGCGAAGCGGAGTTTGAGTTGAATGTTTTACGTAGCTCTGACGAGGATAAATTCAAATTCGGTATGGAGTTTTGGGTCGGACTAATTGGCGGGTTGTTCATCGCTGTTGTCGGACTGCTTCCTATCCTAACGCGACAAAAGAAAGAGTAGAATTAAAGAGTATGGAAAACCTCATCTTAGCCTTTGCGATATCCTGCGTAATACAAATCCTCCATTCAATTGAGGAAATCGTTACCCGCTTCGAGAGGAGGTGGCCGCTATGGAAAATGAATAGGGTGACTTTTATCTCTTTTGAGCTATTGTTCTCTTTGCTCTTTCTGTACGTACTTTTCTTTGCGCCCTCGTTTCAAGTCATGTTCGCAACAGCATTTCTGTTGCTCATGTTTGCAAATGGCGTCTGGCATCTGTTTTGGGCAGGAAGCGAAAAGAAGTATGTTCCCGGTCTAATCACGGCACCATTCCATATACTAAACTCCGCTATTTACTTTCTTAGCTAAATACTATTTTTATGCACGATCATCACGACGACGGACACGGACACGGTCATCCCGAGTCTGCTACAGGAAAAGAGTGGCGACGTATATTGTGGTTCGCATTGGTAGTGAATGCGGTGATGTTTGTCGTCGAGATTGCTGCTGGTATCTCTGCGGGTTCGTCTTCTCTGCAAGCCAACGCCTTGGACTTCTTTGGCGACGCAACAAACTATGCCATTAGCCTCTGGGTTGTCGGAATGGCGGTCGCTTGGCAAACGAGAGCCGCTTTCTTGAAAGGAGCATCGCTAGTAGTATTCGGATTTTGGATAATCGGAACGACTGCTTGGCATTTTTACGTTGGCACTGTCCCCGAAGTTTCTACAATGGGAGTCATTGGCTTCATTGCACTTGTGGCAAATCTTGTTGTTGCGGTAACGCTCTATAAGTTCCGTAATGGCGATGCAAATATGCGATCTGTCTGGCTCTGCACAAGGAATGATGCGGTCGGGAATATTGCCGTGCTGTTTGCGGCCGTAGGAGTCTTTGGGACCGCAACGGGGTATCCCGACTATATCGTTGCTGCCATACTGGCATATTTGAGCATTTCCGCGGGGTGGCAGACACTGCGACAGGCTTTAGGTGAGCACCGAGATCACAAGGTTGCGAGGCAGTAGTTTACAGTAAGTCTGTACTCGTTTACGGGCGAGAGTCTTCTGTCTAATTAAAGGAAGTAGCTGACTTTCTTCCCGTAAAGTTTAGCTATGCGATCCAGCTCGACGACATCGACGCGGCGCTCACCGCTCTCGATTTTGGAAATATAAGACTGATGATGCCCGAGCTTGTCGGCGACTTGCACCTGTGTGAGTCCCGCTTCCAGACGCGCTTTTTTCAAACGCTGCAAAACTACTTTGTATTCATTGGAGTGGATGGATTTGTCCATCCTTTAAGCCTCTATCCGAAATCAGGATATCCCAAAATGGGATATTTGTGATATCCTAGGGTTGCCCACAAAAGGGCCCTGTTGGTAACCCCCCTTCGCGGGGACCCCGAAATGAGATAGGAAGGGACGGTTATTAGCCAGATTTAACAATCAACTATGGATAACCAAGAAGGTCAGAAAAAGAAGTTTTATAAGCAATGGTGGTTCTGGGTCATCGCCGTTGTCGCGGCGCTCGTCATCGGTGGTTCGATGGACGACTCAAGCATCAATAGTCCGGTTGTGGAAACTCCGCAAGAAGTCGCATCGGTCCATGTCTTTGATATCCCAGCGCTTCTCGGTAAGGATATCGGGGCGCTCAAACAAGCACTCGGAACTCCAAGCAACGACACGGAGCCAACCGCCGCCCAGCTTGAGCTCGGCACCGATACGTGGGAAAAGAGTTGGACCAAAGGCGAGTACAGCCTCATGGCCACGTACGACGTAGAGACGAAGAAGGTTATTGATCTCTTCCTCGGAGCCGATAGCGATGCGGCATTCAAACGGTTTGAAGATACCAACAATATCCTCGCCGCAGGTAATCTCTCTAGAGGTGACAATCGGTATTCGGTGGAGTTCGTAAAGGCGAGGAACGGCCCCGGCTACACCGGCGTCATTGTGAAGACAAAATAATAGCTTACCGCGTACCCGAGTCGCACCCTCCATGAAGCGTGTAAGTAGTTTTGATCCTCACTACCGCTCCCAGCGTTGCTTCCATCCTACGGGCATCGGAGAGCGTCCGCCTTTAATAACAAATGGATTGCCTCCACTTGCGTGATACTTGTCCCAGATAACTTGTTTCTCGCGACTGCTGAGATTCAGCATATCTTCTTCGCGTGGCGGGTTCCACGAAACACCATATGAGCCACCGTATCGATCTTTATGCATAACTTCGTGGAGTGCCCACACGAATGCATCGACAAGATCGTCATGCTTTTCAATTTGGAATCCCAATAGTTGGTTGACCAGCACATCGGCTGTTACCCCTTTAGGAAAGAATGTCTTTCCGGTTTCAAGATAGTGTGTGACGGAAGCGAGGCGCGCGTACTTATCCGTGCCACCAGGTGAAATACCTTGAACGGAGTTCCCACGAGATTTCATATGTTCGATAAGTGCCTGCTGATATGCAACCTTTTCAATGACCATCGGTGCTCTACTTCCCATACCGACTGTCTGCGATAGCGTCTCCGCTTCTCGCACGGTTTCCGCGAAAGTAAGTCTTTTGTTCACAATATGCGGTGAGACGTAAATTCTCAGATTCTCTCGCGAGCCATACACGTGTATGGCGACCATGGCTGTATAGTCCGCACTGCTCTCCGTTGAGATAGCGGGGTCGATGCCTATAAGAGTGAAGCGAGGTCGATCTGCTGGGAGTGTGTCGTATCGTTGTATCCATTCGGGTCGTATCAATTGTTCGTCGCGCGGAAGAATCTTCAGTTGATACTCTCGCGCCCATGCGATAGGGTCCTTGATCAGTCGCTTCTCTTCTTCTACTGCTTCGGGCGTTGGATATTTCCCCGGCCAGAGTGGCGTAATGCCGTCTGTATCAAAGAACGCATACTCACGGAATTCTCCATCGCGCTCGCCGTTTTCTATGTCTCGCTGCAAGCGCCGCATAAGACTATCTTCGTGCAGAAGGTTTCCCACTACGATAAAACGCGTACGCTTGTCTCCAACAGGGAGTAATTCGCCGCCAAACCAATCCGAGAGGTTATTCCGGCTTTCCTGCGTTCGCACCGACTCCAAGCTCTCCAGGTCGTCGCAGACAACTAAATCGGGACGGTACTCATCATGCAGAAGTCCGCGTACCGATTGTCCGACCGAGGCAATGGCGATCTTCGCATTTAGTTTGCGGATGATGAACGCTGTAGCGCCCCACTGGTCTTTTTCTTCGTCGATGGGTCCCAGGTCGCGACGCAGTAGGTCATTCGTCTCAAGCTGGCGGCGGAGGTTCGCAAGATTGCGCCGTGCCTTTATTTCAGTCTGCCCGACAAGAAGCACATACTTTTTCTGCTCAGCTCCGAACACTGCCCACAGGACATACGCGACCGAGGTAAGAGTAGTCTTCGCACTGCCGCGGAATGCAGTGATGACAAGGAACTTCTTGCGACAATCGCGTAAGAGCTTGATGATTTCCGCTTGAAACGGAGCAGTCGGATATTCCAAGCGCTTGTGGAAGTAGATTGGGAAGAACCATTCAAAGTCCTGCTTTACAGCTTGAACGCGAAGAGTCTTGTTTGTGAGCATCTTCTCGAACAGCCGATCCAACTTATTTTGCTTTTTTGGGTTTTTCTTGGACATAGAGGGATGAGTGCTTAAATGCTTGTTTCAAAAGCGCTTTTTCCACTGGAGTCATGGGTCGCTCCGCAATCGCGCTTCCGGTCAATTCGAGTTTGTCGGCGTATCGCTTATGGTTGTGTTGGAGCCAGAGCCTGACTGCTTTTATTTCTCCCTGGCGGATGAGCGTTATGACCTGCGACTCTGCCAAGTCGTTGATGAACTCACGCCCTTCCTCCATGGCTGCGTCCATATCTTCGGCGAATTTTTTGCTTGCCTTGCGCCAGCGCGAAGCAGTCATGCGCGTGATGCCGACTTTCTCGTATGCGACTTGCGTGATTGGGAGACGGCGCAGCTGCTCGATCAGGGCTTGTTTATCGCGGTCTTGGCGTTTCTTTATCGTGTCAGCCTTGCTCATATTTTTTGTGCCTTTAATCCAGTCAATTTCTCGTAACGGTTCACAATGACCTGACAGAAAACTGGCTCCATCTCGCAGCAGTAGGCGGTGCGTCCGAGCTGTTCGCACGCCGAGAGGATGCTTCCCGAACCCGCCGTAAGATCCAGTATCGCGTCGCCCGGGCGACTACAGCGGCGTAGGGCTTTCTCATGAAGTTGTGGAGGCTTTTGGGTAGGATGTTGATATTCGTTTCCAGCGATGCGCTTCACCAGCCAGATATTCAGGAGATCGAGAATGTCCTCGGTGAGTTGGTTGCCAGTCGTGGTTTCTTTGTTGATTATCTCGTTGAGATTTGCCACCTTGTCGTTGAGGTAGGGGCGGCCAACCGTTCCGTATGCGACGAACTCCGTCACTTTGTTGAAGGCCGCATTAGGGGTCGGCGATTGTGAGTTCTTAATCCAAATACACAGGCGCAGCGAGTGAACGCCGAGTTCTGCGTACAGTTGCTGAAAAAGAAAAACCCATCGTTCGTCGCACCAGAAAAATACGTGAGCATCTGGCTTCGAGACCGCAAGCGCATTTTCCATCACGGACTTTACGAACGCGCGATACTCTTGTTCCGACTGGCTGTCGTTGTGCTTGCCGCCGTACTTCGCTTTGCCTCCCACGCCTTTGTCGTACGAAAGCCCGATGTTATATGGCATGTCGTCGTTTATCATGTCGGCGCGTACATCACCCATAAGTTTCTTTGCAGTCTCTGGGTCTGTTGCATCAGCACAAATCAATTTATGACGACCCAACATGAACATGTCTCTCAGCTTTATCGTCGTGGTCCTCGCGCGTTCGATTTCTTTTTCTTCGTCCAGCTCATCGTCTTTGACTTCGAGGTTGTCATCGAAGATGCGGCGCAGGTCTTCGTCATTAAATCCGGCGGTCATCAATTCGCCGAGGTCGAAGTCGGCCGCGAGTTTCGCCCAGTCCCAATCTGCGCCACTGCGATTTGAGGTGAGGAGGTAGTCGCGGAACTCCGCATCGGTCAATGCGCGGTTTGGTACTCGCACTTCGATTTCCTCATTCTCACGTCCGAGCAGGGACAGCGCGAGTACTCTCTGATTTCCGGCTACGAGCGTGCCGTCGAGGTTGATGCACGGCAATTCAGCCAGATTAAATTTCTTCAGACTGCGCTTCAGTCCTTCAAGTTGAAGAGGACTCAAGGTGCGCGGATTCTTTTCGTAGCGGATTAAATCCTTGACCTTGCGGCGTTCGGTTTTCCACTCAAGTTTTTTGGCCATATGCGTTATGTGATTAATTACTAATCAGCACAACGAAAACACCGTCCCTAATCGTGGTCGGTGTGCAAAAGAAAAAGAGGTCCTTAACGAATGCAACAACGACAACCGATTTGGTTGATTGTTACCTTCGTCAATGACCCCTTGATCAGAAATCGTTTACGTGATTTCTGTCCGGCAAACTTCATATGAGACTCATCGAGTGTGGAGCACTCTGTCGCGCATTACTGCGCGCATAAGGTGTATAGGTGCTTTCAATGTGCCTACATATATTCTACAGCGCTTGGGGAAGGGGTCAATCGAAGGCGACGAGGCGCTGTGGACACACCAATGTTACGTGCCTCTGTAACATTTACCTTCGCCGAATTCCGTAACATTTGTAACGATTACAAAAAATAACCCTTGCTGTTGAGGCCTCGGCACGCCGCCCGAAAAAGAGCTAAAATATCCTTATGGTTACTAGAGCTGGGGTTGCTAACTGCTGAAGGCCCGCAACGACAATTTGAGCCAGCGTATAGCTGGTGAGAAATGGCATCGGAAGTGGGGAGAGATGAGAAAGACGGAGCGAATACCGAGCCATCCGGCGAGGTCGCGAGTCGGGGTCGCGGAAATTTCCGAGCGACGGCGAGGAAATTATCTGTGACCGAATCTCTCCGCCTCCGCAATGATTCACAAAAACAGCTGGGAGTCGTTTGCGCGAGTTATCATTTCGAGAGACGTGAGATTCGAAAGCCAGAGCCTGGAAGGCGAGGCCGGGCAGGAGCCACTTAGCGAGTCCGCGAGCTTATTGAGCTGACGCCGAATCTCGCCGTCCCCGCTATTTTGTGGTATAATTAATGGAGCACCAGGCAGTCGCCCCGCCCCAGTTTGTTCCTAAGCATTAGGAAACTTCCAGGTGTAGCTCTTTGCGATAATACATTTCCCTCGGCAAACGCCGGTTTGGTAGCAAACTGGGGCGGGGAGGAAAGTCCGAGCACTTCCTTTTGGAAACAAGAGGAGCAGGATAGCGGGTAACGCCCGTCCACTCGTCTTCACACGAGTGCGTGTTGCGAGCAGAAACGCCCGAGGAGAAATCCAACGGCATCCGCAAGGATGAGTTCCGTAGAAATGCGGAGATGAAACGGCTAAATACATATCTGAGTGCAAGGCCGTGTCCAGCCCCAGTTTTAGGTACAGTAAGCCTATGTACTGCGTAAACATAATCCAGCATGAATCGACCGAAGAGATTTATATTGGATTAACGAGTGATTTACGTAGAAGGCTAACTGAACACAATGCAGGTGGTAAAAAGTCGACGACTAGAAAGTCTGGTACGTGGAGCATAGTGTACGCAGAAGCGTACCGCTCTGAATCAGATGCAAGGCTTAGAGAGCGTCGACTTAAGAACCATTGCAGTGGGAAACAAGAGTTACTCAAGCGACTTAGAAACAGTCTGCTTGATACCTAAAACTGGGGCTGGAAGTGCCGCTTGAGGTTGTCGGTAACGACAATCCTAGATACATGACTGCCTCCGCTCGAGAAATTGAGCGAAGACAGAACTCGGCTTACCGGTGCAACGTGAAGAATATGATTCACCCCTCGTCACAACCGAGGGGTGTTTCTATTCCCGGCCATTTTTAGGAGCGTGGTATACTCGCTCATATATAAGCGTATTGTACGAGTTATGGAAGAATCATCGCTATCTCACTCACGAGAACATACAAAGCAGTCAAACATCCCCACATTTCTTATTGCTGCACTGGCTTTTTTAATTCCAGTTTTCTTCATTCCAAGCGCGGTAGCGCCGTTCCAGTTTTCCAAAGTGTTACTTGTTCTTGCTGTTGTAACGGTTCTCTTCCTATACTTTACATTTCAGACGTTTCGTACGCGAACATTGTCGCTCCCAGTTTCGTTGAGTTTATACTCACTGCTCCTGCTACCTCTAGCAACTGCAGTATCATCAATCTTTTCAGTTCACCCGCAGGTAGCACTGTTTGGATATTTATTTGACGCCGACACGATTGCCTTTGCGGCGCTCGGCAGTGTACTTGCCATCATGACGGCGGTATTGCTTCGTCAGAGTAAAGATGTGTTTTCAGCATTACTTGGTCTCGTTCTCGGTGGTGTTGTTGTTATTGTGTTTCAAATTTTACAAATATTTTTTGGAGGAGTTCCTTTTGCTCAACTGCAGTCACCGATCGGTAATCTCATTGGCGGATGGAATAGTCTTGCGGTGTTCCTCGGACTCTTACTTTCGCTCGCCCTCGTTTCATTGGAAACTCTGACTCTCACCAGAGTTAGTAAAGCCGTGGTGTACGGCATACTCGTGTCGACATTCGTGTTGCTCGCGATTATTAATTTCAATGTAGCCTGGATCTTAGTCGCACTTTTGTCCTTTGCAGTTTTCGTGCACGCGTTGACTGGTTCCTTTGCTCGAGGAAGAAAGGGGAGCGATATCGGCATGAAGGGTGCATTTGCTGGAATCATTCTCGTGATTGCACTTGTTATGCTCATTACCGCCGGCGATACAAATAAAAGAAGCTTTATTACCAACATTCAGGAAGGACTCGGCATTCAAACTTTGGAAGTTCGCCCATCGGTAGAGGGAACGCTTGCTGTACTGCAATCGTCGTTTCAAAAGAATGCAGTTTTTGGAACTGGTCCGAATACATTTGGTTTTCAGTGGATGCTGTCTCGTCCAGAAACTATAGTCACGACACCATTCTGGAACGTCGCCTTTTCCGCGGGTTCTGGCACGATTCTCTCTCAAGTTGCGACCGGCGGGATAGTAGTTGCCGCGGCATGGGTCATTGTCATTGCTCTTCTCGCTGTATCGTTTGGTCGCGCACTATTTTCAGGCACAGGGACGCATGATAAGAACTATTTTCTTGTTATTACGACCGCAGTTGGTTCAATGTATTTGCTCATTGTGCACCTTCTTTACGTGCCGAATCAGTCGCTCACATTACTGATGTTTCTATTTTTCGGTCTTTACTTTGCATCACTCAAGGGCACTTCTGGGTTTAAAGAAAGTACGGTTTCGTTCGTTAAAAGCCCGCGAGTTGGGTTCGTTGCTGTTTTTGTTCTACTACTATTGTCTGTCGGTTCGTTACTGGCGGCATTTAATAGCGCCACACTATATGCCTCAAACATCCAATATGAAAGCGCAATCGTAAAATCTGCCGAGGGTAGCCTCGAGTCTGCGAGAACGATACTCATCAATGCAATATCGTTATCTGAGCAGGACAGATATTATCGAACGTTAGCCGCTATTGAACTTGCTCGACTTGACGCACTGGTCTCAAGTGGCGCTTCAGATGAGGTCGCTCAAAATACATTTAGAGAGCTTCTCACGAGTGCGATAACAGCTGCTCAAAAGTCGACAGATATTGGGCCGAAGAATCACGAGAACTGGCTCGCCCGCGCGTCGGTCTATGGATCAGTCGTACCGCTACAAATAGAAGGAGCTTATGAAAGCGCTGAGGCTGCACTCGCTGAAGCGCGTGCTCTCAATCCTCAGTCGCCGGAAATCGACTATCGTATAGCGCGCATGAAGCTTGCTCTTGATGACCGACGGGGAGCGAGGGAGTCGGCAGAGGCATCGCTACAAAAAAAGGCAGATTACACTCCATCAATCTTGTTGCTAGCACAACTATCATTTGATGCAGGGAACCTGCCAGAGGCAATCGACGCTGTCGCTGCTGCGGCTGTTCTAGAACCAACAAATCCACAACTACTGTATCAACTTGCACTCTTGCAACTACAGGATAAGCGCTATGAAGACGCGCGCGCGGTTCTTGAGGAAGCCTTGAGGATAGCTCCAGACTACGCGAATGCCTCCTTCTTTTTAGGGCAGACTTACACATTTTTGAATCGATACGAAGACGCGCTCACTCAGTTCAAGTCCTTACTTGAGAGAAATGCTGATAATCAAACGCTCAGAGATGTTATTCGTGCCCTTGAATCAGGTTCTAATCCATTTGCCGTGGCTCCGATAGTGCCTGACGTAGAGACCCCAACGAACTAATGGACAATGGTTGGTAGGGTACTTGAAGCAATGACTCGGCCAATCCGCGGCCTGCATGAAGCAGCGTATGTACTCGCTGGATTTTCTGTGTTGTCGCAAATACTGGCGTTGGTGCGAGATAGAACGTTTGCGCATGTCTTCGGCGCGGGACCGGTGCTCGATTCATACTTCGCGGCGTTTCGGATTCCAGATCTTATCTTTGCATTCCTCACGCTCTTCGTTTCCACGTTTGCTTTAGTTCCGCTTTTGTCTGATCGGGAGGAGCGGGCGCAGGGTGCCCTTGTTGGAAATGTGCTTTTTGCATTCGGCTTCGTGTCTATTGTTGTGTCTGCTGTTCTCTGGGTATTTATCCCTTCTATCGTACCTGTCATGTTCCCTGGCTTTTCAGCTGAGGCGACGGCCAACACTATTGCGCTCTCGAGAATAATGCTCATCCAGCCTGTTCTTCTCGGACTTTCATCAATTGCGACATCGGTGATTCAAGTTATGCGTCGGTTTGTTATCTATGCGCTTGCGCCGATTTTGTATAACGTGGGAATTATTTTCGGTGCCGTTGTGCTTGTGCCTACCATGGGGGTGATTGGGTTGGGGTGGGGGGTCGTCATTGGTGCCGTGCTTCACGTACTTGCACAGGTAATTCCTATTATTGGTCATGCGCGCCACATACGATTGCCAACGCTTCGCTCCTTGCAAGAATCTGTTATTGAAGTTGCCTTGCCCTCTGTACCGAGGGCGCTCGCACTGTCTTCTCAGCAAGTGCTCTTACTGGTGTTCGCTTCGATCGCTTCGCTTACGGTGTCGGGGACGATATCGGCGCTCTCGTTTGCCTCAAACCTGCAATCCGTTCCGCTAACAATCATAGGCATTTCGTACGCGGCCGCGATTTTCCCAGCACTTGCTTCTTTGTTTTCTAAAAATGATATAGCTGGCTTTACAAAAGAAGTGTGGGCAAGTGTCCGCCACATTATTTTTTGGACCATGCCCGCAATCATGCTGATGATTGTGTTGCGTGCACATATCGTGCGAATTATTCTAGGGTCGGGAGAATTTTCGTGGTCCGATACGCGCCTTACTGCGGCAATACTTGCTCTCTTCGCACTGTCGCTCATTGCGCAGTCTGTGATACTTATTTTTTCTCGCGCGTATTATGCCGCGCAATCTTCACTCGTTCCGATTCTCGTAAATGTCGGAGGTACTTGTGTTGCGGCTGTTTCTGCATCGTTTGGCGTGCTGTGGCTTGCTCATGCTGACTTTGCTAAGGATTTTCTTGAGTCACTGCTCCGCGTCTCTGGGGTGCCAGGCACTGAAGTACTTATGATTCCGCTTTCTTATTCGGTAACCATAGTACTTGCGGCAGTAGTGTTTTCCATTTTGTTCTCTAGACGCTTTGGATGGGAGCCTAAAACTCTCGATACGCTCGCCACGTCCTTCTCCGCGTCGGTTATCGCAGCTGCTGCTGCGTACATTACTCTCGTCGCGATTGGGCCATCAGTGCCACTCTCTACACTCGGGGGTGTGTTGATGCAGGCGCTTTCGGCGTTTTTGGTTGGGCTTGCAGCTTGGGCTGGGACTCTGTATCTTCTACAGAGCCGGGAATTTAAGGAGGTTGTAGAGGTTGTCTCTCAGAAACTCAAGCTATCTACTCGGAACACACATGCTTAACCACATTCGGAATTTTAGTATTATTGCCCACATTGACCACGGGAAGTCGACTTTGGCTGACCGAATGCTTGAAGTCACGAAGACGATTGAGGCGAGAAAAATGCGTGAACAGGTACTTGACGCAATGGATTTGGAGCGCGAACGTGGCATTACCATTAAGATGCAGCCGGTCAGAATGTCGTATACGAGAGATGACGGCGCATATATTCTCAATCTCATCGACACACCAGGCCACATCGATTTCGGGTATGAGGTTTCTCGAGCCCTCACTGCAGTCGAGGGGGTTATTTTGCTCGTTGATGCTACTCAGGGAATTCAGGCGCAAACTCTTGCCACGTTAGGCATGGCGCGAGCTGCTGGGTGTACAATAATCCCTGTACTCTCAAAAATTGATGCTCCTGCTGCTCGAGTTCCCGAAATTACAGAAGAGATTTCAAAAAATCTGTCGGTGAGTCCTGAGTCAGTCCTTCGGGTGTCAGGGAAGACTGGTGAAGGAGTGCCCGAATTACTTTCAGCGATAGTCGATCGTATTCCACCTCCTCGAACTGACTACACTGGCACTGGAGGGAGAGCGCTTGTGTTCGACTTCTCATATTCTGAACATCGCGGTGTTGTTGCATTCGTGCGAGTTACCGATGGCGAAATTCGCTCAAAGGATTCGATTATGTTCTCAGCAGTTGGAAAAAAAATGGTAGCACTTGAAACTGGATGGTTTACTCCTGCAGAAAAGTCTTCGGAGTCTTTGAAAGCGGGGGAAATCGGCTACGTGGTTACTGGTATTAAAGAGCCTGGAGTCGCCATCGTCGGCGATACTCTAAAAACGAATTCATGCACACTTCCAGAACTTTCTGGATACGCCACACCTCGGCCGGTTGTGTGGGCGTCCTTATATCCTGAAAGTCAGGATGAGTTCACATTACTAAAGCAAGCGCTCACACGTCTTCGGCTCTCTGATGCGGCGCTCTCGTTTGAAGAAGACGGTTCTTCGATACTCGGGAAGGGGTTTCGATGTGGTTTTTTAGGCATGCTTCACTTGGAAATAGTTACCGAGCGTTTGCGTCGCGAATTCAATCTAGAGCCTGTCATAACGACCCCCTCTATTCTCTACGAAATAACTGATATAAAAGGGGAAACGTCTTCAGTGTTCACACCCGTTCAGTTCCCAGAGTACGGAATGATTGCTGAAGTAAAAGAGCAGTGGGTTGCGGTCAATATTATTACCCCTCCTCGATTTCTCTCGCCGATAACACAATTACTCTACGAGCACGAATCTATCGTGGGGGCGGCAAACCTGTTTGCGGACGACCGCATGGTCATTGAAGCTGAAATGCCACTTCGAGAATTGATGCGTGGTTTTTTCGATAAACTAAAAAGTGTTTCGTCAGGGTTTGCATCACTCTCATACGAATTTGGCGATATGCGCGTGGCTGACGTTTTGCGCATGGACATTCTAGTGGCGGAGGAAATAGTCCCAGCATTCTCGAGGGTGGTTTCAAGACGAAGAATTGACGATGAAGCTCGCTCGACTGTCGAGAAGCTAAAGAAAACACTCCCACGGCAGATGTTCGTAGTTAAAATTCAGGCAAAGGCTGCGGGTAGAATTGTTGCTTCAGAATCGATTTCTGCGATGAGAAAAGACGTTACCGGATACCTCTATGGCGGTGACGTATCACGTAAGAAAAAACTTTTGGAGAAGCAAAAGAAAGGAAAGGAGCGACGAGGGGAGCATAAGAAAATGCACATTCCTCAGGATGTATTTCTAAAGATGGTTAAGCCTGACCAAGAGTAGGTCGGCACCGTTCGGAGTGAGTTCCGATTTAGTTGAAGATTGGGAAGGAAAGGAGAATCATGCTCAAGATAATGAGTACTGCAAGCACAATCCACACTACTCGAATGATCCCTTTCGTCTTTTTATGAAATAGCATGTTCGGGGTAGTATAACCTAAGTATGACGCCGCTCCAATGGAAACGTCTTTTTTTCAGGGTTCTGTGGTGGGTGGCTTTGATTGTGCTCGGCATACTACTAGCGACAGTCGGGGCTGCCGCCTGGAGAATGTATGGAAAGGCTGAAGAATCCAGAATTGCGCATGACGAATCAGTCTCTGCGCTCGAGGCTCTGACGGAGCGAAGGGAAGCCGTTGAGCGCTCATTGTCGAAATTAAGTACTGAGCGAGGAGTTGAAGAGGAAATACGCTTGCGATACCAACTCGCGAAGCCCGGGGAAGAACAGATAGTTTTGGTGTCAAAAGAAGGTGAGGTAACCAGTACCCCAATTGCTGAAAAAAGTTTTTGGGAGTCGGCGATGAGTTGGTTCGGCCGATGATTGATTTTCCATAGATCTGTGCTGTAATGGTGACATGTGGCCGAGGAAAGAAAAGACACTTTCGTGCGCTGAGTGCGCTGAGTGCGGTGAGTGTTGCGATGGGGAAGAAATGGGAATAGTGCTCAGTAAGCCCGAACTGGCACTTATGCGAGCGTCAGGAACTCTGCTCGAGCACGACGAGATTTTTGAATATCTTTATATGGATCCTGATGAAGACGCGCAGGCTTTTTTGTTTCGCTCTTCGTGCGGGCATCACTGTAGAGATGAGCAAGGTCGGTCATCATGCGGTGTCTACGGGATGCGACCTCAAGCATGTAAAGATTTTGAAGTTAGAGGAGAGGAATGCGTGCGGTTGCGAAAGAGACGGGCTCAGAGAATGAAAAGGAGCGTTGAGTAGGTCTGGGGTATGTTTGAAGAGGTGAAGAAGATCGAAGGTCCTGGTTGTATAAACTGCAAGCCGGCGTGTTGCGAAAAAATATACTTAGTCTTGAACGATGAAGAGTCCGACATCGTATTGTATGGAAGAAATGACTCCGAAGAAAATCCCATTGATTACGAAAATGAGCCGTATATAACAAAGGTCGCAAGTCGAGAAAAGGTGCTAGTGCGGCGCCAAGGAGAAAAGCCGAAATATGAGTACCCAAGAGATTTTGAAAGGAGAAGGGATACGCGGGAGTACATATTGCTTGAGGAAGCTTGCGGAAATTTGATTTCGCTAGTGGACGAAAAAAGCGGAAGGACGTTTCTTGGGTGTAAATTCCATGGACAGCCTGAGCAGCCACTGGTTTGTTCAAGTGGTTTTCCAGAAAGGGGGTACGCATGCATGAAACTACGAGAGGAGCGGCTACGAGCTAAAGACTAAGATATTCTGACGAAACTCCTCTGACCTCAAAAACACTTCGTTTTTGTGCGGGATAGGGTAATCGAAACCCTGCCTACTGCTTGGGAAATGAAACTGGGGTGGGACCCAGATTCATCGGCAAGGGGCTCTGTGCAGGATACGAGAATCGAACTCGTGCCTACTGCTTGGGAAGCAGTCATTCTGCCACTAAACTAATCCTGCACAGAGCCCCCGACCGTAATGATGCCACTAAACTAATCCCGCCGTATCAGCGAATACTAAGCCACAGACCAGGCTCGGGCAAGGAAACCTGTTGTCCACACCTCATATAGAAGTATGGTACACTTTACATCCACTAAATAATTAAACATATGGATTCAACAACACAGCAAAAAACCGTTTCAATATACTCAACACCGACATGCCACTTTTGCCAGATGGCAAAGGAATACTTTGCTGAAAATAATGTTCAGTTCACAAACTACGATGTTTCAAAGGATTTAGAGCGTCGTCAGGAAATGTTTGAAATCACAAGCCAGATGGGCGTTCCCGTAATTGTTATCGGCGAGGACGTCGTCATTGGGTTTGATAGAGAGAAAATTTCTGAACTTTTGGGTATTAAATGATTTCAAAAAACCGCCCGAGAGGGCGGTTTTTTGTAGTTCGAGTGCCCTCATCCAGAATCGAACTGAAATCTTCTCCTTAGGACGGAGCTGCTCTATCCATTGAGCTATGAGGGCTCTAGTCACTTACACCCGTCTACGTGAGGTAAGCGAGAAGGGAAATGTACCACACGATGGCCACAATATTCGAGCGACATTTTACAGGACGGAGAATTGACGATTGAGTATTAGTAATGATACATACAAAGTATGTCGAATAAAGAGCATTATTGGGCTTGGTTACATCCAAGTGCAGAGGAGGAAGATAGATTTGCGATGCCGGGAGGGGGAACCGCGCTTGTTTTGCGAAAAGAAGAGGTTGCTAAAGGAGAGCGAACGTTTGTAAGGTTTCTGATATCACAAGAGGGAGAAAAGCTTGTTCTGCCTCAGTGGACAACACCGGTTCCGAAAGGTGTGCCTCCGCACTTGAGGAGGGACTCATAATTTCGCGATACAATGTTTCCCATATGGGAATAATTCTTCAGGACGACCAAGCGAAAGAATTGGTCGAACTTACGCGTCAGAATAATCGCATGCTAAAAGACATGCGTAGGGACGCAATGATAGGTGGCATTATTCATTTTGTGTGGTGGGTCATACTTGTTATCGTCTTGCCGTATCTTACGTGGCTTTATGTTCAACCGTACCTTGATGGTGTATTGAGCGCGTATCAAAATATGCAGGGTCAATCCGCACAAGTTACGAGCGCATTGAATCAACTACAGCAAGCGGGAGGGAATGCGGATTTGCAGAAACTTATTGAACAGGCCAAGGGGTTTTTGGGGCAGTAAGAACGAAACGCTCTTTCCGGCATCCTCGGCTCGCAAAAAGTCACACTTCGCGCTATTATCGTAAACGAGTTGCTTGGGCAAGCAAAGCTTCCCCAAGCTCACTCGAAGGAAGTTTGCTTGGAGGAAGTCTTGCTTGGGTAAGCCAAGCTTTCCCAAGCTCACTCGAAGAAAATAAGTGAGCAAGCTCCTTATTTTCCTTCTCGTTCGCTTGGGTAGCTCAGTTGGTTAGAGCACTCCCCTGAAGAGGGAGGGGTCGTGAGTTCGACTCTCACCCCAAGCACTGGAATGAAGACCATGCGAAAGCCTTGCTTCGGCATGGTTGAATGAAGTGCTTGAGAAAGCTATGCTTATCCCAAGCACCAGTATCTATGAGTTCTCTAGAGTCAGAGATCAATTACTTTGGGCCGGGACTCAATTACTCAAATTCAGAGTCTCTTATGGGTGACGCTCGGCGCTACTTTGCTGAGCGTATTTTTGGTCACTTTCCTACTGATCCTCCCGAGAGACATGTGGACCTCTTAGAGGAGGGGCCAGTCATTGATCAGATAACGGGCGAGGAACAAGGGTTTCGTCGACAGCTTTTGGTTACGCTTACTCGCGCTGAAAGATCCATCCATGTTCCAGTGCTCATTAAGGCACCTTCAAAAAAGGGTCCATTTAAAACAATACTCTCTGCCAATTTTTGGGGCAATCATTCTGTTGATCATGATCCTGGTGTCATCCCTTCGGAAAATATCTATACAACAAATTTCCCCCGACTAAAGGTTGATTTTCGAGAAGAACACCGAGGTTGGAAGCGTGACCAATTCGATATGGAACGCATAATCAAACCTCGAGTTGTAGACGGAGTTTCTTATGAATATGCAGCGGCTACTTTTTGTTATAACGATATCGTGCTCGACGACCCAGAAGGAGGGCTTGACCATGGTGCGTATGCGCTGTACCCAGATCTTATGTCATCTGATCATGCTCCGGGTGCACTAAATTATTGGGGCTTTGCTATGGCTCAAATCGGTGAGGCTATGAGCGAAGACCCTCTCATAGCCAACGAAGAGATTGGGGTGATGGGATTCTCTAGAATTGCAAAATCCGTCCATCAATTACTCGCTCACAGGCATCCATTTAGTGCTGCCGTAGCTGTCGCTTCAGGTAAAGGCGGAGCTGGAGGATTAAAGAACGGTGCAGGGGAGCCCTCAGTGTTTATGGCCGCTTCACGACCGCACTGGTTCTCTAAGCACATGC
>JACCDV010437058.1_pt1 | contig 29920 bp, 23 predicted proteins | sample 7446131 | NCBI WGS metagenome assembly JACCDV01 (sample SAMN15323448, study PRJNA562643) | freshwater metagenome | isolation source: river surface water | place: USA:Blue River Watershed | collected 2017-08-17 | reverse complement strand
TTAAGTGTGTAAAAAATAAAAATTAATGATGGCTATGCGCCTGACCAATGTAGACCAATGTCAACATCATAAAAATAAAGGCCTGCAAAAGGATGACCAAAATATGAAAAATGGCCCAAGCAGATCCTGCAATCACATGCCCAACCAAGCCAAAAACACTGAGGTCAAGACTAAAGGTCCAGATGCTACCGAGCAATGCGATTAACAAGAACAGGAGCTCACCTGCATACATATTGCCAAAAAGTCGCATCCCAAGAGAAACGCCCTTGGCAACAAATTCAATCATGTTAAGAACGAGATTAAATGGGGCTAAATACCACTTCGCACCAAAGGGGGCTGAAATCAATTCGTGAAGGAAGCCGCCAACGCCCTTGATCTTAAAACTGTAGAAAAAAACCAGCAAAATAACAGCAAAGGACATTCCCAAGGTTGCGTTCAAATCCGTAGTGGGTACTAATTTGTGATGCGGCACGTGCACGCCAAAATTTTCTAAGAAGTGGTTAAATCCAACCACCCAATCCACCGGCACCAAATCGAGCGCATTTAACAAAATAATCCAGCAAAAAACGAGCAAAGCCAAAGGTGCAATATAGCTACGGTCTCCATGAACAATGGTTTTTGATTGCGTCTCAACCATGTCGACCATCATCTCTACAAATGCCTGAAAGCGCCCTGGAACACCAGAGGTTGCGCGTCGAGCAGCAATCAATAAAAAAGTGACCACAATCAGGCCCATCAAAATCGACCAAAACAAGGTGTCAAGATTAATAACACTAAAGTCAACGACGGAGCTCTGCGCACCACCGATATTGTTTAAATTCTGTAAATGCTCGGCAATATATGCGGTCGGGGTTAGAGGCTCTGTTGATGCCCCGTGTGCTGCGCTAGCCATTTCTAGATCATTCCTTCTCTACGCCAATTAAAGCTGCTCACCGCAACACCCACGCCAACCAATAGCTCATTAGCGTAAGCACGTATGTGACCAGCAACGGTAACCACTGCAGGTTGGGAATAACAAGTGCTACCCCCAAAAACAAACCGATTGTTAGGGCGATCTTCATCAGTTCGCCAGACACAATCGCCGACAACATTCTTCCAGGGCTTGGGTTTTTCATGCTTCGCGACATTCGAACGCGCAGAGCAAATACCAGTACCGGAAAAAATCCGATAAACCCACCCCAAAAAGCCGAATAAGTATAAAGGGTTCGCCCCTCCATCGGATCTGCAAATATTGACCAAAAAAGGACGCAAATACCGGTCATTAGCAGCTGAATACGCACAACTAGCCACGGCGAAATCGTTGCAAATGCCTTTTTATTGTTGCCAAAAAGGGCTTTTGCCTCGTCTCGACTGAGAGTTCGATACACATCTACTTCTTGATCGTCCTCTTCCCAAGACCGGGATTGCATTGATTGATCTTTTTTGGGAATCAATTAAGCCTCAAGATTTTAGTATTTACCCTAGTGAAGGTCAATTGTTTTAGACACTTTTATTAAGAATGATCCTTAATTCCCAGTTTTTTTATTAGCGAATCAAGCTCATCAAAGTGGCTAAAGTAAAAGCGTAACTCTCCGCCCCTTTTATTGGTCTTAAAAACAGCCTCTAGCCCAACTAAATCAGCCAGAGCTTGGGCAAGGCGTTTGTAATCTTGGTCTTGGCTGATTAAGTGCTTCTTTTTTCCCTTTGTGGGGGTATTTCGGGATAAATCGCCCGCAGCCAGAGCCACCGAACTCGCCAATCGCTCTGCCTCACGAACTGAAAGGCCTTGGGCAACAATTTTTTGGGCCAAGGCAACTTGGCTTGCGCCCGGCAGGGACAAGAGCGCCCTTGCATGGCCCATATCCAAATCACCAGATAAAAGCATCGCTTGAACCGCTCCGGAGAGTTGCGATAGGCGAAGCAGGTTAGTAATGGCGCTTCTCGATTTACCAACGGCTTTTGCGGCCTGCTCATGAGTAAAGCTGAATTCATGAATCAGACGAGATAGTCCTCGCGACTCTTCTAGGGGATTTAAATCCTCCCGCTGCATGTTCTCAATGAGGGCAATCGCAGCTGCGGCCTGGTCGTCGACCTCTAAGATTCGTACGGGCACCTCATTAAGACCCGCTAGTTTTGCAGCTCGAAATCGTCGTTCACCCGCAATAATTTCGTAGCGACCACCTTCAATTTCACGAACCAAGAGGGGCTGCATCACACCGCGCTCTCGAATACTGTCAGCCAATTCTTTTAGTGGCTCATCAGCCATAATGGTTCGAGGCTGATATTTACCCGCCTGCAAACGCTGCAGTACTAGCGACTGCAGTGCCTTGTCGGCAACAGGGTCCGCATCGCCCGCCTTGCTACTAGCACTCAATAACGCGTCAAGGCCGCGCCCCAATCCCTTTTTCTTATTCACACCCATTGTTCACCTACATCGTTTTAATTCGTTGAACCATTTCACCCGCAAACTCAATATAGGCCTGAGCGCCTCGAGATGATTTGTCAAAAATTACGCCCGGCAAGCCAAATGAAGGGGCCTCGGCTAAGCGCACATTACGAGGAATAATGGTCTTAAACACCTTGTCGCCAAAATGTGAATTGAGCTGCTCTGAAACCTGTTGCTGTAAGGTAACCCGGGTATCAAACATGACCCTTAGAAGCCCAATGATTTTCAAGTCTGGGTTTAAGTTGGCATGAACTTGTTTAATGGTATTAACCAAATCAGAAAGTCCCTCTAGAGCAAAGTATTCACACTGCATAGGGACCACTACGCCATTAGCTGCGCATAAACCATTTAGGGTCAACAAAGACAGCGCGGGAGGGCAATCAATCAATATGAAATCGTATTGATCAGCAACCTCATTTAATGCGTTTTTTAGTCTTGCCTCCCGACCCTCCAAATCAACCAATTCAACCTCGGCTCCGGCCAATTCGCGATTTGCAGGCAAAACACTGTAACCAGATTCTTTTGCGAACTGAATTGCTTCGCTTGCGGAAGCCATTCCGATCAGCACGTGATAAACGCCGCTTGTGATCGTCGACTTATCAATTCCTGAGCCCATGGTGGCATTTCCTTGGGGGTCCAAATCCACCAAAAGCACGCGCTGTCTCTGGGCAACCAGTCCGGCGGCCAGATTAACTGCGGTAGTTGTTTTTCCAACCCCGCCCTTTTGATTTGCGATGCAAAAAGTTTTAGCCATAGTAACTATTGTTGGTACTGAAAAACCAAGAGTCGGCGATCAAGAGTTTGCCCGGGCAAGGATAATTCACACTCCTCAAGTAGCGTCCAGTCTTTGCTCGATACCTCAGAAATTTCCTCTTCGCTTTGTTGACTCTTCATCGCAAATACAAACCCCGATGATTTTAATAAAGGGGCTGAAAGGTCTAGCAGTTTATGAAGACGCGTAAATGCTCTTGCAGTAATGGCATCAAAAAATGCCCGGTGGGTCTTGGCCACACTTTCAACACGACTTGCCATAATTTGAAGATGACCTAGGCCCAAACCGCCACGAACATGCTGTAAAAATGCGGCCTTTTTCTTGCTTGACTCAATCAAACTAAAAAACCATGTGGGCTGAAGGATTGCCAGCGGAATGCCCGGCAAGCCGCCCCCCGACCCCAAGTCAGCAATTTGAATCGGCGCCCCACTGGTCCGCGAGTGAGCCTGTAAATATCGCCGCAATATCGGCAAAACAACAATTGAATCAATAAGATGCAAATGAAATGCGGCCTCAGTCTCATCAATAGCGGTGAGGTTATGGACCCGATTCCAGCGTAGCAGCTCGCCTAAAAAATATTGCATTGCAGCAGCCTCCTCCGGGGAAAGGCCGGCCGCCTTTAGGCCCTCACCAACCTCAGGGCTCATGACACTATTTGGGTTTTGCCAATACCCTTTTTTAGGTGGACCAAAAGCAAGGATATGGCGGCCGGCGTTACCCCTGAAATTCGCGATGCCTGGCCTAAGGTTTCCGGTTGATGCAAATTCAGCTTTTGCCAAACCTCAACTGACAGGCCCTTAACCAAGGAATAGTCCAGGTCCCCAGGCAAACGAAGTGTTTCGTAATGCTCATGTCGCTCGATTTCAACGCGTTGGCGCTCAATATAGCCCTCGTATTTAATGGAAACCTCTACCTGATCAAAAACCTGGCGCCCCAACTGAGGGTCTTCAAGGCTTGGGGAGTCCTGCACAAAAACCGGATCAACTTTCATTAACGAGCGGTAATCAACCTCGGGTCGTCTTAAGATCTCTGCCAAGCTACACTCATGCGCCAAGGCTTGACCAAGAAATGCCTCCAGTTGTTGAGCGGTGTGATGCTTTGGCCCAACCCGGAAGGAGCGTAAGCGCGATGTTTCACGTGAAACATGCTCCTGCTTTCGTTGAAAAAACTCCCACTGCTCATCACCCACCAGACCAAGGCCTCGTCCAATTTCGGTAAGCCGCGTATCGGCATTATCCTCCCGCAAACTCAAACGATATTCGGCGCGGCTAGTGAACATGCGATAGGGCTCTTGCACGCCCCTTGTAATTAAATCGTCAACTAAAACACCAATGTATGACTCGCTTCTCTTGGGCAGCCAGGGCTCCTGGTCTTGTGCTGAAAGGCTTGCATTAATACCCGCCAGCAGGCCCTGGGCCGCAGCCTCCTCATACCCAGTTGTTCCATTAATCTGCCCAGCAAAATATAGGCCATTAATCGCCTTGGTTTCTAGGCTATGCTTTAGCTGCCGCGGATCGAAATAGTCATACTCAATGGCATATCCTGGGCGGACGATATCAGCACTCTCAAGCCCACGAATGCTGTGAACCAGAGCCATTTGAACATCAAATGGCAAGCTCGTTGAAATTCCGTTCGGATAAAACTCGTTGGTTGTTAAGCCCTCTGGCTCTAAGAAGATTTGGTGGCTCTCTTTAGCAGCAAAGCGATGGATTTTGTCTTCAATCGAAGGGCAATAGCGCGGGCCAACCCCCTCAATGACCCCCGTATACATCGGCGAACGGTCCAATCCGGAACGAATAATGTCGTGCGTTTGGCTATTAGTATGGGTTATCCAACAGGGCACCTGGGGCGGGTGCTGTTCGGGTCTGCCCATAAACGAAAAACATGGAATAGGATCTAAGTCTCCGGCCTGCTCCTGCATTACTGAGAAATTAATGGTCCTACCATCAATGCGGGGTGGAGTTCCGGTTTTTAAGCGCCCCTGCGGTAATTTCAGCTCTTTTAGACGAGCGGAAAGGGTGGTTGCAGCAGGATCTCCAGCCCGGCCACCACTATGGTTCATTAGGCCGATATGAATTTTTCCATCCAGAAAAGTGCCCGCGGTTAATACAACACTTTTTCCTTCAAACTCAAGGCCGCTTTGGGTTCTAACCCCACGAACCCGATCTCCAACCACAATCAAATCATCAACGGCCGCCTGAAATAGGGTCAAGTTTGCCTGGTTCTCGAGGCGCCGACGAATCGCAGCCTTATATAGAATTCGATCGCCCTGAGCCCGGGTTGCCCGAACCGCTGGGCCCTTGCTTGAATTCAAGATCCGAAATTGAATGCCAGCCTCATCGGTTGCGACCGCCATGGCTCCGCCCAAGGCATCAATCTCTCTTACTAGATGACCCTTGCCAATACCCCCGATTGAAGGGTTACAGCTCATTGCCCCAAGTGTTTCGATGCTGTGGGTAATTAATAAGGTGTTTGATCCTCTCCGAGCAGACGCAAGTGCGGCTTCGGTTCCTGCATGACCGCCGCCGACCACAATCACATCAAATTTCTTGAAATAAAACATGGATTTGCCCAATTAGGGCGTTGATCATAGCATTTTTACTGTTTCACGTGAAACAATCCGGTGGCCGGGGATACAAAAAAATTTAAGTTGTTGATTTAATTGGAAAAAAATGCTGAGTAGGTCGATCGAGCGATAAGGGCTAACACCACAATTAAGAATATTTTCCGAACAAATTGGCTGCCATGCGCAATCGCCAACATGCTTCCCACCTGACTGCCAAGAATATTGGCCACCATGAGGCTCAAGCCGAGGGGCCAATCAATGAAACCAAGACTTGTAAGCATGATGATCGTGGCCAGATTAGTGGTGACATTAACTAATTTGGTCGCGGCAGATGCGTGCAGAAAGTCAAAGTAAAAGATTCGGACAAAAGCGAACAGAAAAAAACTTCCGGTTGCTGGGCCAAAAAATCCGTCATAAAACCCGATGACCAAGCCCATCGCCACCGCCTTAGGAGCCTCGTAGCGACCTATTTTGTGGGCGGGGCGATTCTCAAGACCCATGTTCGGGGCAAACCAGGTGTAGGCCAACAAAATCGCCAACATAAATGGCAAAGCCTTTCGAAGAGGCTCAGGCGGAAATACACTTACCGCCAGAGCGCCCAAAAGCGCCCCGATAAAACCGGCAACGATGGCTGGGCCCAAGATATTCCAAGGTAACTTTGCATGACGCAAATAGCGCCTTGCTGCGTTGATAGTTCCGCCAATCGAGGAAACCTTATTGGCGCTCAGAAGCGTTGCTGGATGAGTGTCTGGGTAGGCAGCAAATAAAGCTGGCACCTGTATTAATCCTCCACCACCAGCAATTGCATCAACAAAACCCGAAGCAAACGCAGCCACTAAAAGCAAAAGCCATAAATATGAACTGAAATCAACTACGGTTTCCATGGCTTGGCTTAAGAAATTGCCAATTATTTAGTCTGCGACTTCCAGGCCACAAACTTGGCAAACGATTCTTTACTAAGCTCGTCGAGCATATCAAGCGGAATTCGTTGTGCGCCCTGGATAATCATGAGTGCATAAGGCTTTGCTAACGCACTAGCCTCTTTAGACAAAATCAGTTCATCGCCGCGAGAGGGTGACTGGGAGCGCCAATAATTAATGGCGGCCTCTATCTCTTGAATGGAAACGAAGAGCATGTCGACAACCGATCAATCGATGTCGAGCATCGTGCCTCGGCACTTTTTATGGCCACAATAGCAGGCATATTCCTTCAGTAACTTTTTGGTTGGCTTTTCGTCTAAATTTAAGGAATAGTCATAGAAAAGCTCTTCGCCGGGAAGAAGCTTGCGTTTTGCAAAAATAAATACTCGCCCCTCGCCGTCGACCGAGATTTCGTCTGCCTTGCAATTTGGTTTACAGGAGTGGTTAATCCAGCGCGCCGCATTACCGCCAACATTCGCATCAATGACCCGACCGTCTTCCAAAGAAAAATAAAAAGTGTGGTTCGGTTGTTCTGGATCATGTGGATGGCGACGCAGAGCCTCCTTCCAGCTAATCCGCTCCCCAATGTATTCAATAATTGCCGAGCCCTTTGGAATTTCTTTTTTTACAAAAACCCCGCGACCGTGGATTTTCGAGTTTTTAACGGCAATGGATGATTTGGCCACGGTTTTCGGGGCTTTGTTATTTTTCATGAGGCTAGATATCTAAATTGCGTGCGATTAAAGCATTCTTTTCAATAAAAGCACGTCGAGGATCAACCTCATCACCCATTAAAGTTGTAAACACCTGATCGGCCATGATGGCGTCTTCGATTTGTACGCGCAACAGTCTTCTGGTGCTTGCGTCCATTGTGGTTTCCCAGAGCTGCTGGGGATTCATTTCACCCAAGCCTTTATACCGTTGGCGACTAATCGAGCGCTCGGCCTCGGAGAGAAGCCACTCAAACGCTCCGCGGAAATCAGCAATCACACTCTCTTTGTTAGATTTCTCGGGATCTCCGCGCCGCACGCGGCTGCCCGGGGGAACCTTCCCGGCAAGCGATAGGGCGGCATTCATTAGGCTTTGATAATCATCGCTTGCCACAAAGTCAGAACTAATCACCGAGATTTTTAAATTACCATGGACTCGTTTAGATAACAGCAGTCGATAGCGCTCGGTTCTCTCTTCCTTTTGAACCACAATATCGGTGGGAATCGATAAGAGATTTGCGTTTTGTGAGAATGCCTCTTGTAGGCGACGGGCTGAATCGTTGGCTAGGGCTTCTGTATCAAAATTGAGGGTTACGCCCGCGGCAACCGCTCTGAGGGCATCTTCGTCCATCGTTCTTGATAATCGGTCAACCACTGCTTGAATATTTTGATAGTGTTTTGCAAGATCCTCTAGCTCTTGGCCAACGATCTTCTCACCTGTTGGGGTCTCAATAGAGGCTTGCTCAAGCGCAACCCTAAACAACAATTGATTTAATTCAGCATCATCTTTAATGTACTGCTCGCTCTTACCAAACTTCACTTTATAAAGAGGGGGCTGAGCTATATAAACATGTCCGCGCTCAATTAGTTCTGGCATTTGGCGGTAAAAGAAAGTTAGGAGCAGGGTGCGGATATGGCTGCCATCTACATCGGCGTCGGTCATGATAATGATGCGGTGATAGCGCAATTTATCGGCTTTGTATTCTTCGGCACCAATGCCGGTGCCCAAAACCGTAATTAAGGTAACCACCTCTTGGCTTCCTAGCATCTTGTCAAAACGCGCTTTTTCCACATTTAGAATCTTGCCCTTTAGCGGTAAGATTGCTTGGAACTTTCGATCGCGCCCCTGTTTGGCCGAGCCGCCGGCAGAGTCCCCCTCGACAATAAACAACTCCGATTTGGCGGGGTCCTTTTCTTGGCAATCGGCAAGCTTGCCCGGTAGACCAATGCCGTCGAGCGCCCCTTTGCGACGGGTCATCTCACGAGCCTTACGTGCAGCCTCGCGCGCCTTTGCGGCATCCACAATTTTGCCGCACAGGATTTTTGCATCCTGTGGTTTTTCAGCTAAATATTCTGCAAGTGCCTGGGCTACTACCTCCTCGACAGGACCCCGGACCTCACTTGACACCAACTTATCTTTGGTTTGGCTTGAAAACTTAGGTTCCGGAACTTTCACTGAAAGAACGCATGTAAGGCCCTCGCGCATATCATCGCCAGAAATTTCGACCTTTGCTTTTTTCGCAATCTCATTTTCATCGATATATTTATTGATGACACGAGTCATTGCCGCGCGTAACCCCGTTAAATGTGTGCCGCCATCGCGCTGAGGAATGTTGTTGGTAAAACATAAAACTTGTTCGTTGTATCCATCATTCCACTGCATCGCAACCTCAACGGTGATTTGGCCACCCAAATCCGATGGGCGCTCAGCAAGCGCATGGAAAATGTTTGGGTGCAAAACAGTTTTGGTTTGGTTGATGTACTCAACAAAGCCCCGCACACCGCCAGAAAAAGCAAAGTCCTCTTCTTGGCCGCTACGCTGATCAACAAGACGAATATGAACGCCGTTATTTAAGAACGAAAGTTCGCGTATTCGTTTTACAAGAATTTCATAGTGATACTCAATGTTGCCAAAAATCTCTTCATCTGCAAGAAAGTGAACCTCTGTGCCTCGAAGATCCGTTTCACCTGTTATTGAAATTGGGGAAACCTCAACCCCGTTTTCTGTTTGGATGTTCCGGTTTTGAACAACGCCGCGTGCAAACTCCATGTGATGAATCTTGCCGTCACGTCGAATGGTTAAGCGCAGCCATTTTGAAAGGGCGTTTACACAACTAACTCCAACGCCATGAAGCCCACCTGAGACCTTATAGGAATTCTGATCAAATTTGCCGCCCGCATGAAGTTCTGTCATTACGATTTCTGCGGCGCTACGTTTTGGCTCATGCTTATCATCAAACTTAATGCCAGTTGGAACACCTCGGCCATTGTCGATAATTGAAATAGAGTTGTCGGTGTGAATCACAACCGAAATTTCGGTACAGTACCCTGCTAGAGCTTCATCAATCGAATTGTCAAGAACCTCAAATACTAGGTGATGTAAGCCAGTACCATCGGAGGTATCACCAATGTACATCCCCGGACGCTTACGAACCGCCTCCAAGCCCTCTAATATCTGGATCGAAGAGGCGCCATATTGCTCGTTAGTTTGATTTTCTAAAGACATGAATTTTCTTCTTTGAACTTATTGGGCATCAAAACTTAAATGCGCATTGGCATTACAACGTATTTAAACGCCTCTGATCCGGGTAATGTAATAACAGCACTACTGTTAGCATCACCAAGACTAATTTGAATTTCTTCGTTTTTAATATTAGCTAAGACATCAAGAAGATAGCTAACGTTAAACCCAATCTCAACGGCGTCGCCATCATAATTGGTTTCAATTTCCTCTTGGGCCTCTTCTTGCTCCGCGTTTGTAGACTGTATCGTAATTTTGTTAGTTGTTAGTGAAAAGCGAACACCTTTAAACTTTTCGGTTGTCAAAATAGCCGCCCGCTGCAACGCTGCCTGCAAAACTTCACGATTTACAGAAAGTGTATTTTTGTGCCCCTTTGGAATTACTCTCTGATAGTCTGGAAACTTACCCTCGACCAACTTCGAGATTAATTCGATATCCCCAAAAGTGAATTTGATTTGATTATTGCTAATACTAATATCAACCGCCTCGTCTGTATCCTGCAACAAATGTTGACACTCTAAAATCGTTTTACGAGGAATAATAATTTCTTGTTTTTGACCATTTCCTGTGGGGCTCGCATCAAGCTCGGTGTGGCTATAAGCAAGACGATGACCATCGGTTGCAACCGCAATCACATCCTTGCCATCCACAACTAAAAGCATTCCGTTTAAGTAATAGCGTATATCTTGCTGAGCCATTGCGAAATACACTTGACTGATGAGTTGACGGAATTTTCTTTGACTCATCCCCCAGCTTGCCTGAGCTTCAGAGTGGGTTTGCATGACAGGAAATTCGGAGGCGGCTAAGGTTTGAAGAGAAAACCGGCTCTTACCGCTTTGCACCACCATTTTGTTATCTTTAAGATTAAGGTTTACAGGGCCCTCTGGTAGTGCTCGCAAAATATCTAAAATTTTTCGAGCGCCGACTGTTGTGGTGACATCATCATCACCAACTCCAAAATTTGCCTTAGTCGTAATTTGTATTTCGATATCGGTAGAAACAAACGAGACCGAAGACCCCGTTTTTTTAAAAAGTAAATTCGCCAAAATTGCTAAGGTATGACGGCGCTCAACAATACCACTAACCACCTGTAATGGTTTTAGCAATTCATCTCGGGTAGCGTTGATTAGTTGCATTGTTTTTAAATTCCTTTTTATATTTATATCGTAGTAATAATAAGACCGCTTTTTTCTGTTGATAAGTTAAATTTTATAGTGAAATCAGGCTCTTTTTGAGAAAAATTGGTGTGGATAAGTTCGGTATAAGGTATGGATAAATTGTGAACAAGGGTTTGGTTCAAAAAAGACAAACTGCTTATTCACAAACTTATCAATCACCTATTAACAGGGTTATCCCATTTGCCTTCCACAGGCTTATCCACAGGCTAGTTTTTCAAACTCTGCTCAAGGACATGCAGTTCGTGGTTAAGGTGAGAGTCGTGTTGGCGCTCCTCAGCAATTTTGCGAACCGCATGCAAAACCGTAGTATGGTCTCTGCCGCCAAAAAGTTCACCAATTTCAGGCAGACTTTTTTGGGTTAGCTCCTTGGCAATAAACATCGCGATTTGCCTGGGTCGGGCAATATTGGCGGGCCGCTTTTTGGAGTACATGTCGGCAACCTTGATGTTATAGAAGCTGGCAACCACTTTTTGGATACTTTCAACCGAAATTTGACGGTTCTGAATTGATAAAAGATCCTTAAGGGCGCTGCGGGCCACCTCAATATTGACTTCTTTGCCATGAAAATGAACGTAAGCCAAAATTTTTCTTAGTGCCCCCTCAAGCTCCCGAATGTTGGAGCGTAGGTGTTTAGCAACAAAAAATGCAACATCCTCACCCATTGGAATGCCTTCGGCTGCGGCTTTCTTCATCAAAATTGCTACTCGCATTTCAAGTTCTGGGGGTTCAATAGCGACAGTTAGTCCGGAATCAAAACGAGAAATCAACCGCTCATCGATGCCCTCCATTTCTTTTGGATAGGTATCGCTAGTAATAATGACCTGTGCCCCATTGCTAATGAGGGCTTCAAAGGCATAAAAGAACTCCTCTTGGGTGCGGGACTTGCCACCAAAAAACTGAATGTCATCAATTAACAAAAGGTCTAAGGAGTGGTAATAGCGCTTAAACCGATCAAACGCCTTTTGTTGATATGCTCTAACGACATCTGACACATACTGTTCGGCGTGTATGTACCGAATTTTGGCATCCGGCTTTTCTTTTAGAAGATGGTTGCCAATTGCGTGGATTAAATGGGTTTTTCCTAAACCAACGCCGCCATACAAAAACATTGGGTTATAAGATGCCCCAGGATTGTGGGCAACCTGAATGGAGGCTGCGCGAGCTAGTTGATTTGCTTTGCCAGTAACAAAGCTCTCAAAGGTTAGACCAGGATTCAGCTTGGAGTGTTCGCGGTCAGCAAGCGCGGCACCAAGGTTGGTTTCCGAAGCCTCATCAGGCTCAGCCCCCAAACCCTCAGCAATTAATGTGGGCCCTGTCGATACGGCGGTGCCAGCGGCGCCCTCAGTTAAACCTTCGGGGCGAAAGCCGGGACCAGGTATTTTGGTGATGTTTTTTGATGGATCGGCACCGAGCGTAAATTGAAGGTTAATCGGCCCCCCAAAATAAGAAGAGGCGATTTCATGGAGCCTTATAGAAAAGGTCCGTTTGATCCAGTCAAGCTTAAAGGGGTTGGGCGCGCCAATTAATAGTAACCGCTCACTTTCGTCGTAACCCTTTATTTTAAGAGGTTGAATCCAGGTTTTGAATTGTTGTGGCGAGAGCTCTTTGGCCAGGGTTTCCAGAGCTAAATCCCAAAAACCTAAGGGATTTGGGTGCATAAGAAGGGGGGGTAGATCGGGTTTGCTCATACGAAATTAGGTATCGATTGTAGCCAGTGTTAAAAGTTATCCACAAGCAAAAGTACAGGGGATAAGCTGTGGATAAGTTGTGTGTAAACAGAGTTTCTCTATTTAAATCAAACGCCTAGGGTGTTTAGTGAAAATAATTAGGCAAAACCCGGATATAAAGTTGACGCTATCCTTGCAAATAGAGAAAATAGAGAGTTTTCTTAGGACAAATCATGAAAAGAACATATCAACCATCTGTAACGCGCCGTAAAAGAACTCACGGGTTTAGGGTGCGCATGAAAACTAAAGGCGGCAGAGCCGTACTCAATGCGCGTCGCTCTAAGGGTCGCAAAAGACTAGCAGTGTAATGAATTGAAGTCAGCACGCATCCAGGCGCTTTTGCGAACTAGTCCAGTAAGCAGTGGAGCCTGGGCCATATATGCGGAATCAAAAAAGGATGGCATCCCCGACCTTGGTCTTGCAATTGCAAAAAAATTTGCCAAACGGGCGGTAGATCGCAATCGTCTTAAAAGAGTCGCGCGAGAAATGACTCGCAACAAGACCCATGGTAATTTCGTAGAGCTTGTCATTCGATTAAAAAAACCCGTAGGCGGATCAACGCGCGGAAGACTTCGTAACCGAGAATACCAAGCGCTTAAGAGCCAACTACAAGGTTTGGTTTCATGAACCGATTGCTGGGCTATTTAGTAAGGGCATATCAATTGACATTTTCACCTTTTGTGGGTGGGCAGTGCCGTTTCGTGCCAAGTTGCTCGGACTATGCATGCGAATGCCTAAAGAAACACTCTACGTTAAAAAGCATCGGTAAAATCAGTTGGCGTATTTTGCGATGCAACCCCTGGTCGGCTGGTGGTTACGATCCAGTTGATCATGAGCAGAAGAAACAAAACTTAATTGAAACGAATCAATAACTATGGACATTAAGCGCACACTACTTTGGGCGGTATTAACGATTTCGGGCTTAATGCTCTATAACAATTGGCTTATTTACGATGGTCGCCAAGCGCTCTTTGGCCCAACACCACTAACGCCTTCGAGCCAAACACCAAGCCCATCTAAAGTACCCGAGAGCCTGCCCGCTGCCGCAAACGCAACTCAGCCCCCAGCCGTTGCTCCAGGGCAGGCACAAAAATCAGCTGACCTTCCCAAGACAGAGAGCCTACCCGCTCCTCAGCAATCCCCAGTGTTTAATGCGGCTAATTTAGCCGCCGGTGAAAAACACACCATTAAAAATGATGTCCTAGAGCTCGAAATTAATGCAACTGGCGCAAGCGTCGTCAGCGCAAAACTGTTGAAACAACTAATGCCCGACAAAAAACCGGTCGCTTTATTGCAAATTACTCCACAAAACCAATACTTTGTTCGATCGGGCCTCATCTCGGCGGGCAGCAACGAATTACCCAATCACACAGTTTCCTTTGTAGTGAGCAAAAGCGGACGCGTTGATAACAAATCGTTTGTAACGTTTGTGAATGAGCGTGGCGGAGTTCGTCTTGAAAAAACCTATTATCTGGTCGATGGAAGTTATGTTATTGAGGTCGAACATCGCATTACTCAGCTCAACCAGGCCAATCCAAGTGGCCTGGTTCTCTACAACGAAATCGTACGGGATAGTTCGGCTGTGAGTGACAGTGAGTTCTATAGCACCTTCACTGGCCCGGCGCTATATACCAACAAAGATAAATTTATCAAGATTAATTTTTCTGATATCGAAAAAAATAAGGCGGATATTCCAAAGCAAATACCTGCCGGAGAGCCAGGCTGGATTGCCATGGTGCAACATTATTTTGCAAGCGCCTGGATACCAAGCGATAAGTCAGCAAGAGACGTATACGTTGGAAAAGTTGAGCAAAACCTGTTTCGAATTGGCTTACAAATTCCGATTGCCGCAATTGCAGCGGGATCCAGCCATGTGGAAAGCACACGCTTGTTTATCGGCCCCCAGGAAGAAACGCTTTTAGAAAAAATTGCCCCCGGTTTTGACTTAATTAAAGATTACGGCTATCTCACGGTCATTGCCAAACCCATTTTTTGGCTTTTAGAGCAAATCCACTCCTACGTAGCTAACTGGGGTTGGTCAATTGTTATTTTGACTTTCATCATTAAATTAATTTTCTTCCCACTTTCCGCGGCTAGTTATAAATCGATGGCGCGCATGAAAGAGGTGCAACCAAGATTAATGAATCTCCGCGAGCAATTTAAGGGCGATCCCCAGAAGTTAAATCGCGCGATGATGGACTTGTATAAACAAGAAAAAATTAATCCTTTAGGCGGATGCTTGCCGGTGGTTGTGCAGATTCCTGTTTTTATTGCTCTCTATTGGGTTTTGCTTTCATCAGTTGAAATGCGAAATGCACCATGGATTCTTTGGATTAAGGATTTGTCGGTACCCGACCCCTATTTCATTTTGCCAATCATTATGGCCGTATCGATGTTTGTGCAAACGCGCCTAAATCCGACGCCACCCGATCCACTTCAAGCAAAAATCATGCTGTGGATGCCGATCATCTTTTCGGTCATGTTCTTTTTCTTCCCAGCAGGATTGGTGTTGTACTGGGTGGTTAACAATATTTTGTCAATTGCCCAGCAGTGGCAAATTAATCAAATGTTTATTAAGCGACCTGCCAATTAGGTTGCTAAGGATCGGGGTTGAATGCATAAAAATCCCATTGCTGCGATAGCAACCCCCCGGGGCGCTGGCGGCGTTGGGATTGTTCGCGTTTCTGGTCCCGATCTTATTGGGCTTGCCAAAATATTTCTCGGCTCTGAACCCAAGCCCCGCTTTGCGCATTACTTGGTTTTAAAAGATGCACACCAAGAGCAAATAGATCAAGTTTTATTGTTGTACTTTAAAGCGCCCGCATCATTCACCGGCGAGGATGTGCTTGAGCTTCACTGCCACGGTGGGGCGCGCGTCACCCAATTGGTTCTCAATCGCGTCATGGAGCTTGGAGCCCCCGAAGGGATCGTGCTCGCTGGGCCGGGCGAGTTTTCATTGAGGGCGTATTTAAATGGCAAGATTGATTTAGTGCAGGCCGAGGCGATCGCTGATCTTATTAATGCTCAAACTGATGCTGCCATACGAGGAGCAAACCTTTCTTTGCAAGGGCGCTTTTCTGATCAGATTAATGAATTGATTGATCAAATTACACAGTTACGAATCTTGGTCGAGTCAACCCTTGATTTTCCTGAAGAAGAAATTGAGTTTATTGAGGCCGCCAACGCACAGCAACGCCTTGAAAAAATTATGAACGATCTAGAACAAATTATTCAAACTTCGCGCCAAGGAAAAATTTTGCGCGATGGTATTCGTCTAGCACTCGTTGGCTCTCCAAATGTCGGAAAGAGCTCTTTATTAAATGCATTGGTAGGGGAGGAGCGAGCAATCGTCACACCAATTGCGGGCACGACACGCGATCGAATCATTGAAAACATTTCAATTGATGGCATACCTGTGCATGTGATTGATACCGCTGGTATTCGCGAGTCTAATGATGTTGTAGAGCAAATCGGCGTAGCCCAAACTTGGGATGAAATTGCTAGAGCCGATATCGTTTTATTAATACACGACGTTACACAGGCGCCCGAAGCAAATTTTGTAGACATTGAGAAGGCGGTCAGGGAACGTGTACATCCAGGCGCTCATATTCTGGATGTGATGAATAAGCTGGATTTGCTAGAGGGCCAAAAAGAAGGTCACACAAAAATCGGGCTAGGTGTAAAACAAATTTTTATATCAGCAAAAACGGGTGAGGGCATTAGTCGGCTTCAAGAAACAATCTTACGTTTTGCAGGGTGGGAAGGAAACGCAGGCGGCGGAATTTACACTGCGCGCTCCCGCCATCTTCGCGCCATCGGGCTTGCAAAGGATCATTTACAAAAAGCCATGATGCATGGATTTGGCGGTAATCGTGCCCTGGAATTATTTGCTGAGGAGTTGCATTGCGCTCAAAATTGTCTCGGCGAAATTACTGGAAAACTGCTGCCTGACGACCTATTGGGCAAGATCTTCAGTGAGTTTTGCATTGGCAAATAATCAGTCAATTTAACGTTACACAAATGTTAAAATTGTTATAAATTTTGCGCAGGCATTAAATAATCTTCTTAAAAATTAAACGGTTACGTTTGAGGGTCCCATGAATAAACCAGCCAATCCCGCCACAGTAAATTTGAATGTTCCACCATATGTAAAGAACACAAAATTGATTCAATGGGTTGAAGAAGTTGCTTCCCTAACCCAGCCCGATCAGATCCATTGGTGCGATGGATCTCGGTCCGAATACGATGCGTTGTGTGAGCTGTTGGTTAAGGCTGGTAGCCTCAAGAAGCTAAATCCGCAAAAACGCAAGAATTCGTATTTAGCGATTTCGGATCCAATGGATGTGGCGCGCGTTGAGGATCGAACTTTTATTTGTTCAACCCATCAAGAGGATGCGGGGCCAACCAATCATTGGGTAGATCCCAACGAGATGCGCGCAACTCTAACCCCGTTGTTTGAGGGTTGCATGCGGGGTCGCACGATGTATGTCGTTCCTTTTTCAATGGGACCTCTCGGATCCCCAATCGCACATATTGGCGTTGAGCTATCCGATAGCCCATACGTCGCAATTAATATGCGCATCATGACGCGCATGGGCAAATCGGTTCTTGAGTTATTGGGGGCCGATGGCGAGTTTGTTCACTGCGTTCATTCAGTCGGTAAGCCATTGGCTCCCGGTGAAAAAGACGTGGTTTGGCCTAATAACCCAACTAAATATATTGTTCACTACCCCGAAACGCGAGAGATTTGGTCGTTTGGTTCGGGCTATGGTGGCAACGCCCTTTTAGGAAAAAAATGTTTTGCTTTGCGTATCGCCTCAACCATGGGGCGCGAACAAGGATGGTTGGCAGAGCACATGCTGATTTTAGGAGTCACCTCTCCTGAAGGAAAAAAATACCACGTGGCAGCAGCCTTTCCGTCAGCCTGCGGCAAAACCAACTTCTCAATGATGATCCCTCCCAAGGGTTTTGAAGGATGGAAGGTAACCACGGTTGGCGATGACATTGCTTGGATTAAGCCTCGCAAAGATCCAAAAACTGGCCAGGTACGTCTTTACGCAATTAATCCTGAGTCGGGCTATTTTGGTGTGGCCCCTGGCACCAATCGCGAGACCAATGCCAATTGTCTTGACTCATTAAATGAAGATGTCATTTTTACCAATGTGGCGCTCACGGATGACGGCGATGTTTGGTGGGAGGGCTTAACGGAGACCCCACCAAGTCACTTAATTGATTGGCAGGGTAAGGACTGGACGCCTGAAGATGGCAAAGCCGGTCGCTTAGCCGCGCATCCTAATGCGCGCTTTACGACTGCAGCGACCAACAACCCCGCGGTTGATCCAAATTGGGATAACCCGGAAGGGGTTCCATTAGACGCGTTTATTTTTGGGGGTCGCCGCTCAAATACAGTTCCCTTGGTTAGCGAGGCTCGAAACTGGACCGAGGGCGTTTATATGGCCGCAACAATGGGCTCAGAGACCACGGCTGCGATTACCGGTAAGGTTGGTGTCGTGCGGCGCGATCCGTTTGCGATGATTGCGTTTGCGGGCTACAACATGAGCGATTATTTTCAGCATTGGCTCAATATGGGCAAGAAGCTTGAGGCAGAAGGCGCCACCTTGCCAAAAATTTATTTAGTGAATTGGTTTCGCAAAGATGAAAATGGCAAGTTTATTTGGCCAGGCTTTGGTGAGAATATGCGCGTCTTGGCGTGGATCTTGGGCCGAACCGAAAATAAAGCGGGCGCAACTGAAACACCACTTGGCCTATCGCCAAGTCATGTAGATTTCAATTGGAATGGCTTAGCCTTGTCACCCGAGCAATTTAATCAATCTATTGCAGTTCGTGCTGATGATTGGAAAGTCGAACTCGATTTGCATCAAGAGCTTTTTGATAAATTGGCTAAGCGCTTACCAAAAGAGCTGCTCGAAATTAAAACCAAGATTGCCAGTCGCTTTCAAGCATAAGCAACTTGCTTTCCAAGCCGGTTGATGTTTTAGTGATCGGTGCCGGCATTGCTGGCGCCTCGATTGCTAATCAATATCACCGCCTTGGCATCTCAGTGTGCATTGTCGATGGTGCATCTGGACCTGGTCAAGCGACATCGGCTCATGATGGCGCAATCACGCATCCAGCTCTTGGCCGCACAGCTAGCAGATTACATCGTTTAGCCTTGGCTGCCTATCGGATGGTCGAGCTTGACTGTGCTGGCGCATGGGGCCAGCGCGGTGTTTTTGCCCTTGCTAAGATCGAGGCCCCTTTCGATGAAGAGGCATTGCAAAACAAATTAACTCAATTGGGCATTACGGTTGACATCGGGGAATACATTTCGGCTGAGAATGCTCAAAAGCGTTTTGGGATTGGGCGTGCAGGCGTTTGGTTTCCTGGCGCCGGCTCTATCAATCTTGCGAAGTTATGTAAAGAACGAATTCTGTTTTGCAAGGAATTACAGACTATTTGGTCTAAGACCATTGAATCCCTTGAGCGGAAAGGCGACCTCTGGTGCGCTTTGGATAAAAATGGTAGCTGTATAGCGACAGCACAAACAGTTGTCCTTGCAAATGCCTTTGGTGCCCAAGATCTTTTGACCCCATTTGGTCAAAAGCTTTATCTGAAGCCCGTGCGGGGCCAGCTTAGTATTTTTAGAATTGACCGACAGTCCGATTTCTTAGAGTACATCCCCAAAATAAACTTATCCGGTGATGGCTATTGCACTCCTCCGGTTTGGAATCGAGAGACCCAATCATATCGTTGGTTAGTTGGCTCGACTTATGATGAGAATCAGAATTGCACACAACCAAGCGCTGCGAGCGATGAACACAATCGTCGGCTGGCACTGGGACTATTGAGACCACACACAATTGATCCGACCAAGCTAGCCGTCGCTGATCAATTTGTTGGCGTGCGTTGCGTAAGCAAAGATCGACTCCCGATCATAGGTGCTGTATCGGGTTTACCAAACCTATATGTTGCTAGCGCCCTTGGCTCGCGCGGATTGCTTTGGTCAACGCTTGCATCGGCCCTTATTCCGGCGCTTACTCATTCGTCGGATTTTGCTTTGGAGCGACTTGCACGTTTTGGTTTGGACTCTGAATCACTTTCACTCTTATCGCCCGCGCGTTTTTTGGCAGGCGCTTTAGACTCAAACTCAAAACCAATTTTCCCCTTGGGATCTAAGGCCAGGTAAGCCTTAAAGCCACGCCCGGTGCGATTGGATTTAAAGTTGGTTAAGAGGTCAGTTTTACCTTCTTTTAAGAGCTTCTTAATTTGATCAGAGCCCACTTCTTGCTGTAAGACGACTTTGCCAGTTTTAAAGTCACAGGTTTTAGCAGGACCCGTATTATGTTCGCAAACATAGCGCATGCCATCCTCGTATACCGCACCAGAACATTTTGGACAGACTCCAAGCGCTTCTTTGCCGGTGAAGTCAACGGCTTCCTCGTCCTCTCCCCCTGAGTTACCAAAATCAAACTCGAGCTTGAAGCCTGCGTTGGGATAATCCGCATCATCAAGTGGTATATCTGTAAGACGAATAATTGCCGCAAAGGGCCTACCCATTTTGCTACGAAAGCCTTGTAACGGTCCGATGGTTTTTTCTTTAAGCAAAGATTCAACTTCTTCGTACTCAAATGCTCGACCGCCCGGGGTTTTACTAATCGTAAAACCGCAGGATTCGCAGGCAAAGCGTCGATAGTTTTCTTTCACGGCCTTGCCACAATGTGGGCAGGGGGTTTTTAGAGTGGCATAGTCGCCCGGAATGGTGTCGCTATTAAATTCTTTTGCACGCTTGACAATTTTTTGTGTCATCTGTGCAATTTCTTGCATGAAGGTGTTGCGATCAAGCTTACCTTCTTCAATCAGCGCTAACTTATGTTCCCAGGTTCCTGTAAGGTCGGGTTGGGTGAGCTCAGCAACGTCTAGGCCCCGCAAAAGGGTCATCAATTGAAATGCTTTTGCAGTTGGTATTAACTCGCGGGCTTCACGAACGATGTACTTTTCTGCCAACAAACCTTCAATGATCGCAGCGCGCGTCGCGGGCGTCCCAAGGCCTTTTTCGGCCATTGCTTCACGCATTTCGTCATCATCGACCCATTTCCCTGCGCTTTCCATGGCCGACAATAAAGTTGCTTCACTGTAGCGCGCTGGTGGCTTGGTTTTTAAAGGGACCAGTTCAACGGTTTCGTTTTGAACAGACTCATTTTTTTGGACGGGCACTAGTTCATCATCTGCCTGAGACGATTTTCCATAAACAGCCAACCAGCCCGGCTCAACTAGGACGCGGCCCTCAGTTTTAAATTGATGGCCAGACACTTCGGTGATGCGAGTGGTGACTCGATACTCGGCGGCAGGATAAAACACTGCCAAGAATCGACGAACCACTAGGTCATACAGCTTTTGTTCAGGCTCGCTTAGACTTTTAGGCGCTTCGAGCGTGGGGATGATGGCAAAGTGATCCGATATTTTGCTGTTATCAAAAATCCGCTTATTAGGTTTGACCCATGATTTTTTACCATCGCCTTTGAGGATTGCGGTCGCAAAAGGACGGTATTCTTGAGTGTGCCCTCCCAGCTGCTCAATAGTTTTTTGAACGGTATCCAAATAGTCTTCAGGGAGCGCACGCGCATCTGTTCTGGGATAGGTTAGGACCTTATGGCGCTCATACAAGGCTTGTGCAAGCCCCAGGGTATTTTTAGCAGAGAAACCAAAGCGCGCGTTCGCTTCACGCTGCAAACTCGTGAGGTCAAAAAGTTGGGGCGCCAGTTGCGTTGCGGGCTTTGATTCTTCAGAGACGCTTCCCTTTTTTCCTCGGCAGGCGGCCACAATGCTCTTAGCGGCAGCTTCGCTCCAGAGGCGATTTTCTCGCGCGTCAGGATCTGCGGGATCCTTTTTAAAATCAGGATTGATCCAGCGACCCTCATAAACCCCGGCCGCGGCAATGAACTCAGCGCGGACCTCCCAGTAGTCTTTGGATACAAACTTCCGAATTTGTTCTTCGCGCTGGACAACAATCGATAGGGTTGGTGTTTGAACGCGCCCAACCGTTGTTAGAAAAAATCCACCACTCTTACTATTAAATGCGGTCATGGCTCGGGTGCCATTAATCCCCACCAACCAGTCTGCCTCGGATCTGCAACGAGCCGCATCCGCAAGGGGAATTAACTCATCGTCCGAGCGCAACTTACTAAAGCCCTCCCGAATCGCAGTGGGTGTCATCGACTGAAGCCATAGTCGCTCAATTTTTTGCGGAGCTTTGGCGTGTTGGGTAATCAAGCGAAAAATTAGCTCGCCTTCACGGCCCGCATCGCAGGCATTAATAATCCGATCTACATCTTTGCGTTTAATGAGCTTTTGTAAGACCTTAAGGCGGGATTCCGTTTTTGCAATTGGTCGCAGATCAAAATGCGGGGGAATCACTGGCAAATTAGCAAAGGACCACTTGCCCCGTTTGACTTCATATTCGTCAGGGGCGGCAATTTCAAGGAGATGGCCTACAGCTGAAGAAATCAAAAAGGTATCACTCTCAAAATACTCGTCATGCTTGGTAAAGCCGCCCAGGGCCTTAGCAATGTCGTTTGCTACCGATGGTTTTTCAGCAATGATGAGCGCTTTTGGGTGCTCAGCGACTAAATTTTTTTTGCTGCTCGACTTTGTACTGGTTGCCACACTATGCCTAATCAAGATAAGTTTTTTGCACCCCTATTAGGGCCAAAAGGAAGACTAATTTAAACGGTTTTTTAAAAGAGCTCGTCTTCACCCCTTTTTTATTATTAGCCTAGGTCTTTGTAAAAAGTCAAACAAATCCCGGCATCCATAACCACAAGATAGGATAAAACTGTTTAAATTCAATAACTTAATCGATTTACTCTCAATGGGGGCGGACATTGGGCAATTCTTCAAGCACATCCTGAACACTCCTAATTAATTTCGCCCCCTCCTGAATCAGTTGGTGAGACCCTTCAAAAAGGGGTGATGTAATCGGTCCAGGCAAAACGAAAACCTCTCTTCCGAGGGAGCTTGCCTGATAAGCTGTAATTAGGGATCCAGATTTCTGGGCCGCCTCAATCACCACAACACCTAAAGATAGAGCGGCGATGAGTCGATTACGCCTTGGAAAATGAAAGCCTTTTGGGCCGGTTCCCGGAGGATATTCTGAGAGCAGTAGGCCATTGGTGGCAATACGGCTTGCCAATTCGCGATGTTCGGGTGGATAGGTTCGATCGAGCCCGCTCCCGCAAACCGCAATGGTTTTACAGCTTGCCCCGATGTCCAAGATGCCTCGGTGTGCGGCGCCATCAATCCCGTAAGCCATCCCAGAAATGATGTGATATCCGGCAAGACCCAGTGCACTGGAAAAGCGCTGCGCTAATAAGAGTCCAGAGGGTGAGGCTTTACGCGCCCCCACCACCGCCAACATCGGCTGTGTCAGTAACCCAATGTCCCCAATATAAAAAAGCCTTTTTGGTGGGTCGCTCAGATCCAATAAGCGTTTTGGATAAAGCGAAGAGCCTTGTGTAATCGATTGAATTTGAAAATCGGCGTTTGTTTGGAGTTGCTTGTGCATCCCTCATTGTTGCGATAGTAAAAAGGCTTCACTAGAGGGCCAAACGGATTTGTTTGTAAGATAATTGGAATATGGCTGTCTTACCCATCCTTCATTACCCTGACCCACGCTTGCATAAGGTTGCCAAGCCGGTAGCTGCCGTAGATGAGCGAATCCAAACGATTGTCGCGAACATGGCACAAACCATGTATGAAGCACCAGGGATTGGGCTTGCGGCCACTCAGGTCGATATTCATGAGCGCATTATTGTGATCGATACCTCTGAGGAGCGGGATCAGTTAATGGTATTTATTAATCCAGAGGTGGTGTGGGCAAGCCCTGAAAAGAAATCATGGCGCGAAGGATGTTTATCCGTCCCTGAATTTTTTGATGAGGTAGAGCGCCCTGAGCGAATTCGAGTGAAGGCTTTAAACCAAGATGGTAAGGCATTTGAGCTTGAGGCCGATGGTTTATTGGCAGTTTGTCTGCAACACGAAATGGATCACTTGCAGGGCAAAGTATTTGTTGAGTATTTGTCACCCTTAAAACAGAGTCGGATTTCAGCAAAACTCAAAAAGCGGGCAAAAGAAATGGTTGGTCTTCGCTAAGCGAGACATCATGAAAATTATTTTTGCCGGCACCCCAGACTTTGCCGCTACCGCATTGGCCGCGATACTTTCAGCGGGTCACGAAGTGGTGGCTGTTCTAACTCAGCCCGATCGTCCTGCGGGACGCGGTTTGCAATTACAAGAGAGCCCGGTCAAACGTCTTGCGAAGGCCAACCATATTCCGGTGCTGCAACCACAAAGCCTGCATTTGCAGAATAAGGATGAAAAGCTGTCAGAGGAGGCCAAGCAGACACTAGCCGCAATAGACCGGATGGATTTCGAGGTAATCGTTGTGGTTGCCTACGGCCTCATTTTGCCTGCAGCATTCTTGGATATGGCAAAGCGTTCGGGTCGCAGGGGCTGTTTTAATATTCATGCTTCGCTACTGCCACGTTGGCGCGGGGCGGCCCCCATTCAGCGTGCGATTGAGGCGGGTGATACCAAGACCGGAGTGGCTATTATGGAAATGGAGCCAGGTTTAGATACTGGCCCTGTCTTAATCGACGAAGCATTGTTGATCACAAATGACGATACTACTCAAACTCTCCACGACCGTTTGGCCCAACTGGGGGGTGAGTTAATTGTTAAGGCCTTGAAATTAATTGCTGATACTACCGACTTAATATTGCATCCTCAGGATCTAAATAGGGTGACCTATGCGCATAAGATTCTGAAGAGTGAGGCAAAACTGGATTGGTCGAGCGCAGCCGGGCTGATTGATCGCAAGGTGCGCGCGCTCAATCCAGCGCCTGGCGCAAGCACAGAGCTTGAGGGTGAGCTTGTAAAAGTCTGGCTTACTCGTATTCCGAAGACCTCAAAAGACGCAGTTGATACAAGACCCGGCACGATTTTGGGAGAGGGTGAGCAAGGGGTTCTGGTCCAATGCGGGGATCGCGCGATTGAGCTTCTTGAGGTACAAAATGCTGGGGGTAAAAAGATCACAGGTCGGCAGTGGTTTTTAGGAAGGCCCAAAGAGAAGACGCAATGTTTTTCCTGAGAAGTCTTGAACGGATTTCAGGTTGGCCTGTTTGAAAATAATGGAAATAAAGTCATGTTTAATTTAGTCAGCACAGCGATCCTGACGAAGATGGCGCGAACGGGAAGCTATCCTGTCTAAGATCACTAATCATGATGGGGTCGCTAAACGCAGCGCCCCTCTCGCCCAGCTAATGCTGGAGACTAAAAAAATCGTGATGCAAGTTGTGCACGAGGGGCGCTCATTAAGTACGCTGCTCGATAAATTGAATGAAACAGAGCGACCCGCAATCCAAAGCCTAGCCTATGCAACCTTGCGCAATTGGAATCGCTCCCAAGCGCTCACTTCAAAGTATGTGAGTAAAAAGCCAAGCAAGGAACTTGATGTCCTCCTAACGGTTGCAGCAATGCTGATCATGAATCAAGGGCGCGCTCAAAACCAATACGCGGTTCCAACGATTGTGAATGAGGCAGTGAAGGCGGGCGGGATGTCGCCTAAGACAAGGCATGCCCAAGGGCTAATCAATGCTGTATTGCGCAAAGTCGCCACTGCAGTGCAAAACAATGGCGCTCCGAACATTCAGTTTGGACTTCCTTACCCAGATTGGTGGTTAGGGCGGATTCGGAAAGCATACCCAGAACAGTGGGAGAGCATTTGTAGCCATCAACAATCGCTACCCCCGCTCACCTTGCGGGTCAATCAAATGGTCAATACGCGTGCTGATTATGGTTTGAAGTTAGAGGGTTCGGGCATTGCCTATCAAACCATTGCTGAGCTCGCTGGTGTCCCGTTGGAGAGCGCGGTGATCATTGATGTCCCGCTACCGGTTTCCCAGTTGCCCGAGTTTATGAAGGGGGCTGTATCCGTTCAGGATGCCGGGGCTCAGCTTGCTCCAGTTCTACTTAGCCCACAGAAAGGCGAGCGGCTGCTAGATGCATGTGCTGCTCCCGGAGGAAAGACCGCACATCTTTTAGAGACAATTGACGCTAAACCCGCAGAATTGATTGCGCTGGAGATCGATGCAGACCGTGCAAAGAAAATAGTGCATACGCTTACTCGACTTCGGCTTCTTAATGATCAAGTGCGCGTAATGACAGGCGATGCCGGTCAACAGGATTGGTGGGACGGCAATTTATTTGACAAGATTCTTTTGGATGTTCCTTGTTCTGCATCTGGAATTGTGCGCCGTCATCCTGACATTGTTTTTTTACGCAGATCTGAGGACCTTGCGCGCTTGGTCAAGACTCAACGAGTCATTCTTGAGAATGCCTGGGCAATTCTAAAGAATGGCGGCACCTTGCTTTATCTAACCTGCTCTATTTTTCCTGAAGAGGGTGAAGAGCAGATCGCCCGGTTTGTGAAAGACCACCCAAATGCTTTACGATTAGAAGCACCAGGCCAGTTACTGCCAAGCGAGTATCACGATGGATTTTTTTATGGCTTATTAAAAAAGCATCAACCATGACCACCTTCTTACGACATTCTTTGTGGGGACTGGCTTGCCTGATCGCGGTGTGCGTGACTGGCCCTGCCCAAGCACAAGTCATCAAGGTGAAGCAGGCAGAGTTGGAAAAGGTTGAAAGCGCTTGGTTATTAAACGCCAATTTTGGAATTGAATTGCCGCCCGGCCTAGAAAACGCCTTAAAAAAGGGAGTAACGCTCCATTTTCTGGTTCAGTTTGAATTAACCCGCAGTCGTTGGTATTGGTTTGATGAAAAAGCGGTCAATGTTCAGCGTCAAGTTCGCCTATCGCATCAACCACTGATTAATCAATACCGCATCAATGCTGGAGGGTTGGCATTAAATGCGAGCTCATTAGTGGAGGCATTGCGCATCGCTGGCACGATTGGTGGCTGGAGCGTGATTGAGGCTGCAGCGATTGATGCCGATAAGCAATACGAGGCTGCGCTACGAATGACCTTAGATCTTGGAAAGCTACCAAAACCTTTTCAGGTGGACGCGCTCAATAGTCGAGACTGGTCTTTAAGCGGAGAGTGGTTGCGCTTTCCGTTTAACGCATCGATGACCTCTGTATCGGGGCGTAAATAATGAGCCCTGTATTTACCCTCAGCAATAAAGACTTTATTAAGCGCAGAGCCTTGCCGCTGGTTACTTTATTAAGCGGTCTGATTGCCTTGATTTTGCTGCTTCTCTTATCAACCGCTACATCCAATACTGAGTTCTTTGATCAATATTTCATTTGGTTGTATGCCGCCAATATTGTGGTGGGTATCTTGCTCTTACTCACCATCATTATTTTGGTGGTGGTTATTAGCATTCGTTGGCGCAAGGGTCGATTTGGTACGCGTTTAATTGCGAAGCTCGCCATGATTTTTGCTTTGGTTGGGGTAGTGCCAGGCCTTATTTTGTATAGCGTATCGTGGCAATTCGTTTCAAAAAGTATTGAGACCTGGTTTGACGTCAAGGTGGAGTCTGCTCTGAACTCCGGCTTGGAATTAGGACGCGTGACCTTGCGCATTGCCCAAGAAGAAATTCTGGCGGAGGGAAAGTTTATTGCGGAGCAGGTAGTTCAGGTCCCGCCGGGCACGAGCTCCGAACAGGTGGGAAGCATGATTGCCAAGATACGCAATCAGTTTGGGATACAGGAGGTGAGCTTATTTAATATGCAGCGCACCTTGATTCTCAGCACTGAATCCAGACCGAAACAATTTTTCCCGGCGCCCAGTGCCGAGGTCGTAGCTGAGGCCTTTCAGAAAAACGGCATCACCTTCCTCGATGAAATTGAGCTTACCAAGGGGCAGCCTGGATACCGCGTGCGCGCAATCGTCCCCATTGTTCGCCAAAAAGCGGTTCCAACCAAGACCGGTGCCTCACGATACGTCGACGATAAGTACTTCTTGCAGCTGGTTCGATTCATTCCGGAGCCATTAGCCAAAAATATTTATGCGGTTGAGTCTGCCTATAGCGAATACCAAGAGAAAGCACTGGGGCGTATTGGGCTACGCAAGATGTATATCGGCACGCTCACTCTCACACTATTTTTTGCTCTATTTGTTGCAGTGACTTTGGCACTTCTCTTAGGTCGTCAGTTGGCGCAACCGCTGTTAATGCTTTTACGTGGAACCCAGGCGGTCGCACAGGGCGATCTAAGCCCCAAGCCTGAACTTGATACTGGTGATGAGCTGGGCATGCTGACCCGTCAATTTAATGCCATGACCAAGCAGCTCTCGGATGCGCGCGATTCGCTCCAGGAATCAAAGTCGTTTTTGGAGACCGTACTGGGCAACTTAACAGCCGGCGTTTGTATCTTTGATAACAACTTTAATTTGGCATCTAGCAATCCCGGGGCGGCTAAGATTTTGGGGCAAGACCTGTTGCCCATTACTGGTAAGCCCCTTAACTCGGTTGCTGAGCTGGCTGAGTTTGATGGCGCAGTCCGTGAGGGCTTTGCTACCCAAAATTTAATTACCTCTGCCAAAACAGGGGAAGCTAACAAAGCCGAGTTAGTTTGGCAAAAGCAAATTCAGGTACACCCTGTTAATGAGTACGAGAACGATCTTGGCTCAACCCTATTTGTACGTGGAACCCAACTTTCCCCCAGCCTAAAGATGATTGTGTTTGATGATATTAGTGACGTGATTGCGGCACAGCGTTCGATCGCATGGAGTGAAGTCGCCAGGCGCTTGGCGCATGAGATTAAGAACCCACTCACGCCAATTCAGTTATCGGCAGAGCGCCTGCAGCAAAAGCTCGTTGGCAAATTAAGCCCCGACCAAGACGAGATGATCGAGCGCAGCACTAATACTATTATTGGTCAAGTACAAGCCATGAAGCAGATGGTTAATGAGTTCAGGGATTTTGCTAAGACCCCTAGCCCAACCTTGGGAAGCCTTGATTTAAATGGTTTGATTCAAGAGGTGATGGGTTTGTATGAGGGCAGCAACATCGAGGTTCGTTTGGATTCCAGGTGCCCGCGGGTCATGGGCGACCCAACGCAATTACGGCAAGTAATTCATAATCTCTTACAAAACGCTCAAGATGCTAGTTTAGAAACCAATCGTCCTCAACAACTTATCGAGATCACAACGGAGCTTGTGCAAATTCAAGATGCCGATCAAAATAGATCTGCAGTGCGCATGACGATTACTGATAGTGGGCCCGGTTTTCAGGCTAAGATATTAGCAAGAGCATTTGAGCCCTATATAACAACCAAGGCTAAGGGAACTGGATTGGGATTGGCGGTCGTGAAAAAAATTATTGATGATCATGGTGCAAAAATTGAGATCCGTAATCGCAAACAAGGAGACGATGTATTGGGCGCCCAAGTATCTATTTTGTTTGTAAAGCTTGCTAAAGAGGCGACCTAACGATGGCGAGCATTTTGGTAGTTGATGATGAGATGGGCATCCGTGAGTTATTACACGAGATATTGACCGAAGAGGGTCATACGGTATATCCCGCTGAGAGTGCCAATCAGGCAAGAGCAGTGCGAGAGCAAATGGAGCCCGATTTGGTACTCCTCGATATTTGGATGCCAGACACTGACGGCATCACTTTATTAAAAGAGTGGGCTCGAGATAATTTGCTAACGATGCCAGTGGTCATGATGTCTGGTCATGCAACTATTGATACGGCTGTTGAAGCAACACGTATTGGCGCCCTTAATTTTCTGGAAAAGCCCATCGCGCTCCAGAAGCTTTTAAAGACAGTCAGCAAAGCTCTTGAGCGCGCTCCCCTGAAAAAACCAGACGAACTAGAACCTCAAGCCCAGCCCAAATCAATTGATTTACCTAAAACTACGAATCAGGATGAATACATTAGCGGAATTGCAAAAAGCTACTACTCCCTGCCACTTCGTGAGTCGCGCGATCTCTTTGAGAAGGCCTATTTTGAATACCAAATGGTGGTCACGGGGGGTAGCATGACCCGTATCTCAGAGTTCACTGGCCTTGAGCGAACCCATCTCTATCGCAAGCTAAAAGCACTTGGTATTGATGTCACCAAAAAGCAAGAGTA
>JACCDV010165471.1_pt1 | contig 29926 bp, 27 predicted proteins | sample 7446131 | NCBI WGS metagenome assembly JACCDV01 (sample SAMN15323448, study PRJNA562643) | freshwater metagenome | isolation source: river surface water | place: USA:Blue River Watershed | collected 2017-08-17 | reverse complement strand
TCTCTATCGCCCATCTTCAAAAGACACATAATCGATTTAGTCATTCCAGCATAATAAGGAATCAACCAATTAGTTTTATCTACATTATAGAGCTGTTCAAATTGTAAGTATAGTTGTTTATAGGAACTAGGATTGTTAGCCTGATTAAATTGTATGACCGCAGATTCCAATACTTTAGTTTGATTGGGTGACTGGGCCTGAAGGGGCAACTGCAATAGTAAAACAAACAGGGCAACTAAGTTTTTCATTCAATGCAATTTAAAACATAGAATTGGAAACGCCTTCATTGATTACATATTTTGTATAGGTAATTTCGATGGTGCCTTTTTTTTGCTTTAAAGCTTTTTGCTTTGCTGCAGGATCCTCATCTCCAAATTCTAAGGTAATTCCATTAGGTAGTTTATAGTCCTTGGTGTTGAAACCAAAAACAAGCTTGCTTGGCAGTCCATAATTGGCATATTGACCATACTCCATAGTAATTTCATAGGTGCCGTTCTCTTTTGTAGTGGTAAAAGTCTTGTACACCAATGCATCCACTGGATCAATCCATAAAGTCGAAATCACCCAATCTAATTTTTCATCGGTTGGGATTAATTTAATCGCTTGCAATGACTTGCCTTTAAATACTTGAACGCCCGATTCGATTGCGATATATTGTTTGTTGTTTAATAAGGAATTGATGGTCACAGACACCCCGCCTTTAGGCAATAAGGAGATCCCACCTTCTTTTTTTACTTTCAATAAATTTGGTTTCTTGAAATATACTTTCACCTTGCCCAATGAGGCTTTGATAAATGCAACATCGGTTTTCATGACCCCTGTTGCCACGTAGTCATTGACTAAATTTAATTTCTTAGTCACCCTTTCAATCAAGGGATTGGTTTGCGCAAAGGCAGCGGCTTGAATTAGGCATATTCCAACAATAAGTAAACTCAATTTTTTCATATCGAACTAATTAATTTTTTTTAAGCTACCCTAGCTTAAAATATCTTTCTTTTTCATGATCCAAACAGAAGCCCCTACAAACAATGCAATATGTATCGCAAGAATAATGATTGAATTTTTAATTTTTGCCACATTTAAAATACTCCCTGTGATTGCATCGTTGGAATCATTGACTTGAATATCAAAAAATTCTTTCCAATTATTCATATGGGTTGTAAATAAATAGGGCTTCACAATATTAAACAAGGGAATATTGAGCGTACTTAGGATGGTAAAAAAAACAATGGCACTAATGGTTGCCACAATTGGTCCAATTGAATTATTTGCTAAGCTCGACATCAAAAATCCTAATGCTGCTACCGTCAATAAAGAAAAACTTGCAAAAACAAATGCGCCTAAATACCTCCAAAAAACATCTTGTTCTTGAATCAATACTACATAATTCGATTTCATTAGGAATAAATCATCCGTACCAAAAATCCACATGCTTAGGAATAGGGCTAAAAAAGCCAACCAAATCAATAATAAGATAGTATACAAACTTGCTGCCACAAATTTAGCTAAGACCCACTGTGTTCGGCTATAAGGTGTGGTAAACAACAATCTTAAAGTGCCCAAATTCGCTTCGCCAGAAAGCATATCAGCTGCAATCAAAGCCACCAATAACGGAACATGCACAAGTAGTAATTGTAATAATATATAACAAATCAAATAGCCATTTAAAACTTTACCATCCACCGTTAGGGTATCATTGATATCCTTCATCAAAAATGCAGCATAAGCTTCGCCATCAATTTTTAGCCCCATTTGAATCACCAATATCAATGCCGCAATTGCACCAAAAGCAATATAAGTTCTAGGCCTCTTGTAAATTTTAAAAAGTTCAATTTGAATAATGGGCCACATATTAAAAAGTTGAAGTAAGTTGTAAAAAATAATCTTCCAAAGAATTTTTTGCTTCTAATGAAACCAGGTTAATATTAGATGCAACGATAAAGGCATTCAAAGCAGGGATCTCTAATTTAGGAATGGTCAAATAAAGGCCTTCGGCACGCTCCAATAAATTAGTAGAATAGGCAGATGCCATTAATTTTTGTTTTGCATCCACATCATCCAAGGTCTTGATTTGCACAATGGTTTTATTTGGATCCAATAAACTAGAAGTAGGCCCTTCTGCCATTTTTTTACCTTGATGGATAATTAAAATATGTGTGGCAATTTGTTCTATTTCTGAAAGTAAATGCGAAGAGACTAAAACTGTTTTCCCCTGGTCTTTAGAAAGCGATTTGATCAATTGACGAATGTCTGCGATACCTTGAGGATCCAAGCCATTGGTTGGTTCATCTAGTATAATTAATTGAGGGTCGTGTAATAATGCAATGCCAATCCCTAATCTTTGCTTCATACCCAAAGAATAGGTTTGCACTTTATCATTGGCCCTGGATAACAATCCTACTTGTGTTAAAGTCGCTTCAATCTTAGCAGCTGTAATTTTTTGCTTACGTAGTTTTGCAAACAAGGTTAAATGCTCCTGCGCAGTCAAGTAAGGATATAAATCTGGACGTTCTATCACTGCACCAATCTGTTCTAAAATAGCAGATCGGTTATCTGTTAAAGATTGGCCAAAGATTTCGATATGTCCTTGGGAAGGATGAATTAAGGAGAGCAACATACGAATGGTAGTGCTTTTTCCAGATCCATTTTGACCCAAAAAACCATATACCTGTCCCGCTTCTACTTCGAAAGAAAGTTGGTCTACCGCCTTGATGGCACCAAAGTTTTTACTTAATCCTTGTACTTTAATCACTGACATAATACTATAACAATCAATAGATTGATTTGTTGCGAATCCAAAGGGCTATTCACAAAAAAACCCCGAATTTTCGGGGTTTTAATTATTCAAATATTTGCTTATTTGTATTGAGGAATCAAGCTATTTGCTAATTCAACCATTTGCTTTAATCCATCTTCAGGTAAATTACCTTTTTTGAATTCAGCCAATACGTTTGGTAATTTATTAGACATCTCTAACATGAAATGTGTTTCAAAATCTTTCACGTTTTTAACAGCTACTTCTTTCAACAAACCTTGTGTACCTAAGTAGATAATTGCTACTTGTTTTTCTACCGTAAACGGTGTGTACTGTGCTTGTTTTAAGATCTCAACGTTTCTTGCACCTTTATCAATTACATTCTTAGTTGCTGGATCTAAGTCACCACCAAATTTAGAGAATGCTTCTAATTCACGGTATAATGCCTGGTCTAATTTTAATGTACCAGATACTTTTTTCATTGATTTGATCTGCGCGTTACCACCCACACGACTTACAGAAATACCTACGTTGATCGCTGGACGAATACCTGCGTTGAACAAGTTTCCTTCTAAGAAGATCTGACCATCTGTAATGGAGATTACGTTTGTAGGAATATATGCAGATACGTCACCTGCTTGTGTTTCAATAATTGGTAATGCAGTTAAAGATCCACCACCTTTTACCAAATGCTTGATAGAAGCTGGTAAGTCATTCATATTCTTAGCAATCTCATCGTTTGCAATTACTTTCGCAGCACGCTCTAATAAACGGCTATGTAAGTAGAATACGTCACCTGGATAAGCCTCACGACCTGGAGGACGACGTAATAATAAAGAGACTTCACGATAAGCCACCGCTTGCTTTGATAAGTCATCAAATACAATCAATGCTGGTTTACCACAATCACGGAAGAACTCACCAACAGCTGCACCCGCAAATGGAGCGTAGAATTGTTGAGGTGCTGGATCAGCAGCAGAAGCAGCAACGATAATGGTATAAGCCATCGCACCGTTCTCTTCTAAAGTCTTCATAACACCTGCAATCGTAGATGCTTTTTGACCAATCGCAACATAAATACAATATACTGGTTCACCAGCATCGTAAAATTCTTTTTGATTGATAATGGTATCCACACAAATTGCAGTCTTACCAGTTTGACGGTCACCAATGACCAATTCACGTTGACCACGACCAATTGGAATCATCGCGTCAATCGCTTTGATACCTGTTTGTAATGGTTCTTTTACAGGCTCACGGAAGATAACACCTGGCGCTTTACGCTCCAATGGCATCTCATACAATTCACCTTTAATTGGACCCTTACCATCAATTGGTTCACCCAACATATTGATTACACGACCAACTAAACCATCTCCTACTTTAATAGAAGCGATTTGTCCAGTACGCTTTACTTTATCACCTTCTTTGATGCCCTTGCTCTCACCCATCATTACCACACCCACATTGTCTTCCTCTAGGTTCAATGCAATGGCTTTGGTGCCATTTTCAAATTCAACCAACTCGCCACTACTTACTCCGTTCAAACCATAAATACGGGCGATACCGTCACCAACTTGTAGTACAGTTCCTACTTCTTCTAAATCAGCAGAAGCGTTGAAATTGCTTAATTGCTGTCTAAGAATTGCAGATATTTCATCAGGTTTAATGTCCACCATAAAAACTTATTTAATGTATGATTGTTATGTTAATTATAATTTTGCTACAAATTCGTTAGATAAAAATTGCTTCTTGATATCTAATAAATCTCTTTTAATACTTGCATCAACTAAATTGTTATCGAATGACAAAACAAAACCACCAATTAAGTCTTCGTTGGTATGTGTTGTTAATTCAATCGTTGTGAATTGAGTTTCTGCTTTAATTTTTGCTTCAATAGCTTGCTTCAATGTGTCGCTTATCGCAACAGCTGTTGTCAAACTAACTTGATGTATTCCTTTTAAAGCATTGTATTGTTCTATGAATGCAGTTGCAATTTCAGGCAATGCGCTTTCTCTACTTTTCTTTATCAATAAAACTACAAAAGACAAAGACAATGCGCTCACTGCATCTTTGATCACAGCAAGTACAATGGCATTCTTTTGATCCGCTTTAATGATTGGGCTTCTTAACACATTTACAAAATCATGGCTCTGCGTACAAACTGCATGAAAATATTTCATGTCAGCATGCACCATATCCAATTGATTTTGCTCAATGGCTAAATCGAGTAAGCTCTTTGCGTATCTTCCTGCTAAACGTGCGTTGGGCATCTCTTACTTTTTAATTTAACTTAACTCCTTCAGCAATTTGTTTAATATAGCTTTCTTGTTCTGCTTTATTAGACAATTCTTTTCTTAAAATTTTCTCAGCTACTTCTACAACCAATGAGCCTACCTGATTCTTAACATCAGTCAATGCGGCATTTTTTTGTTGTGTAATTGCTAATTGTGCGTCGCCAATAATGCGGTCGTATTCTTGCTTCGCTTTATCTTTTGCTTCAGAAACCATCTTATCGGCAGTTTCTTTCGCATCTTTAATCATACCAGCTCTTTCTTCACGTGCCTTAGCCAACAATGCTTCATTTTCATTTTGCATTGCAGCGATTTCAGCTTTCATCTTATCGGCACGTAATAATGCTTCTTCGATGCCGCTTTCACGCTCAGAAATTGCTTTAAGCATTGGCTTCCAAGCAAATTTACCTAGCACAATCAAAAGCACTAAAAACGCAATGGTGTTCCAAAATACCAAACCGATATCTGGTAACACAAGAGGATTTACTTCTAATAAAAACATACTATTCGTTTATCTTAATGAATGAATCTAATAAAAAATAGGCCTTTCGCCCTGTGCTAGGGCCTATTTAGTTCTTTAAAGAAATCTTTAACAGATTATCCGTTACCCAAAAGGGCAACTACCACAGCGAACAAGGCAACAGCCTCTACGAACGCAGCAGCAACAATCATGTTAGAACGGATTTCGTTAGCAGCTTCTGGCTGACGAGCAATACCTTCAACAGCACCCTTACCAATCATACCGATACCTAATCCAGCACCGATAGCTGCTAATCCAGCGCCAATTGCGGCAACACTTCCTACTACCATTTTTTTACGTTTTAATTGTTATTGAAAAAAGATTTAAAATAAATTTTAGTGATGTGCAACATTTTTATGTCCATCATGGTCATGGGCCTCATGATGGTGCTCTTCTGTTGCCATGCCAATATACATGGCACTCAACATGGTGAAGATGTAGGCTTGTAAAAAAGCCACCAACAATTCAATCATACCAATGAAAACAGCAAACGGTACTGCAATAGCAGAAGCGTATACTGTCTTGAATATAAAAATTAAACAAATCAAACTTAATACTAGAATGTGCCCTGCAGTAATGTTCGCAAACAAACGAATCATTAAAGAGATAGGCTTAGTGAATACACCAATTAATTCAATTGGCGCTAAGAACAATTTCATGCTCCAGTGCATACCTGGCATCCAAAAAATATGTTCCCAATAATTTTTATTCGCACTTAAATTAACCACCACGAATACACAAACTGCAAGTGTCATTGTGAAAGCAATATTACCACTCACATTCGCACCTCCTGGGAAAAATGGAACTAATCCTAAAAAGTTATTGACTAAAACCAAAAAGAAAATAGTTAATAAAAAAGGCATGTACTTGGCAAACTTCTTTTTCCCAATATTTGGAATTGCTACTTCGTCTCTTACAAATAACACAATTGGCTCCATGAAAGACTGAACGCCTTTAGGTGCAGAGGTGATCCCTGTTTTTTTATACGCATGAGCAGCTGTAAGCAGCACTACTAAAAGAATTAAAACGGAAACAAATAAAGATGCTACGTTTTTAGTGATTGAAAAATCCCATAAAGCTTTAGATGCTTCCACGTCAACTACTTCAGTTGCATCTACTAACTTCACAATCTTCACCTTGCCTTCGATAATTTTATAATCATAATTACCCTTGTAAACAATCTCTTCGTGGTGTTCATTCATGAACTTTGCAGAAGAGAAAACTTCAAATCCTTTTGGTGTATATAAAATTACAGGTAATGGAAGAGAAGTATGTCCCCATAAATGCCAGCTATGGTCATCTTTAATGTGATCTAATATTGTCTCTGTCACATTAAATGCTTCTGGTTCGTGTGCTGCTGATTCATTAGCTGCTGCTGGATTGCTATGCTCAGTTTGCGCAGCTTTTTCATTTGCAAATACATTGCCAGAAAATGCCATTGAAAATAAGCTCAAACACAATACCAGTAAAGATTTAATAGTTCTAGATGCCATAGTGATCTCAAAATTTGCGGCAAAGATAGGGATAATGCTGCTGAAAATTCATAATATTTAGCAGAAATATAGCCTGTAAAAAAATGTTTTCGATTCTCCTAAATAATTGATTTTCAATTATTTAAAAAATTAAGCACCCTTTTTGGGATCAAATTGCATTTCATTTAGGGCCTTATAAAATCCACCCTGCTCCATTAAGTGCTGATGCGTACCCTTTTCGATGATTTTTCCATGCTCTAGCACAAGGATCTGGTCGGCCTTTCGGATGGTAGATAATCGATGTGCAATCACGATAGATGTTCTACCCTGAATCAAAGTTTCAATTGCTTTTTCGATGAGTTGTTCACTCTCTGTATCTATAGAGGAAGTGGCTTCGTCTAAGATTAAAATACTCGGGTTGTATAATAGCGCTCTAATAAAACTTAACAGTTGTCTTTGTCCCAAACTTAAGGTAGCGCCTCTTTCCATGACATGGTATTGATACCCTCCAGGAAGTTGCATGATGAAATCATGCATGCCAATCATCTTTGCCGCTTCCTCCACTTGTTCCGGGCGAATAGACGGATTGCGAAGTGTGATATTGTCATACACGGAACCAGAAAATAAAAATACATCTTGTAAAACAACTCCTATGGATGCCCTTAAGCGATCTAATTCATAGTCTTCAATCAAGACGCCGTCTAATAAAATTTGTCCTGCTTGATAAGGATACAAGCGATTTAATATACTAATGATGGAAGTTTTTCCACTGCCTGTTGGTCCTACTAAAGCCACCGTTTCTCCAGCAGCCACCGTAAAATTTAATTCATTTAAAATCCAATTAGGTGCTTGATAAGCAAATTGCACATTTTTAAATTCGATCGCTCCTTGAATTTGTGCAGGCGCGTATTGACCTTGATTAACTGTGATATCTTCATTGTCTAAAATCTTAAAAACACGCTCAGCAGCAACCATGCCCATTTGCAAGACATTGAATTTATCTGCAATCATCCGAAGCGGCCTAAAGATCTGATTTAAAAATAAAATAAACGCCACCAGCATCCCGGCATCTAAACTTTGTCCTGCTACCCACCAAACAATTAATCCAATGCTTAAAGCTAAAACCACTTCTACTACCGGAAAAAAAACAGAGTAAGCAAATATGGCTTTTATGTTGGCATTTTTATGGCGCTCGTTGATGGCATCAAATTTTTTCATTTCTTTTTCTTCCGCTGCAAAAGCCTGCACCACTTGCATGCCAGAAATATGTTCTTGCACAAAAGCATTGAGCGCTGCAACTGCATTGCGCACCTGAACAAAACTTTTATTCACGCTTTCTTTGAAAAAATAAGTGGCTACAATCATGATTGGAAAAGGAATTAAACAAATCAATGTCAATTCCCAATTGATAAAAAACATCGTCGCCAAAGTCACTACAATTGTTAAAAAATCTGCGATAATTGGAATCAATCCATCCGAAAAAATATCGTTGATACTTTCAATATCATTGATTGTTCTTGTTGTCAATGTACCAATAGGCGTTTTATCAAACTGACGCATTTCCCAATACATGATTTTTTGGTACACTTTATTTCTTAAGTCTCGAATCACTTGCTGCCCTAACCAAGACATGCCATAGGTAAAACAAAAACGAAAAATGGTTTCAAGGACAATGAATGCCACTTGAAAAAGGGATATCGCCAAAATTAATTGTACGACCGAATTAAATGCTTCATTTGGCAAGATCCAATGCACCCACTGAGGCAGGTGCACTTGTTTACCAATGGCCAAGTTCACGGTAGCTTGAATCAAATAAGGTCGGATGGGGGTAGCAAAAGCTAAAAAGATGCCTAAAAACACATTGATCCAAAAAATAAATCGATACGGCCCAACAAAAGAAAACACCCTAGTTAAGATTGCAGATTTGAATATGGGTTTAGGCTGGATTGACGACATAGCGAAGTAAAGTTACACCGCTTTTACGTATTTTCGTATAAGCATGGAAAGTACCGAAAAAGAATTATTAAATGCAGTTGTAACACCCTACAACTTGACGGACGAACAAGAGAAAAAAGAAATTGTTCGCCACTACCGTGCATTGCTTAGAACCCTAAGAACTAAACTTAAAAAGGGCGATCGGGAATTGCTAAGAACCGCATTTGAAATGGCTACTGAAGCGCATAAAACAATGCGTCGTAAAAGTGGCGAGCCATATATCCTTCACCCTATTGCTGTTGCAATGATTGCTGCAGATGAAATTGGATTAGGTGTGCGAAGCACTATCTGCGCTTTATTACATGATACCGTAGAAGATACCGATATTACCTTAGATGATATCAGAAGTGAATTTGGAAATGAAATTGCAAAAATTGTAGATGGCTTGACAAAGATTGCAACGGTGATGGACACCAATAGCAGCCAACAAGCAGAAAATTTCAAAAAAATCTTACTCACGTTAACGGATGATCCGAGGGTGATCCTGATCAAACTATCGGACAGACTGCACAATATGCGTACGATGGACTCGATGAAAAAAGAGAAGCAATTAAAAATTGCCTCTGAGACCATCTGGGTTTACGCCCCACTCGCACACAGAATGGGCTTGTACAATATCAAAACTGAATTAGAGGATCTGGCCATGAAATACATGGAGCCCGAAACTTACCATGATATTGCTAAAAAGTTAGCAGAAACAAAAAGAGAAAGAACAAAATATATCAATGAATTTGTTAGACCATTAAAAGAAAAATTAAGTCAATCCGAATTGCAATTTGATATTTTTGGTCGTCCAAAAAGCATTCATTCTATTTGGAATAAAATAAAAAAGAAAGGCGTAAGCTTTGAAGAAGTATATGATCTTTTTGCGATCCGAATCATTCTTGATGTCCCATTAGAAAAAGAAAAAGAAGCATGCTGGAAAGTGTATTCAATTGTAACAGATGAATACCTTCCCTCACCTGAACGATTAAGGGATTGGTTAAGCAATCCAAAGAGCAATGGCTATGAAGCATTGCACACCACAGTAATGGGACCAGATGGTAAATGGGTAGAGGTGCAGATTCGAAGCAAGAGAATGAATGAAATTGCAGAGAAGGGATTGGCAGCGCATTTTAAGTATAAAGAAGAGACACCACATAGTGAAGACCGTTTTGATAAATGGTTTATTCAAATTAGAGAAGCATTGAGCAATCAAGAGGAAGAAGGGATTGATTTCTTACAAGACTTTAAGACCTCATTTTTAGCAGAAGAAATTTATGTCTATACCCCAAAGGGTGAGGTAAAAATGTTGCCAGTCAATAGTTCTGCACTTGACTTTGCTTTTTATATCCATACTGCAATTGGATCAAAATGTATTAGTGCAAAAGTCAACCACAAATTGGTACCCATTAGCCATACTTTAAGAAGTGGCGACCAGATAGAAATTATCACAAGTAATAAACAAAAGCCTACTGAGGATTGGTTGAACAATGTGGTCACTGCAAAGGCTAAAAATAGCATTAAAGATGCCTTAAGAGAGGAAAAGAAAATCATTTCAGAAGAAGGAAAATATACTGTTCAACGCAAACTAGAAGGAATTGGTGCAGTTTACAGCACACATAACTTAGATCAATTAATGCACTTTTATAAATTACAAAGTCATTTAGATTTATTATATAAAATCGCAACGAAATCCTTAGACCTAAAAGAGCTGAAAACCTTTCATGTCATTGGTGATAAAATAGAAGCGCCAAAGCCAATCGTGGCTGCTCCAGATCCAAATATAGAACCACATGTTTACAAGCCCCTTCCAAAAAAAGGGGATTCAGAACTGATTATTTTTGGGGAGTCAAGTGATAAGATCAAATACAATCTGGCAAAATGTTGTAATCCTATTCCAGGTGACGATGTATTTGGATTTGTAAGTACTGGTAAAGGATTAATCATTCATAGAACAAGCTGTCCGAATGCAACACAACTATTAGCCAATTATGGCCATCGAGTAGTCAAAACCAAGTGGGCAAAAAATAAAGAAATATCCTTCCTTACTGGGCTTAGTATTATTGGATTAGATGACGTAGGGGTGGTGAATAAAATCACTACTATTATTAGTGGCGATCTCAAGATCAATATTGCAGCATTGACCATTGAATCCAAGGACGGCATGTTTGAAGGTACCATCAAGGTCTTTGTGCACGATAAGGATGAATTAGAGCTATTGGTAAGTCGCATCCAAACCCTTCACGGCATTCAAAAAGTAACCCGCTTTGATACAGATTTGATCTAAAGTTGAGTAATCCACCTACTGGGAAAAATATGTGTGAAAACATTTCTTTTTATTTTATCCTTAAATAGGTAATCCCCATTTCTAGACTTATTTTTGCTACTCAAATTCAAATTTATGGTAGACGTTATTTTAGGACTTCAGTGGGGTGATGAAGGTAAAGGCAAGATTGTGGATTATTTTGCACCCAACTACGATGTCATTGCTCGTTTTCAGGGTGGCCCAAATGCAGGACACACTTTATATGTGAATGGCACTAAAATGGTCTTACACCAAATTCCATCAGGCATCTTCCATCAAGATAAAATTAATATCATTGGTAATGGCGTTGTATTAGACCCAGTGACTTTGAAAAAAGAGTGTGATGCCGTTGCATCAATGGGTATTGACGTGAAAAAAAATCTATTTATATCAGAACGTACTAATATCATTATCCCTAGCCATAGGGCTTTAGACAAAGCATCTGAATTATCTAAGGGAGAAGCTAAAATTGGTTCTACTTTAAAGGGCATTGGCCCTGCTTATATGGATAAGACTGGTAGAAACGCTTTGAGAGTAGGTGACTTACTAGATAAAAAATTTGTTAGTAAGTATATTGCTTTAAGAATGAAGCATCAAAAGATTTTGGATAGCTATAATTTCAATGAAGATATTTCTGAAATGGAAACTGAATTCTTTGAAGCGATTGAGTTTTTAAAGACAATGAATATTATCAATTGTGAATACTTTATAAACGATCAAATATCAAAAGGTAAAAAAGTATTAGCAGAAGGCGCACAAGGTTCTATGCTAGATATTGATTTTGGCACTTTCCCATTTGTGACTTCAAGCAATACAATTTCTGCAGGTGTTTGTACTGGCCTTGGTGTTTCTCCAAAACAAATTGGGGAAGTATTTGGGATTTCAAAAGCTTATTGCACAAGAGTAGGTAGTGGCCCCTTCCCTACCGAATTGCATGACGAAAAAGGAGAAGAACTAAGAAAGATCGGAAGTGAATTTGGTGCCACAACAGGACGTCCAAGAAGATGTGGATGGATTGACCTAGTTGCATTGAAATATACTTGTATGATCAATGGTGTAACGCAGATTATTATGACCAAAGCGGATATCCTAGATTCATTCAAAGAATTAGAATTAGGTATTGCATATGAAATGGAAGGCAAGCAGATTGATTATGTGCCTTTTCAATTGGTTGGCACTCCTGTCACCCCTGTTTGGAAAAAAATGGCGGGCTGGGATGTGGATACCACCAAAATGAAAAAAGATACAGAATTGCCAGAGACTATGAAAACATATATCGAATTTATTAATAAATTTTTAGGCGTACCTGTGAAGTATGTATCCAATGGTCCGGGTAGAGATCAAATTGTACATTTATAGTCAAAAAAAAGGAATAAAAAAAGTCGCATTATTTTTGATAAATAAAATTTTCATTTGAAATTTACACAAATATTTTGATTGAGTTATGGCAGTAAAATCTACAAAAGAGAAAAAGACAGCGACACCAAAAAATGGCGTAGTCAAAGCTGAAAAATCAAGCAAGACATCTTCAAGAAAAAACGACGATGACGAGGATGATGATTTAGACGAGGAAGAGGAGACAGATGATTGGGGTAAGACAGAGGAAGATGATGACAATTGGGATCCTGACTTTGCAGAATTCGATTTACCTAAAAGAACCAAGAAAGCGGGTAAAGCAAAAAAAGGAGAAGAGGATGATTTTGGTTTAGAAGAAGACCTAAGCTTAGAAGAGGATGATTTATTTGGTGACAAAGATGAATTTGATGACGATTTCTAGAGAATTAATCGTTATCCAGATATAAAGATTGTATTGAGGCCTGTAAAATTTGATTTTTATGGGCCTCAAATATTTTAGCCTCTTTAGCAGGCAGCACGAGTGTATATGCTTTCCCTGCTGACAATTGCTGATCCATATTTGGATTTAATTCCTTTAGATACGCTAAAGGCATCTTTAACCAAAGCGCGATTGTTTTTGCATTGAACCTCCCTGTTATCATCATTTTTTCCATGCCTGCAGTTTCAGTACTCAATTTTGTTTCGGCTATATTTTGATTTTGCTCAGCTTCTGCAATTGCTACACCCTCAAAAATGGCATGTGTAGCAATGAATTTTTTTACATGGTTTCTGGTTTCCAATGGTAACTCATATTGCAATGCCCAAAAGTCTTTTGTTTTCTTTTTTTCAATCGCTTTGTTTAGTCTACCTGCACCTCCGTTATAGGCGGCCACTACTAATAACCAATCCCCAAATTGTTGGTATAATTCTTTTAAGATGATTGCTGCAGCTTGCGTACTTTTTTGATAATCCATACGCTCATCGTTGGGTAGCAATTTCAAACCTAATCGAGTTGCTTCCGCAGGCATGATTTGCCAAGGACCTGCAGCACCCGCCCATGAAACTGCTTGTGAACTTAAATGACTTTCAATGACACTTAAATATTTTAACTCCACTGGTATACCATTGGCAATTAAAATTTCATCGTATAAATTAAAATAAGGTTTTGCCCAGGTTTTCATCTTTCTCAAACCAGCACCTTCTTTTTCGATATAGGATTGTACAAAACTGATTGCCTTGGGATGCATTTCAATGACAAAAGACTTGTCTTTATTTGGCACTTGTTGCACCGTGAATAAACTGCTAAAACCAATTCTATTCAAACTCAAACTATCTTGCGCTGCAATATTACCAACACAAAAAAGTACACAATAAATAAATAGTATTGGTCTCATAGTAAAGAGGCTATGGTTGCGCACAGGGTGTTGCAATGGTCTTTAATAGACCATGGTAGAAATAGGTGTAAAAGTGAAAAGCAGATCGATGATTAAGAAGCTTTATCGTCTTTTTCTTTAATCCCTTCTTCGATTTCTTTTTTCACGTTATTTTTAGCATCATTGAATTCGCGGATACCTTTACCTAATCCACGCATGAATTCTGGGATTTTACGACCACCAAACATGACTAAAATAACTACGCCAATAATTAATAATTCTTGAAATCCTAAGTTGCCCATAATGTATCTTTTAGAATGATAAAGGTAATGCAAATAGCACAAAAAAAGGTCCTCGTATAGAGGACCTTTATATAATTTAAGCGATTAGGCTTAGAATCTTTTTTCTTTAATACGAGCGCTCTTACCGCTTCTGTCGCGTAAGTAGTACAATTTAGCACGACGTACCTTACCAGACTTGTTTAAAATGATACCATCAATATTTGGAGAAAGGAAAGGGAACAAACGCTCCACACCCACCCCATCAGAGATCTTACGAACGGTAAAAGTAGCTGTTGCTCCAGTTCCTTGGGTCTTAATCACATCCCCACGGAAGCTTTGGATACGCTCTTTACCACCCTCTACGATCTTGTAGTTTACGGTAATATTATCACCAGCCTTGAATGCTGGATAAGATTTTTTTGCTGTTAATTGCTCGTGTACGAAGTTTACTGCTACGCTCATAATTCATTTTTTTTGCGGAGGGCAAAGGTAGGGTTACCCATGCTATTCTCCAAATTATTTGACCCAAATATTAAAATCCATGCTTTTTAGGGCCTGTTCTCCTCAATATGCGCCTATCTGGCAATGTTTACAGCACGTTTTTCACGAATTACCGTTACTTTGATTTGACCTGGATAGGTCATTTCGGTCTGTATTTTTTGGGCTATTTCAAAGCTCAATTGGTCAGAGGATTGGTCTGTTACCTTCTCTGCTTCTACAATTACCCTTAATTCACGTCCAGCTTGGATGGCATATGCCTTCTCAACACCTTGATAACCAAGTGCTAAGTTTTCCAAATCCTTGATACGTTGAATATATTGTTGCATGATTTCACGTCTTGCACCCGGTCTTGCACCACTAATTGCGTCACAAGCTTGGATGATTGGTGAAATCACATATTGCATTTCCATTTCATCGTGGTGAGCACCAATGGCATTCACTACCGCTGGATTCTCACCATATTTCTCGGCTAATTTAGCCCCTAATAATGCGTGGCTTAATTCAGTTTCTTCATCAGGTACTTTACCTATATCGTGTAATAAACCGGCACGTTTTGCCAATTTAGGATTCAATCCTAGTTCAGCTGCCATGATACCACATAAATTAGCAGTCTCACGAGAGTGCATCAATAAATTTTGTCCGTAAGAAGAACGGAAACGCATTTTACCAATGATACGAATCAACTCTTTATGTAAACCATGGATACCTAATTCAATTACAGTACGCTCACCAATTTCTGCTATTTGCTCTTCTAATTGGCGACGTGTTTTATCTACTACTTCCTCGATACGTGCTGGGTGTATACGACCATCCGCCACCAATCTTTGTAAACTTAAACGTGCAATCTCTCTTCTCAATGGATCAAATGAAGATAATAAAATCGCTTCTGGCGTATCATCTACAATCAAGTCAACACCTGTTGCAGCTTCAATGGCACGAATGTTACGACCTTCTCTACCAATGATCTGTCCTTTCATTTCGTCTGATTCCAAATTGAATACAGTGACCGTATTTTCAATCGCTACCTCGGCAGCAGTTCTTTGAATAGATTGAATGATAATTTTTCTTGCTTCCTTATTCGCTTTTTGTTTAGCCTCTTCAATAATATCTTGCTGTAAAGACAAAGCCTGCGTTTGCGCTTCGTTCTTTAAACTTTCAATCAATTGTTGTTTTGCATCTTCTGCTGTAAGGTTTGCAATTTTTTCTAGACGACGAATATGTTCTTCTTGGTGTTTCTCTAATTCGCCACGCTTGATATTCACTAATTCAATTTCACGATTTAATTTTTCTTTAATCGCTTCGTTGTCATTGATTTGTTTATCTAAAACAACTGATTTTTGATTAATGCTTAATTCGTGTTGTTTAATTCTATTTTCAGCTTCACCAATTTTCTTGTTCTTCTCCAACAATTCACGATCGTGGTCTGCCTTTAATTGAACAAAACGTTCTTTTGCTTCTAATTGCTTTTCTTTCTTGATGGTCTCGGCCCTTAATTCTGCCTCTTTTAAAATACTAGCTGCTTGATTTTCTGCGTCTTCCACCTGCTTTTTGGTGTTCTTGGCGAAAGCAAATCGCCCTATGAGTAACCCTCCTATTCCAGAGGCGCCTCCGATGATCAATAATAATATTGTTTGGTCCATTGTTTAATCTTGTTGTGTTAAATAAAATCACCCTACTTCTTCTCTAAGGTTAGGCAACGAAGATAAACAATTAATGTAAAGATTGGCCCGAATAGACCCAATAATGTGTTATAAGTTGGTATTTACTAGCACTTTATCAATGGAGGCGGACATGCTATCAATTTGGGCCTGAATCGCCTCTATTTCATAAAGCTTTTGGCTATTTTGTTGCTGTTCTGTGGTGAACCATAAAAGTACCATCGAAATGTAATCCTGGGTATCACTGCCTGCATATAGGCTCTTGTACTCCACCAATTTTTGGTTGATCAGGGCTGCCGTTTTACGCACAGCTTCCTCGTCCTTAGGGCTAATTTTAACCCTATAATTCCTGTCCGCAATCAATATATTGACAGGGATTAAGTTTTCTGGGGTATCGTTTAGTTGCTCGGACATGATTAAGGATTCAGGTTTTGAATGCAGTGGTCAATTTCTTTGATAAAATCGTCTATTTTCTTGTTCAAAGCTGCTTTTTCTGCAGGATCCATTTGTTGTGCAGGTCGCATCTGCGCTGTAATCAAAGCTGCCTGTTCATTTTTAAGTTCATTTTGGAGCTGCGTTATTACAAGTTGGTGCTCCGCCAAAGTCCCCTTAAGTTGGTTGTTTTCTTTCTCCAGGGCAAGTTGTCGCTTTAGCAAAGCTTGCAATTTTTCTTGGAGGCCTAATAAAGCGGTCTGTAAATCAGACATGGAACTTTGTTTATGACTTGAAAGTACTTATTTTCTTATTTCTGCTTGAATATTTTTTTCAAAAGCGGCAATTAATTTTTTCATCATGCCGTCTATCTCTGTATCCGTTAAAGTGGCCGATCCTGCATTGAAAACAAAATTAATAGCAACCGATTTTTTATTCAAACCCAATTTATCACTTACAAAAATATCAAATACACGTGTCTCTTTCAAGGCATCTAACTGCACTGTTTTAATGGCTTGTTCAATTGCTGAATAAGCAACAGCTTCGTCAATCACCAATGCAAGGTCTCTTTCGACAGATGGATATTTAGAGATCTCTTGGTATTTAACAGACCCAGACTGGTATGCGTTAAATAAAGTACTTAAATCAAAATTTAAAAATCCTACGGCTTGTTTGATGTCGAACTGTGCTAATTTTTTAGCACCCACTAATTCAATTGTTCCAAGAACAGTCTTTCCTGTGATGACTTCGAATTGTCCTTGTCCAATTGGATTGAAATTAACTTTTTTCAATCCTAATAATTCACAAAGCGCCAGGGCAATTCCTTTAAGTACAAAGAAATCCTGCGCTGCCCCTTTTGTCCTCCAGCTGTCTTGCACTTGCTTGCCGGAGAGATAGATGGCTAAAGTTTCTTGTTCTTGGTATTTCCCTGCTGCCGTCTTAGCATATATCTTGCCCATTTCAAAGAAGGAGATGGACTCATTTTTTCTGTTGTTATTGTATGCAATGGTTTCTAAGCCAGTTTCTAACATGGTTGGTCGCATCACATCCAAATCTGCACTTAAACTATTCAACATTTTTACTGTTGTCTCCAATTGTGCTTCTGTAAAATATTTACTATTGGTTATAGAGTTGGTTAAAATTTCTGTGTAACCACGACCTACTAAATAATTGGCGATTTTATTTTTAAACTGCTCTTTTGTTTCAAGTAAATCTACTGAAGGACTAATGGTAATAGCAGTTGGTATTTCAATATTATCTAAGCCATCAATACGTAAAATTTCTTCTACAAGGTCGGCTGCAATGCTGATGTCAGGCTTGTTATAAGGTACTGCTACTTGAATACTTTCAGCATCTTGGTGTAATATTTCAAATCCTAAACTTGTTAAAATAGCCACTGCTTTATCGGATGCATATTGTTTGCCACTTAATTTTTTTAAGTACGCAAATGTCATTGACACTTTCACTTTCTCGGCAGGATTCGGATATACATCTACCACTTTACTGCATGTACCTCCAGCAATTTCCTGAATCATTGCCGCTGCTTTCTCTAGCACTTTAACTGTATTTGCAATGTCTACCCCTTTTTCGAAACGTGTTGCAGCATCTGTTCTTAATCCATGGTGCACCGATGTTTTACGAATATGTACGTTTTCAAACCAAGCGCTTTCTAAAAAAATACTGTTTGTAGATGCACTCACGCCACTATGTAAACCACCAAAAACACCAGCGATACACATTGGCTTTTCGATATCACAAATCATTAAATCTTCTGCCGTTAATTTTCTTTCTTTCTCATCCAATGAGGTGAACAAACTATTAGGAGCACATTTTTTCACCACCACTTTTTTTCCTTGAATTTTTGCAGCATCAAACGCATGCAATGGCTGACCCGTTTCATGTAAAATGAAATTGGTGATATCTACAATATTATTGATAGATCTTGCGCCAATGGATTGCAATTTGTTTTTCAACCATGCTGGAGATGGCCCCACTTTCACACCTTCAATTAAAATACCACTATACCTTCCACATGCTTCTGGATTTTCAATAACAACCTCATAAGGCGCAATAGATGCATCGATGGTTGGTAATTGCTTAAATGGACTAATTGGTTCTGCTTTTGTTGCATGGTAGGTTAAATAAGCACAAACATCTTTGGCAACTCCATAATGACTCATGGCATCCATCCTGTTTGGCGTCAACCCTATTTCATAAATCCAGTCTTGATAATAATCATATAATTCCGCCACAGGTTTCCCAACCTGAATCGCTGCATCTAAAACCATGATACCTCCATGGTCATCACTTAAACCAATCTCATCTTCTGCGCAAATCATCCCTTCACTTTCTTCTCCTCTTATCTTAGCCAATTTCATGGTGATTGGCGCGCCTGCTTTTGGATAAATGGTTGTACCTATTTGTGCAACCACTACTTTTTGCCCCACTGCCACATTCGAAGCTCCGCAAACAATATTCAATGGTCTATCTCCACCCACATTTACCTTCGTCAATTTTAATTTATCTGCATTCGGATGTTGCACCAATTCAAGCACTTCTCCAACCACTAGGCCCTGAAGTCCTCCTTTAAAGTTTTCGTACATTTCTAAGGACTCAACTTCTAAACCTATAGATGTCAATATGGTAGATAATTCTTCTTTGGGAATGGGAGCTGGTAAATATTCACACAGCCAGCGATAACTAATGGTCATGATGCTACTTTAAGGTATGCTTCAAAAATACTATTTTATGTTTAAATAACCCGTGTATAACCTATGAATAACCCGTTAATAACTGTAATTTTAATGTGTAAATCCCCTTAGAACGGTCTGTGAATAAGCCTATTGGATAATTAAATTTCGGGATGCCGAATTTTGAAAGGATTTTCGCAGTAAGAAAAGCAAGTTTTATTATGGCCCTACCTAACCTCAATACAAGATCGACCACTAGAAAAAAAACTACCTCCGTAGATGTGAGTGCGATGATGTATGGGAAAATTCCACCACAGGCAAGAGAGCTTGAGGAAGCGATTCTTGGAGGTATTCTTTTAGAGAAAAGTGCATTTGACACGGTGACAGAAATTCTAAAGCCAGAATGTTTTTATGTAGAAGCGCATCAAATGATTTTTCAGTCGATGCAAAGTTTACAACAAAAGAACATGCCAATTGACATGTTAACGGTGGTAGAAGAATTAAAAATGCGCGAGTATTTGGACCAGGTTGGTGGCGCTTATTATATTTCTAAATTAACCAATGTCGTTGTTTCTACAGCGAATATAGATGCGCACTCTAAAATTGTTTTACAAAAATTTATTCAAAGAGAACTTATCAGAATTAGTGGTGAAATTATTAGTAATTCTTACGAAGACAGTACCGATGTTTTTGATTTGTTAGACGAGAGCGAAACAAAAATGTTCAATATCACCAACAACTACTTAAAGAAAAACTTTGTAGACATAGGTAATGCATTAGCAGAATCAATTACACGTATAGATGAATTAAGAACTAAAAAAGACGAGATATCTGGTGTGCCAAGCGGATTCGCATCTTTAGACAGGATCACTTTTGGATGGCAGCCAACAGATTTAATCATTTTAGCAGCCCGTCCTTCTGTGGGTAAAACCGCATTCGCATTGAACTTGGCGCGTAATGCAGCATTGCATCCTACAAAGCCTCAGGGTGTAGGATTCTTTAGTTTAGAGATGAGCGCCTCTCAGTTAGTGCAACGTATTTTGAGTGCGGAGAGTGAAATTAAGATGGAAAAAATTTCTAGAGGTAAATTAGAAGATTACGAATACCAACAATTGCATACCAAGGGTATCAACCGATTAGAGTCTGCACCAATTTATATTGACGATACTGCTGCCTTAAATATTTTTGAGTTCAGGGCAAAAGCAAGAAGATTGGTAAACAAACATGATGTTAAAATCATCATCATTGACTATTTACAATTAATGAGCGGAACTGGTGACAGAAATTCTAATAGAGAACAAGAAATTAGCAATATATCTCGAAGTTTAAAAGCATTAGCGAAGGAATTGAATGTGCCAATTATCGCGTTATCACAGTTGAGTCGTGCGGTGGAAACCAGAAAAGAAAGTAAGATGCCTCAGTTGAGTGATTTACGTGAATCAGGTGCGATAGAACAAGATGCCGATATGGTCATGTTCATTTACAGACCAGAATATTATGAAGTAATGAGCAACGAGATGGGCGAATCTACAATGGGTGAAACGCATATCAGGATTGCAAAGCATAGAAATGGCTCATTGGATTTAGTTAAATTAAGAGCAAGATTAGATGTACAGAAATTCGAGGAATGGGATGGCGCAACAGGCATACCTGGACTCGGTAATAATTATAAACCCCTCTCATCCAATATAGGCGGATCAGATGCACAAGATGGAGGAAGATTTTTTATTCAAGGAAGTAAAATGAATGGCGGAGAATTTGATGATGACTCAAACGATGATCAACCATTCTAAATTGTTTTTATGTCTGTTCCTTATTTTTACGAACCATTGATTGCAACTGGGATGACGCAGTTTACTTTGAGTGAAACCTCTAGTAAACATTGTGTGCAAGTACTAAGGATGGACGTAGGCGAACAAATAGATATCACGAATGGACAAGGAGGATTATTTCATGCAACCATTCAGGTGGCGCATAAAAAGAATGCGGTTGTTACGATTACCGCATCTACCCAAACAGACCGTCCTAAACAAAAATTACAACTAGGCATTTCTTTATTAAAAAATGCGGTGCGCTTAGAATGGCTTTTTGAAAAAGCAACAGAGATTGGTGTGACCAGTATTACACCTTTAGTTTGTGAAAGAACGATTCACGAACGTTTCAAAACAGAGCGAATGCAACAAATTATTCAATCTGCCATGATTCAAAGTCAACAAACCTGGCTACCTGTTTTATCAGAACCTATGCCCTTGCTGCAATTCATAACAAAGAGCAGTGCAAATCAAAAGCTCATCGCACACTGTGAGCCATTGCATAAAACTAGCATCCAATCCATTGAACCGAGTGATGACTTATTATTACTTATAGGCCCTGAAGGCGATTTTGATCTATCAGAAATTGAAACTGCCATTGCCAAGGACTTCATGCCAATTGATCTTGGCCCTACCCGACTCAGAACAGAGACTGCAGGTATTTTTGCATTAAGTTGCTTAAAAAATTTCTAATTTGCAATTATGAAAGTTATCGAAGTCAATACACCCGAATTAGATCATTCCTTTTTAACAATCAATGCCCTTATTAATAAGGACAATCCAAACTATATTCGACCTTTAGACAAAGAAGTCTTAGACACTTTTAATCCATCAAAGAATAAGTTATTTAAAGATGGTGCTGCAAAAAGATGGATAGTTCAAGACCAAACTGGTAAGACCATTGGCCGTATTGCTGCATTTCATTATAAAAAATATATCAATAAAGGCACCGATTTTCCAACTGGCTGTATCGGATATTTTGATGCAGTAGATGATCAACTAGTAGCGAATCTTTTATTTGATACTGCAAAAGCATGGTTAATGTCCGAGGGCATGGAAGCCATGGATGGACCTGTGAATTTTGGTGATCGAGATAAATGGTGGGGACTCATGGTGGAAGGCTTTGACAGGGAACCTATGTATGGCATGTCTTTCAACCCTCCTTACTATGAAACCTTATTTGCCAATTATGGTTTTGAAAATTTCTATAACCAATATTATTATCGCAAACCACTTTCAGAAAGCTTACCTGAAAGATTCAAAGAGCGCTACGAAAAATTTAATGCAAAGGAAGAATACAGCGTTCAGCATTTAGATAAAAAACATTTAGACAAATTTGCAAATGACTTTGTCCATATATACAATACGGCTTGGGCACAACATGGAGAAGCAAAAGCCATCACGAAGGATCAAATCATGAAACTTTTTAAAACCCTTGGTCCAGTGATGGACGAGCGCATGATTCGATTTGCATATTATAAGGAAGACCCCATTGCCATGTTCATCAATATCCCAGACGTGAATCAATACTTTAAGTATTTTGATGGAAAACTAGGATGGAAACAGAAAATTCATTTAATGTGGATGAAGTTTAGGAAAACAAATAAAAGATTGACCGGTTTAGCATTTGGTATCGTACCAAAATTTCAGTCTTTAGGAATAGATAGCTATTTAATCTACTCTACTTCTCTGCTGCTTGATCAAATCAATATTTACAACGAATACGAAATGGGATGGGCCGCAGATTGGAATCCTAAAATGGTCAATATTTATAAAAGTCTTGGCGCCAATCCCAGCAGACGCATGGTCACCTTAAGGCATATTTTTGACACCCAAAAACATCCTTTTGAGCGTCATCCAGTTATGGAATATAAGAACCCAAATCAGGCGAGTTAAGGATTTCAGAAATGGGGGATAAGATTTGTACCCTAGCTCAGAAAATTAACTTTTGATGCAGTATATTGCAGCTCAAGTATGGAGAATTTTATCGTATCAGCAAGAAAGTATCGTCCTCAAAACTTTAATACAGTGGTGGGTCAATCTCATATTACCACAACATTAAAGAATGCGATCTTAAACCAACACCTAGCACATGCATTTTTGTTTTGTGGACCAAGAGGTGTAGGTAAAACAACTTGCGCACGTATCCTTGCAAAAACGATTAATTGCACCAATATTACAAAGGAAGGTGAGGCATGTAATCAATGCGAAAGTTGTGTCTCTTTTGAAAAAGGCGCCAGCTTAAACATCCATGAATTAGACGCGGCTAGTAATAACTCCGTAGACGATATTAGAACACTTGTAGAACAAGTTCGTTTTGCTCCACAAGCTGGTAAATACAAAGTATATATTGTGGATGAGGTCCACATGTTAAGCACCAGTGCATTCAATGCATTTTTGAAAACATTAGAAGAGCCGCCACCTTATGCGATCTTCATTTTAGCAACCACCGAAAAGCATAAAATTCTTCCCACTATTTTAAGTAGATGTCAAATTTTTGACTTCAAAAGAATTGTGCCAGAAGATACGGTGAAACATCTAGAGGAAATCGTAGAAAAAGAACATATCAAGGCCGAAAGAAATGCATTGCAATTGATTGCTCAAAAAAGCGAAGGCTGTATGAGGGATGCATTGAGCATTCTTGATAAAATTGTAAGTTTCTCTAATGGCGCATTGACTTATGAGAATACCCTAGAACATTTAAATATTTTAGACGAAGGTTATTTCTTTAAATTGTTAACCCACCTTACAGAACAAGACTTAACTAGTGCGATGTTACTGTATGACGAAATCAATCAAAAAGGTTTTGAGGGAGATACGGTATTGTATGGCATGGCTGCATTCATTAGAAACATACTTGTTTGTAAAGACAAGGCCAGCGCGCATTTGCTTGAATCTATTGAGGGCTGGAGAGATCAATACCTAGCTGCTGCAGACAAAATTGGCACCCCTTATTTAGTAAGTGCCTTGAATATTTTAAATGAATCCGAGATTCAATTTAAAATGGCGCGTAATAAAAGATTGCATGTAGAATTAGCCTTGATTAAACTCAATTTTTTACAACAAGCAATTGAATTAAGTATGGAAGATGGCCAACTAGTAAAAAAAAAACTAGTTGACGCACATTACCCTATTCGCACCAAAAAGATTATCCCTTTAAGTAATATTGTTGTGAACGCTGAGGCTAAATTAGTCATTGAGACGGCAGCGCCAACATCCAAGCAAGCGACCACTCCAGCAACCACTCCAGTTGCATCACCAAAAGCGGCTACTCCGCCAGTTGAGAATAGCCCATCGGACAATTCATCTAGTCATACAACTTCTCCTAATGTAACAGGCGGCAAGAAAAGCCTTTTAGCAGTATTACAACAGAAATACGGAAAAGACTATAATATTGAGGAAGTGAAAGATGCGATTTCGCTGAATATGGAGACATTGCAACAATGCTGGAACGACTATGCTGTTAAAATGGAAAAGGAACTTAAACATTCAGTCGCAGGGACTTTTAGAATTGCCACACTTCAAATAGAAGATCCTACGCATTTTACAATCACTGTACCTGCATTAACTGCACAAAAATTTGTAGAACAAGAACGAATGCGTTTAATGGAAACCATTTGGGAGCGTTTTCAAAATAGGGCCATACAATTTAGTATTCTTGTAGATGCAGGAGAAAAAGAAGATGTGCCATTACACTTAAAACTCAATAGCAAACAAAAATTCGAACATATTGCAAAGCAATATCCATTGGTACAGGAGCTAAAAGAGCGCTTAAATCTAGAAGTGAATTTTTAGATAAATACAACCCCTTTTAAAAAAATTTAAAGAAATATTGGATTTACAATTTTGCCTTTGCAAAACCTTTCTGCTTTAGGTATTGAAATACTTTTTGACGATGGTCTCCTTGAATAATAATTTCACCATCTTTGACTGACCCACCTGTGCCACAGAAGTTTTTGAGTGCTTTGCCTAATGCTTCTAAATCTGCATCTGCCCCTTCAAATCCATATACAATCGTCACCGTCTTGCCCGCTCTATGTTTTGTCTCTAAAATGACTCTAAGCAATTGTGCTTCTGGAGCAAGGGTCTGCTTTTCCTCTTCCGTATTAGGTTGAATATAATCTGGATTGGTACTATATACTAAAGGTATACTCGAAAAACTATTAAAGGTATTTTTTGGCTTCTTACTCATCTTCGTTCTAAATAATTTTAAGCAACTAATTTTTAAGCAACTAATTCACCCGCATGCTTACAATCATAAATCCTTTTTTAGTGGATTGAAGCAATAAGGTTAAATTATATTTTTGTTGGCTGGATAATAATTTGCCAGTGAGGTATAAAGTATTGCCTAATTTTCTTTCGGCACTTTTTTCAAATCCAACAATATTTTTTTGATTAAAAAAAGCTTGTAAGGTTTCGTTGGCTTGTTGTGCATTCAAAGGCTTAGTTGCCACTTGGTCTAAAATACTCGACTCTACCTGGTTATCCCAAAGAATTTGCAAAGCGCTAAAGTTACCTGTTTGCAAATGTTGCACTAATAATTCTGTTTCATTTTGTGCATCTGCGCCAATACTACAGTGCAAAAGCGCTAATACAACTAGTATTTTGGATATTAACTTCATTTTTGTCTATTATAGTAGGATAAAGTTTGTAATGTGCCTAGTATTTTGAAACTTTGCAATATAAAAATAAACAAAATCTAAGCAACGGTATAAAAAGTTAAAGAATATGTCAAAAAAGGTAATATTAGTGATTATGGATGGATGGGGATTAGGCCAAGTTGCAAAGGCGGATGCAATTCAACATGCGCATGTGCCTTTTGTTACAAGTCTCTACCAACAATACCCTAATAGTACTTTAGTGACTTGTGGCGAGGAAGTTGGTTTACCAGATGGACAGATGGGCAATAGTGAAGTAGGTCATTTGAATTTAGGTGCAGGAAGAATCGTTTACCAAGAATTACAAAGAATTAATGTAGCCATTAAAACTGGAGAATTTGCAAGTCAACCTACACTCCTTCAGTCAATTCGTTACGCGAAGGAAAAAAATAAACCATTGCATTTAATTGGATTGGTAAGTGATGGTGGCGTTCACGCACACACTGCTCATTTAAAAGCTTTATGTGATTTATGTAAGGCGGAAGGATTAACCAATGTATTTATTCATGCGTTTACAGATGGTCGTGATACAGATCCAAAAAGTGGCCAATGTTATATTGAATCTTTAGAAATACATTTAAAAAATTCGGTTGGAAAGATTGCTAGTGTAAGTGGCAGGTATTACGCCATGGATAGAGACAAGCGCTGGGAGCGTGTTCAATTGGCTTACAATGCCATGGTGAGAGGGACTGGAAGCATTGCTAATAGTGCACTCGAAGCGATTCAAGAAAATTATGCAAAGGACATTACAGACGAATTTATTTTGCCTACAGTGATTACAGAAAATGGGCAGCCTATCGCAACCATCCAAGATGGAGATGCGGTGATCTGTTTTAACTTTAGAACAGACCGTTGTAGAGAAATCACAGAAGTATTGACTCAAAAAGATTTTCCAGAATTGGACATGCATGCATTAAAATTGCATTATACCACAATGACCAAATATGATGAGACCTTTAAAAATGTACATGTAGTTTTTGAAAACGATAATTTAATCAATACTTTAGGTGAAGTATTGGCAAAAAATAATAAAAAACAAATTCGAATTGCCGAAACAGAAAAGTATCCTCATGTCACTTTCTTTTTTAGCGGCGGAAGAGAGCAAACTTTTGAAGGTGAGACAAGAATCATGGCGGCCTCCCCTAAAGTGGCTACCTATGACTTACAACCCGAAATGAGTGCTGCTGAATTAACAGACAAAATCTTACCTGAAATCAATGCTGGCAACCCTGACTTTATATGTCTTAACTACGCCAATGCAGATATGGTAGGCCATACAGGTATTTTTAGTGCAGTGGTCAAAGCTGTTGAAACAGTGGATGCATGTGTCGAAAAAGTAGTGACTGCTGGTTTAAATAATGGCTATACAATCTTCTTAACTGCAGATCATGGCAATGCAGATTTTATGCTGAACGAAGATGGCAGTCCAAATACGGCTCATTCATTGAATCTAGTTCCATTCTTTATCATTGATAAAAATTGGAAAGGCACAATTCAACCAGGTAAATTAGGCGATCTTGCCCCAACGATTTTACAAATGATGGAATTACCTATTCCTAAGGAGATGACAGGAACGGTTTTAATCCAAGCGTAGAAAAGCTTCCTTTAAAAAATACAATGAAAATACATAAAGCCACTTACCTTATTTCAAGTCCTAATTACGATCAATGTCTTGTTTTACAAGCACCTGAATACGCATTTATAGGAAGGAGTAATGTAGGCAAGTCCTCTATCATCAATGCCATTTGTGGCCAAAAAGGATTGGCTAAAACCTCTTCTGCACCAGGGAAAACGCAATTAATCAATCATTTTGAAATCATCAGTAATGAAGTGGTGAAAGGACGTCCAGAGAAATGGTATATTGTGGATTTACCTGGGTATGGTTATGCAAAAGTATCACAAAGCAGCCGTCGTAGATGGGAGCAAATGATTGAAAATTATTTACGCAAAAGACCGAATTTAAATATGGTCTTTGTATTGATAGATTCTAGACATAGCCCTCAAAAAATTGATATTGAATTCGTTGAACAATTGTTTCAATGGCAGATTCCTTATACACTTATATTCACAAAATCTGATAAAGAAAAGCCAGGTGTTGTAAAACGCAATGTAGAAGCATTTTTTGAAAAATTAAAAACCATATTGCCTTATTTACCTGAAGGATTTGTAACAAGTGCAGAAAAAAAATTAGGCACCGAAGAAGTGCTTAACTGTATTGCACGATATAACTTACTATTCAACGAAGACAAAGCCTCACAATAACATGAAAATACTTATCCAATATATTAAGCCTTTTAAAGGCTTGGTTCTATTAGCCTTTTTACTTGCAGCCATCAACCAAACCTTTTCTTTATTTGATCCTATGATCTTTGGGAAACTGATTGATGAATTTGCAAAGAATCCATTTTTAGACCCTGCTGGCAACGAACGTACACAAGCTATGTTCTTAAAAGGGGTGGGCAATATGTTGTTGTTGTTGGTTGGAACAGCCATGGTGAGCAGAATTGCAAAAGCTTTTCAGGATTATATTGTGAATGTGATTATTCAAAAATTTGGTGCTGCCTTATTTACTGATGGGTTAAAGCATTCCATGCAATTACCTTATCAAGCTTTTGAAGATCAAAGAAGTGGTGAAACCTTATCTATTCTTACCAAAGCTCGTGCTGATTGTGAAAAATTCATCAGCTATGTCATCAATGTGGTTTTTGGTATTGTAGTAAGTGTGGTCTTTGTTTCTGTATATGCCACTCGTTTGCATTGGTCTATTGTGCCAATCTATATCGGAGGTGCGAGTATGATTGCATATGTAACTAATTTATTAAGTAAGAAGATCAAAGTCATTCAAAAAAACATCGTAAAAGAAACAACCAGTTTAGCAGGCACGACCACAGAAAGTTTAAGAAATATTGAATTGGTAAAAAGTCTTGGCTTAACAACTCAAGAAATTAATAGACTGAATAATAATACCTATAAGATTTTAGCACTTGAATTAAAGAAAGTAAAAAACATCCGTTCTTTAAGTTTTATACAAGGGACGATGGTCAATGCTTTGAGACAAGTAATTACATTTACTTTAATGTGGTTGATCTTTAAAGAAATTTTGACAGTAGGACAACTAATATCATTGCAGTTTTATAGCTTCTTTATTTTTGGACCATTGCAAGAAATTGGAAGTATCATCCTAAGTTATAGAGAGACCGAAGCGTCTTTGAATAATTTTGATGCTTTGATGAAAAAGCCAATTGACACCCCTCCAGCTAATCCAATTGCCATTGGAGAGATTGAGCAGTTGGCATTTAAACAAGTTGGTTTTCAACACCAAACCGCCAATTTTAAAGCCATTGATCAGATTAGTTTTGAAGCCAAAAAAGGCGAAACAATTGCCTTTGTGGGTCCCTCTGGCGCAGGTAAAAGCACTTTAGTAAAATTATTAGTTGGTTTATATCAACCTCAGGAAGGCGAGATTTTGGTGAACGGTGTGAATACGGCACAAATTGATATGAGTGCACTAAGAAACCAAATTAGTTTTGTGACACAGGATACACAACTTTTTGCTGGTACTATCAAAGAAAATTTAGCGTTCGTTGCGCCTGGTGCTACTGAAGATGAAATGCTATTAGCACTTACCAAAGCAAGCTGTGCTAATATATTGGACAAAGGTGGCAACGGCCTAGCAACTGTCATTGGAGAAGGCGGATTGAAATTAAGTGGTGGAGAAAAACAAAGACTATCTATTGCACGCGCATTACTTAGACATCCACATTTATTGATATTTGACGAAGCTACTTCATCATTAGATAGTTTAACCGAAGAGTCTATTACCGATACCATCCGTGACCTGTCAAAAGAAAGAGAGCAAATCAC
>JACCDV010496765.1_pt1 | contig 29939 bp, 27 predicted proteins | sample 7446131 | NCBI WGS metagenome assembly JACCDV01 (sample SAMN15323448, study PRJNA562643) | freshwater metagenome | isolation source: river surface water | place: USA:Blue River Watershed | collected 2017-08-17 | reverse complement strand
GGTGCAATTGGCCATAGCCGGCAATCCATGCTTTGCATTGGACGAACGCGAACTGCACCGAGACGGCCCGTCTTACACGGTAGACACGCTGCGCAGCTTGCGCAGTGAATTGACTGACAATGACAGCTTGGTGATGTTTATCGGCAGCGATGCCTTTAAACAATTCAACCGTTGGCATCGCTGGCAAGAGATTATCCAGTTGTGCCATATTGCCTTGGTAGATAGGCCCAATGGCAGCGGCGCGACAGGCTTGAATGAAGACTTGCTGGCTTTTTTACAGGTGCACTACACGGAAAACAGCCTGGACTTGCAAACCAAACCGGCCGGTTGCATCACCATGCAAGCCATCACCCCCTTGACGATTTCATCCACCGCGCTGCGCGAGCATATTAACCAGCACCAGTCGGCACGCTATTTGAGCCCAGACGCGGTATTGGATTACATAGACCAGCATAAACTCTACCTAGACTAGCCGGCAAGCACTGCCAGCCAAGGAAACGCCCATGTTAGAACGCCACTTAATTAAGCACGCATTACTAGGTTTAGTCCTTGCACTAGGCTTAGTCACGCCTGGCTGCGGCACCAATCCGGTCACCAAAAAAAGGGAGTTGCACCTTGTTTCCGAATCGCAAGAAATTGCCATAGGTAAAAAAAATTACGGGCCCACGCGCCAAGCACAAGGCGGTGACTACACCTTGGATCCTGAGCTAACGGCCTACGTGCAAAGCATAGGCAACAAACTGGCAGCCGTTTCCGATCGAAAATTACCTTACGAATTTAGCATCATTAACGACTCCACCCCAAACGCTTGGGCCATGCCAGGCGGGAAAATTGCCTTTAACCGTGGCCTACTCTATGAATTAAACAGCGAAGCCGAATTGGCCGCCGTCATGGGCCATGAAATGGTGCATGCCGCCGCTAGGCACGGCGCCAAAGACATGGAACGCGGCTTGCTGTTGCAAGGCGCCATGGTGGCAGTGGGCATAGGCGCACAGAACACCGACTACGCCAACCTAATCGTCGGCGGTGCACAGATAGGCGCGCAACTGGTCAGCACCAAATACGGCCGTGATGCCGAAAGTGAATCGGACTTTTACGGCATGCAGTACATGAAAAAAGCCGGCTACGACCCTGCTGCTGCCGTCACTTTACAAGAAACCTTTGTGCGCTTAAGTGCCGAGCATAAAAGTAATTTTATAGACGGTTTATTTGCCAGTCACCCGCCCTCCGCTCAACGCGTGGCAGCGAACAAGAGCACCCTAACGCAGTTGGGTGCAGGCGGCGATATGGGCACGACTGCCTACGCACAAAAAGTCAGCAAGTTGAAATCCACCCAAGCGGCTTACAAAGCCTATGACGAGGCGGTTAAAGCACTGGCCAGCAAAGATTTGGAGAAAGCCAAACTACTGATTAATCAAGCCATCGCCGGCGAGCCGCGCGAAGCTAAATTTCAAGAATTATTGGCCGACATGGCCTTGTTGCAAAAAAAACCGGAAGCCGCCTTGGCCTTATATGCCAAGGCCATCACCATGCAGCCTGACTACTTTAAACCGTACATACAAAGTGGCATCGCACTTTTTAATATGGGTAAAAAAGCCGAAGCCGAAAGCTATTTGAAGCGCGCCAACGAACTGCTGCCGACCGCCCCGGCTTACAATTTATTGGGGCAAATTGCTGAAAGCCGCGGTGAAACAGCCTTAGCCATGCAGCATTACCAAATCGCCGCGGATTCGAATTCGGAGATAGGCCAACAGGCCAGTGCCCGATTGACTAGATTGGATCTGCCGCGTAACCCAAGCAAATACTTACAAGCTAGGATAGAAGTCGATCGGGCTGGCAATTTATTCGCCGTGCTACAAAACAACACGGCATTAACCCTACAGAACGTGCAGTTCAAAGTGATCAAATACGACGCTAAAACCGGCCGCATGATCAGCCGTAGCGCACCCTTAGTCATGCGTGGCAGCATCGCCGCTGGGGCCAAGAGCCAACTGGCACTGGGGCAAAAAGTAAGCACTATGCAAGAAGCGCAAAGCTACAAAATAGTCTTGGAAGCAGCCGAGATTCAGCCCTAGCTTAGGCTAAATTTAACTTAGGTTAAATTAAAGCTAGCTTCAGCTTGCCATGGCACGATACTGAGGCAAGGCGCGGCAATCGCTTGTTGCAAACTGCTTAGGGTTTCTTCAAAGTGCAGCATGGGGCTAGGCGCTAGGCTATTGGCTACCCAACCAGCCAGGTGTAAACCGCGTGCTTGTATGGCTTCTACCGTCAATCTAGCATGATTAATGCAGCCCAAGCGCATCCCTACCACCAACACCATGGGTATGGCCAATGCCACAGCCACATCCGCCAGCGTTTGCTTGTCATTGATAGGCGTCATGAAGCCCCCTGCTCCTTCAACCACCACCACGTCGGCCTGGGCCTGTAAAGATTGGTATGCGTCTAGTATGGTGTTTATGTCTGGCTGTATGCCCGCCTGCTGCGCGGCGATGTGCGGAGCAATGGCGGGAAGAAAGCGGTACGGGTTGATGGTGTCCATATCGGCTTGCACATTACCAGCCAATTGCAATGCCCTGACATCGCCGTTGATGAGCTTGCCATTAGCATCAAGCTCGCAACCGGAGGCCAGCGGCTTCATGCCTACCGCTTGGTAGCCTAGCGCCACAAAATGGCGTAACAAGGCGCTGGCGACATAGGTTTTACCTACATCAGTGTCCGTGCCCACCACAAAATAGCCCGCGTGCATGGCCTACTTTGCTTTTGCGTGGAAAGCGATGGGCGAGACACCCTCAGCCAACTTAGGCTTATCGTCAGCACGCCAAGCATGACCGTACACCACTTCGTAGGTGGCGGGCAACTTGCCGGCCAGCCTGAATTGTTCGTAGCTAGCGGCTAATTTTTGCAAGAAACCACGACCCAGCAAGCCCCGTGCACGGCCATCGGTGGCATTGTGTGCGCCTATGTTTTTTAGATCGCGCATCAGACTTTTAATGTCGTCATAGGTTAAGGTGTAACGCTCAACGTCCAAGACCGGTGCCGTGAATCCAGCGCGGATTAAGGCGTCACCTATGTCGTGCATGTCTATGAAGCGGCTGACGCTGGTCACGCCCGGGTACGCTTGGCTAGCCAAACGCAATTCTTTTAGCGTGTCTGGTCCTAAGGTGCTGAACATAAGCAGACCTTGCGGCCGCAGCACCCGGTGAAATTCGCTGAAGGTGGCATCCATATCATTACACCACTGTATGGCCAAATTCGACCAAAGCAAATCGATGCTCTGGTTGGCCAGAGGCAGCTGCTCTAAGTCCGCGCACAACAAGTGCTGGTTACGCTTACCAAGCAGGCGCTGGCATAGGTTTTTCCATCGTGCAAAAAAACCACAGGCACGCGTTGCGTGCAACATGGCTAGGGCAAAATCCATGGCTATCACTTGCGCCGATGCAAAGCGTTTCTGTAAGGCATGGCTGGCGGCACCAGTGCCACAGCCTGCATCTAAAATGGTGAGTGGTTTTAATGTCACCAAGTCCAAGCGACTCAGCATTTCCTCACGCACTTGTTTTTGCAAAACAGCGGACGCATCGTAGCTGCTAGCCGCGCGGCCGAACGACGCCCGTACACGCGCCTTATCGATGTGGTAGTGATCGACTTTTGCGTCCATTAGTTTGGGCTATCAGGCTCTAGGAATTGCAACAGCGCTTGAATAAATTGCTCTTGGTGGGATAAAAATGGCGCATGCGATGCACCTGCCATGACGCGTAAAAAGCCCACCGGCAAGTTTTGCATCATCCAATGCGCTGCTTGCACGGGTGCCAAGCTGTCTCTATCACCATGCACCAACAAGGTTGGCTTTCTTAAGCCGCCAACCTCAGGCCGCAAATCGGTATCTAACAAGATATCCAGCATGCGGTACAGGGTTTGCGAACTAGGGCTGGGTCGCTCGCTAAATTTATTACGCAGCAATTTGACCGTGGATCTAGCATCTTTGGCCCCCATGCACTGCAAGCTTAAAAACTGCATCATGGTTTTTTGGTAATCTTCATTGACGTTATCGGCAAAGTTGCCGAACACCTCAGGCTCTATGCCGGCATCCCAGGTTTTTTTGTATTCCACGTTTTTTTGATCAAAACTTCGATTAACGAAGCACGGCGTGGAGCCCACCAGCACCAACCTACGCACCAAGTCGGGGTAATCCAAGGCAATACGCATCGCCACCTGCCCACCCAGCGACCAGCCCAGTACATCGGCATTAGCTGGCATGATTTCAGCCACTTTTTCGGCTAAGGCATGCAAATGCAAGGGCTCTATCGGTTTGCTGTAGCCCATGCCTGGCAGGTCCAGTATGTGCAGGGTAAAGTGTTTGCTTAAGGGTTTTACGATAGGCTGCCAGACCGAGCCGTTCATGCCCCAGCCGTGAATTAACACCAAGTTGGGGCCTAAGCCTAGCGTTTCGATGTGCATGGTATTGGGGCTCATGTAGGCAACTCACTTTCTGCTAGATGTATCGCGTGCAACAATTTTTTTATGTCCTCTAAACTGTGGGCCGCCGAGATTGAAATACGTAATCTGGCCGTTCCAAACGGTACGGTAGGCGGGCGTATGGCAGGCACCAATATGCCAGCCGATTGCAAATACGCGCTCAAAGCCAGAGCCGCTTGATTGCTGCCCACCAACAAGGGCTGAACCGAGGTATCGGATGGCAGCAATCGCCATTTTTGACAGTTGAGCTGCGCTTTAAAATACGCAATTAAACCATACAAATGCGCACGTAAATCATCGCCTTGTTCTATCAGTTTTAAGGAAGCACTCAAGGTGGCAGACAGCGCCGGTGGTGCTGGCGTGGAATAGACATAACTCTTGGCCGTTTGTATGAGGTAGTTGATCACCACGGACTCGGCGGCCACGAAGGCACCGGCCACACCGGCGGCCTTGCCAAGGGTGGCCATCATGATGATGCGTGGCGAGTTCAAGCCTAAATGGTTTAGGCTACCCTGCCCATGCTCACCCAGTACGCCAAAACCATGCGCATCATCCACGTACAGGTAGGCATCGTAGCGCTCACACAATTGCAAGTACTCGGCCAATGGGGCAAGATCGCCATCCATGCTGAACACCGCATCCACAGCGATCAGTTTATGCTTGGCTGTGCTGGCCTTAAGCAAGGCTTCCAAGGCCTGCACATCATTGTGGGGAAAGCGATGAAAACTGGCTAAGGAATAGTAGCTGCCGTCGTTCAAACAAGCATGATTAAGCTTGTCGGCAAAAATGGCATCGCCACGGCCGACCAAGGCACCAAGTACGCCAATATTGGCCATGTAACCGGTGGAAAATAATAAAGCGGCAGGCCGACCAACAAAGGTCGCCAATTGGCGCTCCAAATCATCGTGGTAGCGGTGGTGACCGGTGATCAGATTGGAGGCGCCGCTGCCCACTCCCGAGTCGCCAGCGGCTTGCTGCATGGCGCTGATTAATGCGGGGTGATTAGCCAAGCCCAAGTAATCGTTGCTACAAAAGGATAAATAAGCTTGATTATTGGCAACGATATGCTCCGCCTGCGGCGAATCCAGCAAGCGCCGCTGACGCATCAAGCCATCGGCTTGACGCTTATCCAAAGCACATTGGAGGGCAGCCAGCATATTAGATTGCGTTGATGCCAAGCTTGGCGAATAAATTCTTATCTTCAGAGGCTTCCGGATTGGCCGTGGTCAAGAGTTTTTCGCCATAAAAAATGCTGTTTGCACCGGCTAAAAAGCACAAGGCTTGTATGCCCTCGGGCATGCTTTGGCGACCGGCTGACAATCGCACGTAGCTATTGGGCATGGTGATGCGGGCCGCGGCTATGGTACGCACGAATTCCAGATGGTCCAAGCTGTCGGTGCCATGCAATGGCGTGCCTTCGACCTGGGTCAATAAATTAATCGGCACGCTTTCCGGTGGGCGCTCCATATTAGCCAATTGTGCCAGTAAGCCGGCACGTTGATTGCGCGATTCGCCCATGCCTATGATGCCGCCACTGCAAACATTGATGTCCACACTGCGCACTCGGTCCAAGGTGTCTAAGCGATCTTGATAGGTACGCGTGCTAATGACGTCGCCGTAAAATTCCGGCGCGGTATCCAAATTATGGTTGTAATAATCCAAACCGGCCTCTTTTAATTGCTCGGCTTGACCGTCTTTTAACATACCCAAGGTGGCGCAGGTTTCCAAACCCATGGCCTTGACCTCAGCGATCATTTTTAAGACCGGCTCCAAATCACGTTGCTTAGGCCCGCGCCAAGCCGCCCCCATGCAGAATCGGCTAGCCCCGTTGGCTTTAGCTTCCTGGGCAGCCGCCACCACTTCATCCAATTGCATTAAAGGCTCATCTTCCACCTCGGTGTGGTAACGCGCGGCTTGCGGGCAATAGCCACAATCCTCTGAACAACCACCGGTTTTAATCGACAACAAGGTGCTGACTTGCACAGCATTCGCATCAAAATTGGCCCTATGCACCGTTTGTGCTTGGTACATTAAATCACTGAAGGGCAATTCGAATAGTGCGACAATGTCTGCAACACGCCAACGCTCTACCGTTGTTTCACCACGGCAAGACGATTTGCTATTAAGGCCATCGGTGTTAATGACTACTGGGCTGCTTGAATTAAGCATGGGCACATCCTCATGTTAGGGTCAGTTTGGGTAGCGGCCAATGTGGCCATTAATTAAAGCCAGGGTCTCTTATAGCCGCTTGATTTTTAATCGAATTATACATTGTCAAGCAAAAGTGAGGCAAACTTTGAACATTAGATTAAAAATTAATCACTTGTTTTTTAATGGCCTGCTAAAGCAAGGCTGCATGCTGTGTTTAGCCCAGCATCATAGCTCGCTAGGTCTATGCCAACCCTGCCTAGACGAATTACCTTGGTTGCCAGCAGCGGTTTGCCCAGTGTGCGCCCTACCCTGCACAAGCGAGCGTTGTGGCCATTGTCTGAGTGAGCCACCCTATTTTGATGCCTGCCACAGCATTTTTAGCTACCAATTTCCAGTCAACGCTTTATTGCAAGACTATAAATACGCCAGTCAACTGCATTTGGCAGGCACTTTTGCCTTATTGCTAGCAAGTCGCGTCTCGCTGGGCCAGGTGGATACAGTCATGCCCATGCCTATGCACGCGCAACGTTTAAAAGAGCGCGGCTACAATCAAGCACTGGAGATAGCCAAGCTAATCTGCGCCGAGCAAATGAGTAAATTGGATTACCTAAGCGTATCAAGGCAAAAGCACAGGCCACCGCAAGTATCGCTGGCGTGGCAGGCGCGGCTAAAAAACATTAAAGGGGTGTTCAAAGTGAAGCCAGACCATGCATTGAAAGGTAAACGCATCGCCATCGTAGACGACGTCATGACCACAGGCGCTAGCTTAAACGAACTGGCAAAAACATTAAAACAAGCCGGTGCTAGCCATGTAGAATGCTGGATTGTCGCCAGATCATTAGCCAGATTTTAATCCTTATGTTTACCATCGTTTTATTTGAGCCGGAAATACCACCCAATACCGGCAATATCATACGGCTATGCGCCAACACCGGCGCGCATTTGCACTTGGTGCGCCCTTTGGGTTTTAAATTGGAAGATAAACAACTCAAACGAGCAGGCTTGGATTATCACGAATATGCCAGCTTGGTGGTGCACGACAATTGGCAAGACTGCAAAGCCGCCCTAACAGGCAAGCGTCTGTTTGCCATCACCACCAAAGGCAGCACGCGCCACAGCGACGTCAAATTTGAAGCAAACGATGTGTTTGTGTTTGGCCCAGAGACACGCGGCCTACCGACATCCGTACGAGAAGAATTCAGTGAAGAGCAACGCTTGCGCCTGCCCATGCTGGCCAACAGCAGAAGTTTAAATCTGTCCAACTCGGCCGCGGTCATACTCTACGAAGCATGGCGCCAAGTTGGCTTTACTGGCGGGGTTTAGAGCCCCTCGGCTTTTTGCTCACGCCCTAGCAAAGCCAGCACCGCGTCTTTAGCACTTTTGCCGTGCGATAAGACCTGATCCACCTCATGCGTAATCGGCATATCCACATGCAGCGCTTTTGCACGGCGCATGACCTCAGTGGTGGTGTTGACCCCCTCAGCCACGTGGCCCAAACCCTGCAATATATCCGCCAAAGTCTTGCCGCTGGCTAACTGCAAGCCCACCTCACGATTGCGCGAATATTGCCCGGTACACGTTAGTATCAAATCGCCGGCGCCGGCCAAACCCATGAAGGTCTCGGCACTAGCCCCTAAAGCCATGCCAAAACGGGTCATTTCTGCCAAGCCACGCGTGATCATGGCCGCACGCGCATTGTTACCGAAACCCATGCCGTCCGAGATGCCTGCCGCAATGGCCATGACATTTTTGATGGCGCCACCAACCGACACCCCAACCACATCGCTGCTGCTATACACGCGCAGATTGCCGCCATGTATCAATTGCGCAGCACGGCTGGCAAATGCTGTATCGCTGGCAGCCAAGGTCACCGCCGTTGGCAAACCACGCACCAACTCCGCCGCAAAACTGGGACCAGACAAAGCACCCCAATGTTGGCCAGTAACCGCTGGGTCACCCAATTCTTCTAGGGCCACCTCAAAAGGTAATTTGGCGGTATTGGGTTCCAAGCCTTTGTTGGCCCATACCACAGGCAAGGTACAACCCAAGGCTTTGATGTCTTTTAATATAGCCCTAAAGCCTGCGGTAGGCACCACGCTTAGAATGAGATCGGCGTCTTGCAATGCTGTTTGCAAGTTATCTTCCACCTGCAACTGCTCATTAAATTTGAAGTCGCCTAAATACAAGGGATTGGCACGCGCTTTACGCATACCAGAAACATGGCCAGCATTGCGCGCCCATAAAGCCACTTGGTGGCGCTGACTGATGTGCATGGCCAAGGCCGTACCCCAAGCACCCGCGCCCAATACTGCAATTTTTGCCATCAGCTAACTTCCCCGTACAAAACAAACATGGCCACTAGTCGCCACCCCAGGTGGCGGACGACAAGACAAAACCCAGCACACCATCCCTATGCTTAACCTTAAGCCAACCATTACTAGGCTTTTGCTCCAACAGCTCCAGCAACACGTCTTTTTCGACCGTGGCCAGCAAACGCGAATTAGCATCCGCTACCAAGCGAATTTCCGCTTTGCTCGCCGTGACCAACACGCTGCGTTTACTAGACAACTGCTTAGCCTCCAGCCAATTCAAGCTACCCTGCGCGTCTCGCACTTTAAGCCAGTCGCCCAAATTAACCACCACTTCTACCGGGTAATTTTGACTGAGTAAATAGACTTTTTTAGCGGCCAGCGAAGGTGCATCGTAAAGCACCGCTTTAGGCACTGCCACCGAGCGAAAATCCAAGGCCGAAGCCAAAGCAGGCAGTAGCAACAAAGCTAAAGCCAGCAGTGACTTTTTGCCAAGACCGGGCATGGGCTTAGTGTTTTGCAGGCGCTTCTGCCGCTTCAGCCTGTTGTTGTTTTTGTTGCGCGAACAAGGCTTCAAAATTGATGGGGTTCAATAAGACCGGTTGGAAACCAGCACGCACCACCAAATCAGAAACGGTTTCGCGCGCGTATGGGAACAAGATGTTAGGGCAAGTGATGCCCACTATCATTTCTAAATTCTCTTCTGGCACACCGCGGATTTGGAAAATACCGGCTTGCGTGACTTCCACCAAAAACACGGTTTTATCTTCAATTTTAGACGTCACCGTGACTTTAATCGCCACTTCAAACACATTCGCCTCTAGCTGTTGGGCAAAATTGCTAAGCTCTATGCCCACTTGTGGCTGACTGCGATCGGTGAAAATTTGTGGTGCATTGGGGATTTCCAATGACGCGTCTTTAACGTAAATTTTTTCTATGCTAAAACCCGCTTGCTGGGTTTGCTCTTCGGCGGCTGCCTTGTTGTCATCTTTTGCCATGATAGTCTTTAGTTTCTTGTTAAATGAGGTTAAATAAAAATTACCGCGCCATTTTATCAGAGATTTACACGACCAGCTTTTAACTTACGCAATCTTTGCTAGGCCAATAAGGGGTCTAAACCGCCTGCCAAATCCAAGGCACGCAAATCATCGAAACCACCAATGTGCCGCTCCCCAATGTAAATCTGCGGAACGGTACGCCTGCCGGTTTTTTGCATCATTTCCTCACGCAACTCGGGCTGCAAATCGATTCTGATTTTTTCGATGTCGGTCACGCCTTTACTGATTAGCAAACGCTCCGCATTGCTGCAATACGGGCAGACAGCGCTGCTGTACATGGTCACTTTAGCCATGTCATGCGCTCGCTTTCTTGGCAACCGATTTAGGCTTAGCTAACGGCGCTTTTGGCGTAGCAGGCGCACTGCCTTTTACCACTGGCAATTTGGCCTCTACCCAGGCACTCAAACCACCCTGTAAATTATGCAATTGGCTAAATTGCGCCGCACGTAAAATGTCGCAAGCTTTGACAGATCGACCACCAAGCTGGCAATTCACCAACACCGGTTTAGTTTGGTATTTTTTTAATTCGGCTAAGCGTGTCGCCAAATTGGCTAAAGGCACGTGCATGGCGCCAGCAATGTGGCCTGCAGCAAACTCAGCCTCATCCCTTACATCCAGCACCAAGGCATTGGATCGATTGATTAAAGTCACCGCTTCGGCCGGGCTTAAATTGGGCACGCCGCCAGCGGTTTTCTTTAATGAAGGCATCAACAACATCAGGCCTGAACCAAGCGCTAGGCCAATTAACAAAATATTGCTTTTAATGAATTCCACAACTTTCCTTTCAAATTTCTTCTATGAAACAAGCGCTTAATTAAAAGCCGTTTAAATCGCAAACCGCCGCAAATTTTATAAGCTAATTTTACGTGTAAATACGCTAAAATAGTGGCATTAATTACACTGTCCTAGCTAAAATTTTGAGGCTATCCTTTTATGTCATCGCCATTGAAAACCAGCACTGCTAACATCACACCGGTATGCTTACTAATATTAGATGGCTTTGGCTACCGTGAAGCGTCTGCCGACAATGCCATTGCACTAGCGCGCACCCCGAATCTGGATAAGCTTAGGCAAGGCCATCCTCACACCTTGATCAATGCCTCCGAACACTACGTGGGCCTGCCTGATGGCCAAATGGGCAACTCAGAAGTGGGCCATTTAAACATAGGTGCCGGACGCGTGGTATTTCAAGATTTTGAACGCATCAACAACAGCATCGCTAAGGGTGAGTTTTTTGAACATGCCAGCTTAAAAGCCGCCCTGCTAAGCATCAAACATAGCAATAAAGCCCTGCACATCATGGGTTTGCTGTCGGATGGCGGTGTACACAGCCATCACTTACATATCCATGCCATGCTGGAGATGGCTGCCAAATTAGGCTTAACCAAAATCTATCTGCATGCCTTTTTAGACGGCAGAGACACGCCACCGGTGAGTGCCAGCCCGTACTTGGCAGCACTGGAAGCTAAAATCAAGTCCTTGGGCGTAGGTAAAATTATTTCCGTCAGCGGCCGCTTTTATAGCATGGACAGAGACAAGCGCTGGCCTAGGGTGGAAGCAGCTTATGCCCTGATTACCGAAGGCATGGGCGAATTTTGCTACAGCACGGCCGATCTAGCCTTGCAAGCGGCTTACGCACGCGGCGAAAACGACGAATTCGTCAAGTGCACGGCCATACGGTCTGAGCATGAGGCAGCCATCCACCTAGAAGACGGCGATGTGGTGGTGAACATGAACTTTCGCTCCGATCGCGCCAGGCAGCTAACCCACGCCTTATTAAGCGCAGAGTTTGATGGCTTTCACCGTCGCCATCGGCCTAACTTAGCCGGCTATTTCACGCTGACCATGCACGATGCCAAAGAACGCCAAGCCCAGGCTATTTTCCCACCCTTTGCCGTCAAAAATACCTTGGGTGAATACCTGTCCAGTTTGGGTTTGAAACAATTGCGCATCGCAGAAACAGAAAAATACCCGCACGTGACCTTCTTTTTTAACGGCGGCGAAGAAACCGTGTTCCCAGGCGAAGACCGCATTTTAGTACCTTCCCCACCGGTTGCCACCTACGACATGCAACCGGAAATGAGCGCCTACGAGTTAAGCGACCGGCTAGAAGAAGCCATTTTATCGCGCCAATACCATGCCATTATTTGCAACTATGCCAATGGCGACATGGTCGGCCATACCGGCAACTTAAGCGCTGCCATTAAAGCAATTGAAACCTTAGATGCCTGCATAGGCCGCATCGTGGCAGCCATGCAAAGCACCGGCGGTGAAGTTATCATTACAGCAGACCACGGCAATGCCGAAATGATGTTTGATGCCCAAAACAATCAGCCGCACACGCAACACACCACCAATAAAGTGCCGCTGATCTACTTGGGACGGCCTGCCAGGCTAGCCAACGATGGCGCACTGTCAGACTTGGCACCCACCCTGCTGCACATGATGGGACTGGCGCAACCAAGCGAAATGACCGGCAAAAATCTTGTTCACTTCCTGCCATAAGACCTAAATCATGCCTGTAAAATCGTCTTATTGCGCATCTAAACTTGCTTTTCTAATCGCGCTAACCGCTATGCTGAGCGTCAGCCCCAGCGCGCAAGCGGAAAAGAAAAGCGAGACCTCCAATCAAAGCTTGAGCTTGGTACAAGAAAAATTAGCCAAACTCAAACAAGCCCTCAGCCAATCGCAAGAAGCCCGCAAGGACGCCGCTGACGCCTTAAAAGACAGCGAAGTGGCGATCAGCGTAGCCAATAAAAAACTCTTTGAAATTAATAGAAAGCAACAAGAACACAAGGCCATGTTGGCTAAGTTAGCGGCCGAGTCGCTGGCCACCAGCCAAGCGCTAAGCACGCAGCAAAAGCAGCTGAGCAATCAACTCTACCAACAATACATACACGGTCGCCAAAGTTACGTGCAAATGGTCTTGCAAAATGAACACCCCAGCGCCATGGCTCGCGACGTGCACTATTTTTCCTTCATTGCCAAAGCGCGCGCTGAACTGATCAACAAAATGCAAGGCAACTTGCATCACCTGACTAAGCTTAACGATGAAACCACCAGCACATTGCAGCAAGTAGCCGCACTCAAACAAAAGCAAATCGATGAGCGGCAAGTATTGCAAACGCAAAAACAAGTTAAAACGAAAATCGTGCGTAGCCTATCCCAGCAAATAGCCACGCAACGCGGTGAAATAAAAAAACTCAGCCGCGACGAAAAGCGCTTATCTCAATCGGTAGAAAGGCTAGCCAGAGCAACGCCAGCCCCGTCTAGAAAACAGCGGAATAAACGCAATCAAGCGTCCGAGCCAGACAGCCGCGGCGAAACAAGCATAAGCAATCCGCCCGCCTTAGCCAATAACTTTGAACCCAGTGCAGATGGCCACAACGGGAATTTTTCTGCGCTTAAGGGCAAACTCAGGTTGCCGGTGCGAGGCGAGGTCAGCAACCGTTTTGGTAGCAGTCGGGCAGATTCCGGCATTTCTTGGAAAGGCTTATTTATAAAAGCCAGTGAAGGGGCAGAAGTAAAATCCATCGCCAGCGGTCGGGTAGTTTTTGCGGATTGGTTACGCGGCTTTGGCAATCTGATCATTTTAGATCACGGCGATGGCTACATGAGTTTGTACGGCAACAACCAAGCGGTATTGAGGCAGGTGGGTGATACCGTTAAAGCCGGCGATGCGATTGCCTCGGTAGGCAACAGCGGCGGCAACGAAACCAATGGTTTGTATTACGAGTTAAGGCGCCAAAGCAGGCCTTTCGACCCACTGAGCTGGAGCCAAATTAACTAAACAAACGCTGACAGGACGCCATCAAGGCGTCCTACGCTGATTTAGTTGGCTTTATTGGCAGCTTCAGCCTCGGCTTTAGCCGCATTCATTTGCGCTTCCAATGCGGCCGCATCCAAGGTAATACCAGGCACGCGCTCATCGGCAGAAGGCTCATAACCACCGCTTGATCCGCTAGCATCTGCCGCCGCAGGCGCTACTACTGCAGGGGCCTCAACGGGAGCAGCCGATTCTTCTTGACCACAAGCCTGCAATACCAAGCCAGCAAAACTGATTACTAAAACAGATCGTAATAACACTGATCGCAATAACAAAGACATAACACTTTCCTTTTTAATCTAAACCTATAAAAAAACACTGCACCAGCTGCCAACCAGGCCTATGGTGCAAGGTACGTTCAGTCTATCTAAATTCAATCTATCGATTATTAACTTAATGTAATAGTTCTGTATCCAATTGTAATAAGCGCCTTCCTACTCGCCCAGTATGTGCACTAAGACCTGACGCTGACTGGGCACGTGCCGGTGTTCATACAAAAACACCCCCTGCCATTGACCCAAGGCAGCCTTGCCATCCAACACAGGGATGCTTAAATGGGTTTGCGTCAAAGCACTGCGGACGTGAGCCGGCATATCATCCGGGCCCTCCACCGTGTGTATAAACAAGGGATCACCGTCAGGGACCAGACGATTAAAAAAAGCCTCCATGTCCACCAGCACATCGTGATCGTAATTCTCATTGATCAACAAACTGGCCGAGGTATGTTGTATGTACAAGCTCATCAAGCCGGTTTGAAAGCCACTGCGCTTGATCTGCGCAGCGACTTCCGCGGTAATGTCATACAGCTTACGACCATGCGTGGTGATGCTGATTTTTCCTGTGACTTGCTGCATGCTTGTTCCAGTCTCGCTTAGGCTTTTGAAAAGACTATTTTACCTGCCTTTACATCCACTTTAATCACGTCTTTGGCTACAAAATCGCCATTTAAAATTTCACGCGCCAAGGGGTTTTCTATTTCAGACTGTATGGCGCGCTTCAATGGCCTTGCCCCGTAAACCGGATCAAACCCAGCATTAGCAATTTCGGCAATCGCCGCATCACTCATGTCCAGTTGCATATCCATGGCAGCAAGGCGTTTAGCCAAGTACTGCAACTGTATCTTAGTGATGGAGCGTATATTGCTCTCGTCTAAGGCATGAAATACCACCACTTCGTCTATCCGATTGATAAATTCCGGCCTGAAATGCGTTTTCACTTCGCCCATCACCGCCAATTTCACCACTTGATAATCTTGATCGCTCATGCTTTGTATCATTTGCGAACCTAAATTACTGGTCATGATGATCACGGTATTTTTAAAATCCACCGTGCGCCCTTGGCCATCGGTTAAACGACCATCATCCAGCACTTGCAACAAGACATTGAACACGTCCGGATGGGCTTTTTCCACTTCATCGAGCAAAATCACGCTATAGGGTTTACGCCGCACCGCTTCGGTGAGTGTGCCACCCTCCTCGTAACCCACGTAACCCGGCGGCGCACCTATCATGCGGGCAACCGAGTGCTTCTCCATGAATTCACTCATGTCGATACGAATTAAGTGGTCTTCACTGTCAAACAAGAAGCCAGCCAAGGCTTTGCATAGCTCAGTTTTACCGACACCGGTTGGGCCTAAGAACAAAAAGCTGCCGTAAGGTCGGGTGGGGTCACCCAAGCCAGAACGTGAACGGCGTATGGCGTCCGACACCAGTCTAACCGCCTCATCTTGACCCACCACGCGTTCGTGCAATTTACTTTCCATGCTTAGCAGTTTGCCACGCTCACCTTGCATCATTTTAGCCACCGGGATGCCCGTAGCCCGACTGACCACCTCGGCAATTTCATCGGCCCCCACTTCGGTGCGCAACATCTTGTTTTTAGTCTGAGCTACACCATTTTCCGTGCCATTTTCCATGCTGGACGCTTGCTTAAGTTGCTGCTCCAATGCCGGCAATTTACCGTATTGCAATTCCGACACTTTCTGCCATTCGCCTTTACGGGTCGCCTCTTCCATCTCGAATTTTATTTTTTCTATGGCTTCTTTGATGTGCGATGAGCCTTGCACCTGAGCTTTTTCCGCCTTCCAAATGTCTTCAAAATCGGCATACTCTTTGCCTAGCTTGTCTATCTCTTGCTCTATCAGTTCAAAGCGTTTTTTACTGCCCTCGTCTTTTTCTCGGCGCACCGCTTCCCGCTCAATTTTCAACTGAATTAAACGCCGCTCGAGCTTGTCCATGATTTCTGGTTTGGAGTCGATTTCCATCTTGATACGCGAGGCCGCCTCATCGATCAAATCGATGGCTTTATCCGGTAAAAATCGGTCGGTAATGTAACGGTGTGACAATTCTGCCGCCGCCACGATGGCCGGGTCGGTAATTTCCACGCCGTGGTGCAACTCGTATTTTTCTTGCAAGCCACGCAAAATGGCGATGGTCGCTTCCACGCTAGGTTCATCCACCAACACCTTTTGGAAACGCCGTTCCAACGCCGCGTCTTTTTCTACGTATTGTCTGTACTCGTCCAAGGTAGTGGCGCCCACACAATGCAGTTCGCCTCTGGCCAAGGCCGGTTTCAGCATATTGCCTGCATCCATCGCGCCTTCGGCTTTACCAGCCCCCACCATGGTATGAATTTCATCGATGAACAAAATGGTTAAGCCTTCGTCTTGCGCCAGCTCTTTTAGCACGGACTTCAAACGCTCTTCAAAATCACCGCGGTACTTGGCGCCCGCCAATAAAGCCGCCATGTCCAAAGACAAGACTTTTTTACCTTTAAGGCTGTCCGGCACTTCACCGTTGACGATACGCTGTGCCAAGCCTTCAATGATGGCAGTTTTACCCACCCCAGGTTCGCCTATTAACACCGGGTTATTTTTTGTGCGGCGCATCAACACTTGTATCACCCGACGAATTTCATCGTCACGGCCTATCACCGGATCCAACTTACCCATGGCGGCACGCTCGGTTAAATCCACCGTGTATTTTTTTAACGATTCGCGATTGGATTCGGCATCCGAGGCATTCACTTGCTCACCCCCACGCACGGCATTGATGGCAGATTCCAAGGCCGCTTTGCCCAAACCGTGTGCCTTGAGCAATTTACCGGCCGCGCCTTTATCCTCAAGCAATGCCAACAAAAACATTTCACTGGCAATAAAACCATCCCCACGTTTTAAGGCCAGCTTATCGGTGACATTCAGCAAATTATTTAGCTCACGCGAAATCGTCACCTCACCGGCGCTGTCGCTTGTTTTAGGTAAATTCGTTATGGCGCTGGCCAAGCCCGCTTTCAGTGGCGCTAAATGCACCCCAGCGTGAGCCAACAAAGAACTGCTGCCACCGTCTTCTTGTTTAATTAAAGCATCTAATAAGTGCAAGGCCTCTATGGTCGAGCTATCATTGGCCACGGCCAAACTTTGAGCATCATTGAGTGCTTGCTGAAACTTAGTGGTTAATTTATCAAAGCGCATGCTTCACTCCATTTAGGTTGATATGGCTTAATCATGGGGCCGATAGCTCAATTTTCAATATATAATTACAGTAAGAAACGTAAGCTAGAACATAAGCGTAAATAGCCGATGACGGCTTACGCAAACAGACTATGCCGACCATTCCATGGAATCAACCTTGTTAAACCACACACACACTGACGACGAACAAGCCAACCCGGCCTGGGCCATATTAGATACCCCAGAGCAATGGCTGCGCTTTAGCCAAGTGGCTGGGGACGAAGCACATCCCTTAGTCCAATCCAGCTTGCTGCTCGATGGCTTACGCTGTGCCGCTTGCTCAGGCATCATAGAACGCGGCTTAAACGACATGCCCGGCATCGTCAGCGCCCGCGTGAGCATGTCTAAGAAGCGTGCGGTGGTGGTCTGGTCAGCGGATGCAATCAAACCATCCCAGATATTGGCCGCCATCCAAAAAATGGGCTACAGCGCCAACCCAGCCTCGCACAATGAAAGTCAGTTGAATGCCACACAGAAAAACCGTACGGCTTTTTGGCGCTGGTTAGTGGCCGGCTTTTGCATGATGCAAGTCATGATGTACGCCAGCCCCAGTTATTTTACCCAAGCCGGCGAGATCGAAACCGACATCAATCTGCTGCTCAACTGGGCAGCCTGGTTATTGAGCTTGCCTGTCATGTTGTTTTCCAGCCGTTCCTTTTTTAGCAACGCCTGGCATGATTTAAAAGCCAAACAAATCAGCATGGATTTACCCGTGGCCTTAGGCATAGGCATTACCTTTGTCGTCAGTTCTGCGGCGACGTTTGACCCCAGTGGCTGGTGGGGAAACGTGGTGTACTTTGATTCGCTGACCATGTTTGTATTCTTTTTACTCTCGGCACGCTTAATTGAGGTCAAGCTGCACAGTAAAACGCTAGGGGCGATGGAAGCTTTGGTCAGCCGCATTCCGGAAAACACCGAAAAACAAAACGCCGACGGCAGCTACACGCGTGTCCTTAATAGCCAGCTCAGTGTAGGCGACATAGTCAGAGTCAATACCGGTGAAGCATTTCCCGCAGATGGCCTGCTGCTGTCCGGACAAACCAAGGTCGATGAATCCTTGTTGACCGGCGAATCCACCCCTATTCATAAAAATAAAGGCGAGCGCGTCGTGGCCGGCAGTTACAACCTAGGCGCAACCGTCAACATGCGCCTAGAAACACTGGGCGAATCCACCCAATACGGGCAAATTGTGCAGCTCATCAACCAAGCGGCCATAGAAAAACCGCGTCTCTCGCAATTGGCCGATCGTGTGGCCAGGCCCTTCCTGTTATTCATCTTAGTCAGTGCCGTGCTATCAGCGGCCTTGTTATGGGACCAAGGCCACGGGCTGGCTTTAATGACGGCAGCCGCGGTCTTGATAGTCACCTGCCCTTGTGCCTTATCCCTTGCCACGCCAGCGGCCATGTTGGCCAGCGCCAGCGCCTTTGTTAAGCGCGGCATTTTAATCCGGCACTTGCAAGCCATAGAAAGCATCGCCCAAGTGGACACGGTCATTTTCGATAAAACCGGCACGCTGACCGATAACCACATCGCCGTGGAATCCTATGTACTAAAACCGGGCTTAAGCGAAGCCCAAGCTTTAGCCATGGCGGCAGCCTTGGCTAGCCAGTCCATGCACCCCATCGCCATGGCATTGGCCTTTGCGGCCAAACAACATGCGCTCGCTAACAGCCTGACGATCGCGATCGATGGGGTAGAGGAAAAGGTCGGTGCCGGCATGCAAGGATCACTCGATCAGCGTCTGTTAAAACTGGGCTCGGCTTCGTTCTGCGGGCTAACTGCCGAACAACTGGCAAACACCAGCGACAGCCGTTACCAACAAGTTTACTTGGTCGACGATAGCGGCTGGTTGGCTACCTTCAACCTGCAAGAAGCCATTAAAGCCAATGCGGCCATGGCCGTTGCTAGCTTGCAGCAAGCGCAACTGCGGGTGGAATTGTTATCCGGCGATCAATTGCACACGGTAAAAAACACCGCCAACACGGTCGGCATCAGCGTCTTTCAAGCCGGCTGCAGCCCGAACGATAAACTGCAACGCCTGCAACACCTCAAACAGCAAGGCAATAAAGTGCTAATGGTGGGTGACGGCTTGAACGATGGGCCCATTTTGGCCAGCGCCCATGTCTCTATCGCCATGGGCAAAGGCGTGCCACTGACCCTGGCGCATGCCGATTACGTCTTACTCAACGGCGACGTAGGTGAAATCCCTGCGCTGGTTAAACACGCACAAAAAACCATGCGCATCATCAAGCAAAACATTGCTTGGGCGGTCATCTACAACGGCGTATGCATTCCCTTGGCCTTCTTTGCTTGGTTAAGCCCATGGCAAGCAGGCTTAGGCATGGCCACCAGCTCATTGATCGTGGTGCTCAATGCCATGCGTTTAACGCAATTTAGCCAACACACCACCCCACTCACAAAGACCTAAGCATGGACATTTTATTTGTACTCATTCCCTTATCCGTGGTGCTGGCCCTAGTGGTGCTAGCCGGCTTGTGGTGGGCGGTTTACCGCGGCCAATTTGAAGACATAGAAGAGGAAGGCCGCCGCATTTTTGAAGAAGATCAAGAATGATGCTGCGCCCTCAACATAGCCACCTAGAAACTTAGCCTATATGCAAACCGCTTTACTGTATAGCGCCCTAGTCATGGGCTTGGCCGGAGGCCCACATTGCGTAGCCATGTGTGGCGCTGCCTGCACCGCCTTCACTCAAGATGCCGAGCAACCCTACGCCATCGGTCTCTACCATTTAGGACGCTTATGCGGCTATGCCTTATTAGGCGCCATCGCTACTTTTGCCATACAAAGCATCGCCTGGCTATCTAACTACAGCGCCATACTGCATCCCTTGTGGACTTTTTTTCATGTCCTGGTGTTTTTCTGGGGGGTGCTATTGGTGATTTATGCACGCCAACCGGTATGGGTAGACCAAGCGGGGCGTAACATTTGGCGCCATGTAAAAAAACTAAGTAGGCTAAACGGCGGTTATTTTTACATAGGCATGTTGTGGGCATTGATGCCTTGCGGCTTGCTTTACTCGGCGCTGATTATCGCCTCATTCAACGGCAACCCATTAGGCGGGGCGCTTAGCATGTTGGCTTTTGCCTTAGGCTCAGGCATCGCATTATTCTTTGCCCCATGGGCCTGGTTAAAACTCAAATCCAGCACAGTCGAGCCCTATGGCATGCGCTTGGCCGGCTTGATGTTGAGTTCGGCCAGTGCGTGGGCGATTTGGATGGCCTTAAGTCACAACAGCAAAGTCTGGTGCAATTAAGTCACCCGTTCACCAGGCAATCAGACGCAAGCCCTCCTGCGCAGTCTGCCAAGCCAAATATACCTGCTTACCCTGATTTAACAATTGCGGGTAATCGGCTTTGCCGCTAGTGTCTGCTAGCACCCTAGCCTCGCTCCAATTTCGACCGCCATCATCGGAAGACCTAGCCAGTATGTTGTACTGACCAGACTCACTTTCGCGCCAAACCAAATAGACGTTTTCACCCAAGCTTAATAAGGCAGGATGACCGGCTAAATTTTTCGCCCCGGCAAACTTCTTGGCCGGTGACGATGCCCACGCTTCACCGTCCATGCGCGCGTAATACAAACCAGGCGCTTGACCGTTAGCCTCGTTTCCGCCATCGAACCAAGCCATGTGGTAGCCCCACCAATCCTTACCCTCACCCCCACTCACCAAAGCAGGTCCATGGTGTGGGCAACCGTCTATTTTCCAGCGGCCATAGGTGGCGCGATTAGCCACAATCTTTTTACCAGCACTGCGTGGAATTTCTGCCAGCATGTGATCGCGTTCATTGCCAGCAAAGACATGGCGCCACATAGCTACCGCTGTGCCATCCGGCTTAGTGGTCATGGCAATGCGGCAGCATTCACAGCTACTGTCAGCAAGTTTCTGTTCTATGCCAAAACTAGCGCCATCATTAATGGATTGGGCGTAGTAAATAGCCGCCCCATCATAGGGCTTCCCTGCTAACTTAGCCGCAATTAAGTCTCGCTTATCAACCCAAGCCACGGTCAATCGGCCATCTTTAGCCACATTAAGCGCATCAAATCTATGGGTAATTTCACTACGGTCTTGATGGACTATGTAAGGCTTTTCAAAGGTTTTCCCTTGATTAATGGAGCGTGCAAACCAAATATACCCAGCAAATGGTTTTTTTAGCGCCTCTGTCCAGGTAATGAATATATAGCCCTGTGGGCCGATGGCAATTTTTGGCCGAGCTTCCCCGTTAGCGCCAATTTTTTGCGGGAGGGTATTCACGGCTACCGGCTTAGAAAAGGTTTTACCTAAATCGCGACTGACATCCACCCAGACAATGCCATCTTTCTCGGCAGCGCGCCATAGAGCAGCTTGTGCATCCATCACGACACTGACCGCCAAACTGCCAGCTTGATAGGCCGTGTGTTCTTCATGCGCCAGCAATGGGCTACAAACCAAACAGAACAGTAAATTAATGATAAATTTCATGCGAAAGAAATACCCTTACTTGGTAAATTGGGCCTAGCCTGCCGCCCCATGGTTAAAATTTAGCGGCCATTGTAATTTAATGACGGCCATTACCTTGGTAATTAATAATCAAATTTGGCTTGCAAATAAGTTGTACGCTGTGGGTATGGATGAGCCACGTACGACTTGCAATTATTGATGTTATCCATACCTATACTGGCGGTAAAGCGATCGGCAAATTTATAATTGACTTTCGTATCCAACACAAAAAAGTTGCTGGCACCGCCATAGGTATCTGGATTCACATCGGTATTGCTTAAGTTTGTGTATTGCCTACCGCTGTACCTAGCCGCCAAACTATAGCTTAAATTATTCCCTTGATGGTAGGTGCTTACCAGCTTAAACATAGCCTTTGGAATACGCGTGGGCTTATTGCCTACCGTGCTTGGCGCACCTGCGTTAGCTAACACCTCGGCATCGGTAAAGGTGGCACTGCCTTGCAAATCTAAGCCATGCACCAACACATCCTGCCACTGCGCGGACATCTCCACGCCCTGCGTACGAATGTGGTCCACATTTTGGATGAAAACACAGCCCCCCGTTTTGCTGCATATACCCGTGTCGTATGGAATAGCGCTATTAATTGTAAATGTTTGTGAAATCAATGCGTCGTATTTATCTTCGTAAAATAAACTGACCCGCAACAATCCATTAGCAAAACGCCGTTCCGCAGTCAGTTCACCCGCTCTAACTTGCTCTGGTTTTAAATCGGGATTGCTCGCCACGTAATAAACCGGGCTGCCATTTTGCAATAATTGAAACATTTCAGCCACGGTAGGAAAGCGATACGCTTGCCCGTAGGAAGCCCTGAAACCCCAAGCCGGCTCTGGCTCGAAGCTTAAAGACAGCTTAGGTGAAAACTTATTTGCTGACCGATCAGCGTAGCTCACGGTATTGATTGCCGATGTTGCATTCTGCCCATTGCTTGCCTCCCAATGTTCAGCACGGCCGCCCAAGGTAAGCGCCCATTTTGGATCCATTTGCCATTTATCTTGCAAATAAACCGCTTGGGTACTGGTGTCGCCTTGTGCAGCAGATTTTAATGTGCCATTAAGCCCAACAGACCAATCATCCGTGTTGTAGACGTCACTGCGTAATTCGTATTGGTCAAAATGATAGCCGACATCCAAGGTATGATTAGCTGGGTGCAAAGTCCCGCGTGCTTCAAATGCCAGCCAACCGGTACCTTGCATATCCGTTACTGTGCCTGTGCGGGTTAAATATGGGTTACCCAATGTCATATTGGATGTTGAACTTGAACTGGCTGTCGAGCTGTTATTTTTATCTTTTTGGTAATTAAAATCCGACAAGGTTAATTCCCAATCAAAAAAACCCTTGCTAGTGGATTTTATGTCCAGTGCCTGCATGATATGCAAGGCCTCTGCACGACCTGGGCTTAAGCCCGTCACACTGTAAGATTTACCATTAAAACTGACCTTATTGTTATACACAACATCGCCATTGCTGTCTTTTATATAACTTTGCACATCGGTCGTACTATTTAAATTCCATATGCCTATGGTATAGGCTACTTTAAGCTGCGGGCTAATGTCATAACTGGCTTTAAATTTGACGTCCGTTTGCTTAACATCTTCCATACTGTTTGCACCAAACACAATACGATCGGCATTTGTGACGTCTTTATCTTGGTAAGCGCCTGTCACCGCATTCGCCGTGGCTGCCGTGCTTGAAAGTGCACTGGTTGAAAAACCCATGGGCTGCCCTTTATTTTCCAGGTAATCCACACCGAACCAAAAAGCCAAATCATGCACTTTACTGCCTATCGATGCGGTGACGTGCTGACCAGTATAGTTTTCATGGGTGCCATACAAATCAAAATTCTGCATGAAAGTCTGGGCACTGGCATGGCTTTCGAACTTTTCTGGCATACGCGTGTGTATGCTCATAACGCCACCAAAAGAATTGCCGGCATACAACGCTGAGAATGGGCCGTACATCATGCTGACACTCTCGACTTCTTCCGGGGTGATCAGGCCCCACCTTGGTGGGTAGCCGTAAGAATTGCCCAGTAAATTAGACAACAATACCCCGTCGGCATAGAGCATGCTTTGGGCGCTGGATAGGGTGCCGGCTGTACGGGTGGCAATGATGCCATTACGGTCACCAATAAAACGTTCGCGCACTTGTATGCTAGGCAAGTACTTTAAGGTCTGCGCCACTGTAGCCGCGTTAATGCTGTCAGATATTTGTTGCCGATCAAAGGTTTCCACTGTGGCCGGGTGCTTAAGAATGCGGCTGTCTATCATGGGCGCACGCACGTCAATATCATCCAAACTGATACCATGTTCTGCCCAAGCTGAATTGACAAAAGCGAGCATAAACAACACTGCGACAACCTTATTCATTTGCTGCATGACCTAAGCTAAAAAATATTCAAACGGATGCATAGTAGGGGAGAAATTAAATTTATGGAATGTGGCATATTGTCGCGCGACAATATGACGCACCCTATCATGGCGAAATATTTAGCATGGCTCAATATTTCGCCTTAGGCTTTATAATGGATACTTAAAATAATTTACCTAGTGACTGCATGGCCGCCAGTAACGCCTCTTTTTTAAATGCCACCCGTTTAAACATGCAACGCTTAATCATGTTGCGTGGCCTAGTCATGCTGGTGCTAAGCTTGGTGATTATCAGTTTGCGCCAAGCGGCCGTACCCTTGCCGGTTTTGCCCTTAGGTCTTGCCATCGGTGCGCTGGGGCTATTTAGTCTGATAGCTTGGTGGCGCCTCAAACACACGGAACAAACGCATCAATCCATCAGCCAACTTGAATTGCTCTTGCAATTGCTAGGCGACATGCTCGCCTTAAGCGTGCTTTTTTATTTTAGCGGTGGCTACAGCAACCCTTTCATTTGGATGTTTTTGCTACCGATTACGGTGGCGGCCGTCGCCCTGCGTGCCGCTTATGCTTGGCTAATCGCCAGCTTATGCATAGGCTCATACACCCTCTTGATGTTCTTCCACGTGCCGCTGTCACACTTGCATTTACACGCCCAACTGGCCGATCAAGACAGCGTGCAATTGGACATCCATCTGCTGGGTATGTGGATAGGCTTTGTCGTCAGCTCGGTGATCGTGGCCATTTTTATCGCCCGCATAGGTCAAAGCTTGCGTGATCATGACAAGACCATCGCCGCGGTGCGTGAGCAAGCACTGGAGAGCGAGCGCATGTTAGCCCTAGGCACACTGGCCACCAGCGCTGCCCACGAACTGGGCACACCGCTCGCCACCATGGCGGTGGTGGCTAAGGAACTCAGCCGCGATTACGCCGACCAAGCCGCGCTGCTGCAACAACTCACGCTCATGCAAAAACAAATCGCCCGTTGCAAAGAAATTTTGTCTTCCATTACCCGTAACGCTGGCCTAGCTAGGGCGGAAGCCGGCTCAGGCTTGCCCTTAAACGACTTCATCCACGAGGCCTTGCAACGTTGGCGCGACACCAGGCCTGCTACAGAATTAGTAGTGCACCTAGCAGAGCTTGGGGCTACCCCTGTGGTCAGCAGGGACAGAACGCTCACGCAAGCACTGCTGAATTTATTGGACAATGCCGCCGACCAATCACCGGCGCGCATTAGCTTTGATGCCCAGTGGACGGATAAACTACTGACCCTGCACATTAGAGACTTTGGCAAAGGCTTGAGCGCAGAAACGCAACAAAAAATAGGCACGCCCTTTTTTAGTTCTAAAGCCACCGAAGGCATGGGCTTGGGCGTGTATTTAACGCAAACCACGCTAGCCCGTTATGACGGGGAGTTAAGTTACCACAACCATGCTGAGGGCGGCGTGTTAACCACGGTTAAACTGCCACTGGCTAAATTAAAGGTCACCACATGAATAGCTTGAGCACGGATGAAAACCCCAGCTTACTTTTGGTGGATGACGACGAGGAATTTTTAAGCGTGTTAGCCCCCGCCATGTCTAAGCGCGGTTATCTAGTGAGCACCGCCGACAGTGCTGAAAGTGCTTTTGAACTGGCCCAGCTAGACCCGCCAGAATACGCCGTGGTCGATCTTAAAATGGCCGGCAATTCCGGCTTGGTATTGGTGCGCCAACTTGCCAGCCTGCAAGCGGGCACGCGCATTGTGGTGTTAACCGGTTATGCCAGCATCAGCACCGCCATCGAAGCGATTAAGTTGGGGGCGACGCATTATTTAGCAAAACCGGTGGATGCCGATGAAATCGTCACGGCTTTTGGCAAGCAAAGTGGCGACACCGACATTGAACTGGCGACTTCGCCTTTGTCCATAGACCGCCTAGAATGGGAACACATACAGCGCGTATTGAGCGAACACGATGGCAATATCTCGGCCACGGCCCGCAGCTTAAATATGCACAGGCGCACCCTACAGCGCAAACTCAGCAAACACCCAATTAAAGCGTAAGGATAAGCATGGCCGCAGGCAGTTTATTAGCATTATTAGACGACATAGCCACGATACTTGATGACGTATCGGTAATGACCCAGGTAGCGGCTAAAAAAACCGCTGGCGTGTTAGGCGATGACCTCGCCTTAAATGCCCAACAAGTCGCCGGCGTGCATGCCGAGCGGGAATTGCCGGTGGTCTGGGCAGTAGCCAAAGGCTCGTTTTTAAACAAACTTATTCTGTTGCCCAGTGCGCTGGCCATCAGCTACTTTGCCCCAGCGGCCATATTGCCCTTACTCATGGCCGGTGGCGTGTATTTATGCTTTGAGGGCTTTGAAAAAATCGCCCATAAATTGGCCCATAGGCCGTCCGACAGCCAGCACCAAACAGCCCTGAGCGAGGCCATGGCGGACGCCAATATCGACTTAGTGGCACTGGAAAAAGACAAAATTAAAGGTGCCATCCGCACCGACTTCATTTTATCCGCCGAAATCATCGTCATCGCCTTGGGCACCGTTGCCGGTGCCGCCTTTAGCATGCAAGCCACGGTGGTTAGCAGCGTTGCTATTTTAATGACGGTAGGCGTCTATGGTTTGGTCGCCGCCATTGTCAAACTGGACGACTTAGGTCTGTATTTGCTACTCAAAAAAGGCAGCGGGATTTATGCGCAATGCCAACGCAAAGCGGGACAGCAATTACTGGCATTTGCACCTAGACTAATGCGCAGTTTGTCGGTGATAGGCACCTTGGCCATGTTCATGGTGGGCGGTAGCATTATCGGTCACGGCTTAGCCGCCTGGCACCATGCCGCCACCGATTTTAGCGTCTACTTACAAACGCTGCCGCTACTCGGCGCAGCCTTGGCGGGGCTCGCCCCCTTGCTGATGGATGCGCTATTAGGCGTGCTGGTTGGCGCACTCAGTCTGGCGCTGCTTAAGCTAGGGAAAAAGCTGGGTTTAGGAAAAGCCTAAACTTATACGACGATCTTAAGCCGATACACTAGCGGGCCTGTCACTAGTGGACTTGTTACTAGCGGGTTTGGCCGCTGCTTTTAAAACTGTCCCATACCAGCAAGCCCACCCCCAGGCAAATGGCACTGTCCGCCACATTGAATGCCGGCCAGTAATAGTGCTGATAATGCAGACTGATGAAGTCGACCACGTAGCCTAGGGTGAATCTGTCGTACACATTGCCGGCGGCGCCACCAATCACCAAAGCCAAGCCTAAGCAGAATAGTTTTTCAGCGCGGTGCTTCTGTATTAAGTAGCTCATGACCACGATGGCCAGCAAGGAAATGCCGGTAAAAAATGGTTTTTGCCAGCCGCCCGCTTGCGCTAAGAAACTAAAGGCTGCGCCTTCGTTGTGGTAGCGCACCAAATCAAAATAGCCGCTGATGGTCAGGCTATCGCCGTAAGCAAAACGCAGTTGTATCAGGTGCTTGCTGTACAGATCCAGCAGCATGACCAAGGCACTGATAGCGAAGAATTTGTAGCTGTCTTTCATCATTGAGCGCATCACTTTTACGCGTAGCGACGCGCTTCCCCTTGCCCAAATAAATTGCTGACACAACGGCCGCAAATGTGCGGATGCGCTGCATCGTGGCCTACGTCGGCACGGTAATGCCAGCAACGGTCGCATTTTGCGTGGCCACTGGCGCTGACCTTAATTTTTTGTTGAGCCGCATCGACCGCTTTGTAAACGCGGGCGCTGGAGGTGATCATGACAAAACGCAAATCATCGCCTAAGCTGTTGAGCGCTGCAAAGCTGGCGTCGCTGGCATGAAACTCCAGCTCTGCTTGCAGCGATGAGCCCACTTGTCCGGCCGCACGCAACACTTCAATTTCTTTAGCTGCCAAACCACGCGCCACGATGATGGCTTGCCAAGCAGCAATGCGCTCGGCACTTAAGCCGTGATTAGGTAAAGCGTACCAATAATCTTCAAACACGGTTTTGTCGGCATCAAGCGCTAAACTTTGCCAAATTTCATTGGCAGTAAAGCTTAAGATGGGCGCCATCAAACGCATCAAGCTGTGGCTGATGTGGTACAAGGCACTTTGTGCCGCGCGTCGCTCAGGTGAATTAGCACCGGCTGTGTACAAACGGTCTTTAAGTATGTCTAAATAGAAACCGCCCAAATCTTCTGAACAGAAACTGACGAATTTTTGCACCGCCAAATGAAATTCATAGCGCTCGTAATCGGCCAAGATACCGGCTTGCAATTCCTGCGTGAGGTGCAAGGCGTATTGGTCTATTTCCAACCAAGATTCGACCGGCAACAGGTCTTGTTTGGCATCAAAATCGGCGATATTGGCTAACAAAAATTTCATGGTGTTGCGTATGCGTCTGTAGCTCTCGGCCACCCGCTTCAAAATTTCATCGGAAATGGTCAGTTCACCGGAATAGTCGGTGGAGGCCGTCCATAAGCGCAAGATGTCTGCGCCATAGGTGTCCATGACTTTTTGTGGCGCCACGACATTGCCCTTGGATTTACTCATTTTATGACCGGCACCGTCCACCACAAAACCGTGCGTGAGCAAGGCGGCATAAGGGGCTCGACCGTCAATCGCACAACCGGTTAGCAAGCTGGACTGGAACCAACCACGGTGCTGGTCTGAGCCTTCTAGGTACAAATCAGCAGGAAACTGCAATTCGGGACGGCGTTTTAGCACGGCAGCGTGGGTGGCCCCCGAATCAAACCAAACGTCCAAGGTGTAGGTCACTTTTTTGTAATCGTCGGCTTGAGCCGGCGCATGCTTAGCTAAAAAAGCTGGACCGTCTAGACTAAACCAAGCTTCCACGCCTTGCATTTCCACCAATAAGGCCGCTTGCTCCAGCAAGGCAGCTGTTTGTGGGTGCGGCTCACCGCTTTCTTTATGCACAAAAAACGGCATGGGTACGCCCCAGTTGCGTTGGCGCGATACACACCAATCGGGGCGATTTTTTATCATAGCTTCTAAACGGGCACGGCCCCAATCTGGGAAAAACGCCGTGGCATCGACGGCTTTATTGGCGTAATCGCGCAAGCTCACGCCCGCCGCATCTTTTGCATGCATACCGACAAACCACTGGTGGGTCGCCAATTGCATTAAAGGCGTTTTATGTCGCCAGCAATGCGGAAAGCTGTGGTTCAAGCGTGCACTGGCTAATAAGCTACCGTTTTCTTGCATGTGCGCCAAAATGACTTTGTTCGCCTCGGCGCGGCTTAAGCCACGGATGGCAGCAAACTCAACTAAATCACTGTTGAAGAATTTGCCGTCGCCCCCCATCAGCACGCGCGGTTTTTCATTCGGGAAATTGGCCCGCATGACTAACCAGTCGTCGTTACCGTGCGCGGCAGCGGTGTGCACCAAGCCGGTACCTGCATCGGTGGTGACGTGATCGCCGGCGATAATAGGCACTAGGCGCTTATCAAACGGATGCTGCAGGCTTAAACCGACCAAATCGGCACCCAAGCAAGTGGCTAATACCTTAGTGTCGACTTCGCCGTACCTAGCCAAAGTGGCTAGCGCTAAGTCCTGGGCTAGGATTAATAAACCACGGCTACTTTGTATTAGCTGGTAATTAAGCTGTGCATTCACCGACACGGCTTGGTTGGCCGGCAAGGTCCACGGCGTGGTGGTCCAAATAACCGCCCGCACCGGCGCCGTTATTGCCACGCCCAAGACCTTAGTCAAGGCCGCGTTATCAGCCACGGTAAAACCTACAT
>JACCDV010178510.1_pt1 | contig 29960 bp, 30 predicted proteins | sample 7446131 | NCBI WGS metagenome assembly JACCDV01 (sample SAMN15323448, study PRJNA562643) | freshwater metagenome | isolation source: river surface water | place: USA:Blue River Watershed | collected 2017-08-17 | reverse complement strand
TCACAGCATTCAAGCCTTTACGGCCTTCTTGCAATTCGAATTCAACTTCGTCATTTTCTTTGATTTTGTCTACCAAACCGGTAACATGAACAAAATACTCTTTGTTCGTGTCTTCTTCAACGATGAATCCAAAACCTTTGGTTTCGTTGAAAAATTTTACATGTCCTTTACTCATTCTAATAATATTAATTTCGGTAAAGGTAAGGACCTATTTGAGTTTTGCACTATTTTTCTCAAATAATTGCATTAAAATGTTGATTTAAGCTCCAAGCTTCGGCCTTTTGGTCAAACCAGGGCTTGATTTTTGGCCAAATTGAGGCGAAGAGTTCGGAGTCACGGTAAATGTTCAAATCTTGTTCGGAATCCCAGATAGAGTAGGTAAAGACCAAACAAGGATCGGTTTGATCTTGCAATAATTGCATGCCTCTGCAGCCCGGAAATTTTGAAACTTGCCATTTAACGGTTTCAAAATGGGCTAAAAAATCTTCGAGATGGGCCGTCTCAAAATGAAGCTTAACTACGCGGGTTAGCATTAAAATAAGGATTGAATATTTTCTTTGGACCCTTGAGGTGTGAACTCTACGTGAACAGGATCGCCGATGCGCATACCAAAAAGTTTGCTAGCACCGCCAAAGCCATCGTTGGCACCCCTGTTGATCGCGATTTCTAGGCGGCCAGCATTGTTGAAGATCGCCACGCGTTCACCCTGAGAGACGGCATTGTAAGTATTGGAGATTTCGTCGATGAAGTATTCTTTTTTCTGGTATTTGATGATAAACGGGATGTCGGTGCCGAAGCGCTCAAAATCGTTTTTGTTGATGTTGGTGATGAGGTTGCCAAAACTATCGATGTGCACCACAACACCTCTGATGAGCAATTGGTCTATGGCGGGTTTTTGATCAAAGGCGCGTCGGTAAGTACGAGACACCGTTGCAAAGCTCGAAAGTGCTTCTTTGTTGGAGATGCGCTGCGCGAGGTCGATGAAACAATTTTTGGTGGTAAAGCGCCAAGCGTTTGGCTCATCTTTGATGGCGGTGTAGTGGTAGAATTCGTCGGGGAAGTCTTCTTCAAGGAAACTACCAAAGAAACCGTTGTCGTTGCAGATGAAATATTGCTCCCTGAATTTGAGGATGCCAGGGTAGCGTTCCTTTTGAATTTCGAAGAGCGGTTCGCTGTCTACGCCAATGATGTGGATGGTGCCAGCCGGGAACTCTTCAAAACAACAGCGGAGTTGAAAGGCAGCCTCACGGATGTTAAATGGTGTAATACCGTGACTGATGTCAATGACATGCGCCGTCGGGAACGCTTGAAAAAGCCTTCCTTTGATGGCTGCTACGTAGTAGTCTTGGTAGCCGTTGTCTGTGGTGAGCGTAATGATTTGCATAGCTGAGAAGGCAACTTTGTGCTCAGAAATTCATAATTTTACCAAAAGTAATCGAAATCGTTAGAAACCCTTCAAAAAACACCCAAATAAATTGAGTTCAGGTCAACGTCAGATCAGCATTGAAGGCCTTAATCCGGCCGAAATCTACGGCATCAACAATGCAAATCTCAAGCACATCAAGAGTTTCTTTCCAAAGCTTAAGGTTATTGCTCGAGGTAACGAGCTTAGTCTAGCTGGCGACGACGAAGTCATGGACGAATTCGAGCGCAAGTTCAGCCTTATTGTTCTGCATTATCAAACCTACAATAGCCTCACAGAAAACAACATCGATAACCTTATGTTGCAAGACGGCGCCAAGTTGCTCTCTCAAGACGACGGCTCAGAAACGCTTGTGCACGGCAATGGTGGCGTTAAAATCAAAGCGCGCACGGTCAATCAAAAGAAACTTGTTCAGGCGGTTTTAGAATCCGATATGGTATTTGCTGTTGGCCCGGCAGGGACAGGTAAAACGTATACTGCAGTTGCCATGGCCGTGAGGGCCTTGAAAGCCAAAGAAGTCAAGCGCATTATTCTAACGCGCCCAGCTGTTGAGGCCGGTGAGAACCTCGGTTTCTTGCCCGGTGACCTCAAAGAAAAACTCGATCCATACCTCATGCCGCTCTACGACGCACTCCGCGACATGATTCCAGCCGAAAAACTTGCCGACATGATCGAATTTGGCGTCATCGAAATTGCACCGCTTGCTTTTATGCGTGGCCGAACCCTCGATAAAGCTTTTGTCATCCTAGACGAAGCTCAGAACACTACCCAAATGCAAATGAAAATGTTCCTGACCCGCATGGGCATGACCGCTAAGTTTGTCATTACCGGCGATATGTCTCAGGTAGATTTACCTTCTCGTCAGCGCTCTGGGCTTTCCTATGCGCTAGACGTATTGCAAGACATCAACGAAATCAAAATCATTCGTTTGGGGCAATCAGATGTCATTCGCCACCGTTTGGTCAAGCAGATCATCGAGGCTTTTGATGTCGCAGAACACCAAGAAAAACTCAAAAAACAAGAAAAGATAGAACAGCAAGAAGCTGAAAATCAGAAAAAAAATAAAAAATCTTAGAATTCATATGCAAGCGCTTACCAACAACTCATTTCATTTTAAAGGTCAAACCAACGTTTACAACGGAAAGGTCCGTGATGTATATACCTTAGACAACGGCTTGCTTGTCATGGTCGCTTCAGATCGCATCTCCGCTTTTGACCACATCCTTCCCAAAGGAATTCCTTTTAAGGGGCAAGTGCTGAACCAAGTTGCCACCATGTTTTTAGAAGCCACTAAAGATATCGTTCCCAATTGGTTACAAGCTACCCCAGATCCAGCGGTAGCAATTGGCATTGCATGTGAGCCAATTCGCATCGAAATGGTGATCCGCGGTTATTTGGCTGGCCATGCTGCAAGAGAATACAAAGCCGGAAAACGCTTGCTTTGTGGTGTTGAGCTACCAGAGGGTTTAAAAGAAAACGATCGCTTGCCAGCTCCAATCATTACGCCCGCTACCAAGGCAGAAGAAGGTCACGACGAAGACATCTCCAAGGCAGATATCCTTGCCCGAGGCTTGGTTTCACCTGAGATTTACGCACAAATGGAGCAATACACCCATGCGCTTTTTGAAAGAGGAACTCAAATGGCTGCCGAACGCGGGCTCATCTTGGTCGATACCAAATACGAATTTGGTTTACACAATGGCGTAGTCACACTCATCGACGAAATCCATACCCCAGACTCATCGCGCTATTTTTATGCAGACGGCTACGAAGAACGCCAAGCGAACGGAGAAGCGCAAAAGCAACTTTCCAAAGAATTTGTGCGCCAGTGGCTCATCGAAAACGGATTCCAAGGTCTTGAAGGCCAACAAATGCCTTTCATGCCCGACGATTTCGTTCAAACCATTTCTGAGCGCTACATCGAACTATACGAGCGCATCACCGGCCTTACTTTTCAAAAAGCCGCTACCCAAGACATCGTTGCCCGCATCGAGCAAAATGTCAATGCATACCTTCAAAAAAGCTAATTATGTCTGTACACGCAGCGTCACCTAAAAAAATCACCACCCATACGCTTCAAGAAATGAAGCACAACGGACAAAAAATATCTATGCTCACTGCCTATGACTACTCGATGGCACGCATCGTAGATGAAGCAGGCATAGATGTCATACTTGTTGGAGATTCAGCCTCTAACGTCATGGCGGGTCATGAAACTACTTTGCCAATAACGCTAGATCAAATGATTTACCATGCATCAAGCGTGGTTAGGGCTGTTCAACGTTCGTTGGTTGTTGTCGATATGCCATTTGGCTCTTACCAAGGCAACTCCAAAGAAGCACTGTCGAGCGCCATCAAAATCATGAAAGAATCCGGTGGACACGCCGTTAAAATGGAAGGTGGCCAAGAAATCTTAGAATCGATTCGCCGCATTCTTACGGCGGGCATCCCTGTTATGGGGCACCTCGGCCTTACACCACAATCCATCTATAAGTTCGGCACTTATGTGGTGCGCGCCAAAGAAGAGGAAGAAGCTGCAAGGCTCATCGCCGACGCCAAAGCATTGGAGGAAGTCGGGTGTTTTGCAATTGTCTTGGAGAAAATTCCTGCGGCCCTTGCTACACAAGTAGCTCAAATGGTGCAAATCCCAGTAATCGGCATTGGCGCTGGCGCTGGCGTAGATGGCCAAGTATTGGTCATCCACGACATGCTCGGCATCAACAACGAGTTCAATCCGCGATTCTTGCGCAAATACAATAATTTGCATGCACACATGCTGCAAGCTTTTCAAGATTACAAGTCTGATGTGCAGTCTGGTGATTTTCCGAATAGCAACGAGCAGTATTAACGGATGCGCTGGCTTGCTTTTTTACTGATCCTTCTTGCTTTTGGCTGCCAGACACAATCTGATTCAACACGTGGAGGTATACCAAGAAATCTTTGTCAGTATAGTAAGCTTTTAACGATAACACCAGTCCAGGATGGCTATGCCATTGAAATTCAAAATCCGGAGCATGCGAACGAAAAGTTTGAACTTCGTCTCAAACAGCCTTTTAAGCGCATTGCTGTTTTGAGTTCAACACATGTCGGGATGCTCGTTGCTCTTGACCAACAAGAGCGTTTGTGTGCCATACCAGATAAAAGATTTTTACACGATCCTAAAATCAAAAATGCGCTTGCACGAGGGAACATAGCCGATTTAAAGAGTGAACAGCAACTATCGGTGAAAAAACTCCTTGCTCAGCACACTCAGGCCTTGGTTTACAGCGGTTTCGGCCCGGAACAAGCACAAATAAAAAGGCTCAAATCTATAGGCATTACTTGCATACCCAATTATGAGTGGAGAGAAACCCACCCTCTTGCAAGAGCAGAATGGGTCTTGCTTTTTGGTGCCTTGACTGGTCAGTTTGAAAAAGCGCAGCACTATTTCAAGCAGGTTTGTCAAAATTATATACGCATACAAAAACAACCAACCTTATGTAATTCCAACCCTTTTGTAATCAGTGGGTATGTTTATGGTGACCAATGGGTAGCGCCGGCAGCCAATAGTTTTGAAGCTAGATTATACGCAGATGCTGATTTCGCTTATTATTTTCACAAGCGTCCTGGAACCGGCAGCTGTTTTAGCAGCATTCAAAGTGTGCTTACCAAAAGTTCTGGAGCGGTCATTTGGTTGAATCCAGGACAGCCCAATAGAGCTGCTTTATTGCAACAATATCCAAAATACAAATATTTCCCTTTCTTTAACAAGCGCATCTTTTGTTATACGCACAATACCAATTTCTATTGGGAATGGGCAGCAGTACGTCCAGACTGGGTCTTGTCAGATCTCCGAAATATCCGCGACAATCAAACAGATTCATTGTATTTTTATAAGGAATTGCAGCCATGAATCGAAAAGGAATCTTGTTTCTCTTGTTGGCCTTAGTGTTATTACTGAGCTGCTTCTTACATCTACAACTTACTGAAGTGAGTGTTACTAATGAAGCTCAAGCGAACACCTTGTGGTGGGAATTTCGCTGGCCACGCCTCATCAGCGCCCTAATTGCTGGAGCTGGTTTATCTTTAAGTGGATTGTTGATGCAAAATCTTTTTCGAAACCCGATGGCTGGGCCTTATGTCCTCGGGATCAATTCTGGAGCAAGTTTGGCAACAGCCCTCCTGATGCTTGGTGGTTTCTCCTTAATGACCAATACGCTTGGTTTGGTAGGCAGTTCTTTACTTGGTGCTTTTTTAGCTGCTGCATTTATGTTTTTTGTATCGTGGCGCGTTCAGCAAACGACCAGTATTTTATTAGTCGGTCTCATGTTTGCAAGTTTTACAGGGTCAATTGAGTCTGTACTCCAGAGTTGGGCGGCACCCGAGCAGGTGAAGCAGTTTTTTTTATGGAACATGGGTTCTTTGCAACAGCTCAGTGCCCAACAAGTTCCTTGGCTTTTGACGCTTTTTGGTACGGCGCTAATGTGGAGTTTACTGCTCGTCAAAGCCCTGAATGCGTTTGTTCTTGGACAAGATCAGGCGTTTCAGTTGGGCATACGCACTCAAAACGTTCGCTTTTCTATGTTGGCAATAACAGCGCTATTGGCGGGCAGCGTAACTGCATTTTGTGGTCCAATCGCCTTTGTAGGTTTGGCGATACCCAATCTCGGAAGACAGTTGCTGCGTACCCAAGACCACTTGCAACTGATTTTGTTTTGTCTCTTATTTGGCGCGCTGTTTCTTTTGGCTTGCGATATTTTGTCCCTTTATTTAGAACCCTATTTTAGTTTGCCGATTAATGTACTGACTTCGTTAATTGGCGCACCATATATTGCTTATCTAGTCTTGCGTCGCTCATGATTCGTTTTCAACACACCGAAATTGGTTATCATCGACCACTCTTCACAATTGAAGACCTTCATCTTCAGACAGGCAAAGTTTACGCCTTATTAGGTTTAAACGGTTCTGGAAAATCTACATTGCTCAAAACCTTAGCTGCACAAATACCCGCACTGTCAGGATCCCTTACCATTAATGAATATACAACAGAACAACTCGTTAAAGATGGCAGACTGCGCTCGCAACAAATTGCATTTGTTTCGAGTCGGTTTGAAGGCGTGGAACACCTCAAGGTATGGAACTATATAGCGTTAGGCCGCATTCCGTATGCATCGCTTTTTGGAAAACTCAGCGCCAAAGATCAGCAGCTCGTCAATGATGCTATTGAACGGCTTGGCCTGACGCACCTAACCCAGAAATTAACAATGGAACTCAGTGATGGCGAACGTCAAATGGTGAGTTTGGCACGCGCATTTGTGCAAGAAACACCAGTTCTCTTACTAGATGAACCTGCAAGCTTTTTAGATTTTTTGAACCGCGAAAACCTACTGATTGCCCTGATTGAATGGGTGTCAGAAGCGCAACGATGTGTATTGCTCTCTAGTCATGATATTGATTTATGCATCGAACATCAACTACCACTTTTGGTACTCGCAGACACCAAACTGCAAGAAGTGCAGGGCTTGTCTAAGAGAGCGGTAATGGCTTTATTGAGTCAGAAATCCTGACTTATACCGTCATGATGTCTTTTTCCTTGAGCTCTACTAACTCGTCTACTTTTTTGATGTAGCTATTGGTGATTTTTTGAATTTCTTCTTCACCTACTTTCACTAAATCTTCAGATAGACCTTCGTTTTTGAGGTCTTTGATCATGTCCAAGGCGTCTTTGCGGTTATTGCGTACACCAATTTTGGCATTTTCTGCTTCAGATTTGGCACGCTTTACTAAATCGCGGCGGCGTTCTTCTGTGAGCGGAGGAACGGTAATGATGAGTTGTTCGCCGTTGTTCTGTGGGTTGAGTCCTAGATTGGCATTGATGATGCCTTTGGCGATGTCGTTGAGTAAAGGCTTTTCCCAAGGTTGTACAATAATAGTGCGTGCGTCTGTGGTATTGACGTTGGCTACCTGATGTAAGGGCGTCATGGAGCCATAATACTCAATCATTACACTATTTAACATAGCTGGGCTCGCCTTTCCCGCACGGATTTTCACGAGTTCGTTCTCAAGGTGAATCAAAGATTTTTGATTGGACTCCTTGAATTCGTCGTAGATCATTGATAATTCTTCTGTCATGATGCGCTAACTAAAGTTCCGACAGGGGCTCCTTCCATTAATTTGCGTAAATTGCCCGGAGTGTCCATGTCAAATACGATGATGGGTAAATTATTTTCTTTGCAAAGGGTAAAGGCCGTCATGTCCATGACGTTGAGCCCTCTAGCGTATACTTCGTCGAATGAGATTTGATCGAATTTGGTGGCGCTGCTATCTTTGAGCGGGTCGGCGGTGTAGATACCGTCAACTCTCGTGCCTTTCAGGATGACTTCAGCATTGATTTCAATGGCACGCAAAGATGCAGCAGAATCTGTGGTAAAGAATGGATTACCTGTACCGGCACCAAAAATCACGACTCTTCCTTTTTCGAGGTGACGCATGGCGCGGCGACGCACAAACGGCTCTGCAATTTCTTTCATTTCAATTGCCGACTGCAAACGTGTGGTCACACCAACAGATTCTAGTGCTGATTGCAGTGCCATAGAGTTGATCATGGTGGCGAGCATGCCCATGTAATCTCCGTGGGTGCGGTCCATGCCACCTTGCTCTGCTTGAACGCCTCTAAATATATTGCCTCCGCCAATAACGATCGCGATTTCTACACCGGCTTGGTTGAGTTCTTTGATTTGTTGGGCATATGCGCTGATGCGCGTGTTGTCAATACCGAATTGTTTGTCTCCCATTAGAGACTCACCAGAAAGTTTGAGTAGGATGCGTTTGTATTTCATATGCAAGACAAATATACTATGAATCGGGTTTATTTAGGTTTGGGGTAAAAAAAAAGCTACCGATTTCGATAGCTTTTTTTTTAAATTGTTTGGCGTTTAGCTCAAAGAGAAACGCTTGAATTCTGAAACGGTAAGTCCTTTAGCAGTACTGTTTAAGAATTGTTCTACTGTTAATTTGTTGTCGCGAACAAATGCTTGGCTCAACAAGGTGTTTTCTTGGAAGAATTTGTTCAAGCGACCCAAAGCGATTTTTTCAGCCATGTCAGCTGGTTTACCTTCTTGGATAGCCAATTCTTTACCGATTTCGATTTCGCGCTCGATTGTGCGCTCGTCTACACCGTTTTTGTCGATAGCGATAGGGGCCATTGCAGCAACCTGCATCGCAACTTGGCGACCAGCTTCAGCAACTTCTTCACCTGCAACTGTTAAGCCAACAAGTGTAGCCAATTGGTTACCTGGGTGGTTGTAAGCAACAACGTTTTCTCCGCGTACTACTGCGTAAGCAGAAAGATCGAGTTTTTCACCGATGACACCTACTTGTTCAGTAATTTTCTCTTCTACAGAAAGTCTGTCGTCGTAAGCCAAAGCTTTTAACGCTTCTGCTGTTTCAGGAAGTTTACTTAATGCGAGGTCTACTAATGATTGAACCAAAGAAACATAACCGTCGTTTTTAGCAACGAAGTCAGTTTCGCAGTTGAGCGTAAGGATAACACCAGCTTTACCATCGGCAGTAGCTTGAGCGATAATTACACCTTCTTTTGCGTCGTTACCACCGCGCTTAGCAGCGATTTTTTGACCTTTTTTACGAAGAATATCGATGGCTGCTTCAAAATCACCGTTGGCTTCAACCAAGGCATTTTTACAATCCATCATACCTGCACCTGTCTGTTGGCGCAATTTGTTTACATCTGCAGCTGTGATAGCCATTTTTATAAGATTTTATTGGTGAAAATTATTCTGCGCTTTCTGTAGCGTCTGCTGCAACTTCTGCTTGTGCTTCAGCTGGAGCGTCGTCTTTGTCAGTAGCTTTCAAATTTTTACGATCTTCTAAACCTTCTTTGATGGCGTCGCAAATAGCGTCGAGGATCAAGGTGATAGATTTAGTAGCATCGTCGTTGGCAGGGATAGGGAAATCTACCAATTTAGGATTTGAATTGGTGTCTACCATTGCAAAAGTAGGGATGTTCAAACGACGTGCTTCTGCAAGAGCGATGTGCTCTTTAAGGATATCGACGATGAAAATTGCAGCTGGCTGACGTGTCATGTCTGCGATAGAACCAAAGTTCTTCTCGAGTTTCTCGCGCTGACGGCTTTTGAATAGTTTTTCGCGTTTGTTGAGGGTATCCCAAGTTCCGTCAGATTTCATTTTGTCGATGAGCGACATTTTACGAATAGACTTACGTGTTGTTTGGAAGTTGGTTAACATACCACCTGACCAACGCTCCGTTACAAACGGCATGTTGACAGCTGCTACGCGCTCAGCAACGATTTCTTTAGCTTGTTTTTTCGTAGCAACGAAAAGAACTTTTTTACCTGACTTAGCAATTTGCTTCATTGCAGCACATGCGTGGTCTAGGTGAACGAGTGTTTTGTTGAGGTCAATGATGTGAATTCCTTTCTTCTCTTCGAAGATGTAAGGAGCCATTGCTGGGTTCCACTTGCGCTTAAGGTGACCAAAATGTACACCTGCGTCGAGTAGGGTTTCAAAAGTTAATTTAGACATATTTTGTTTTTGTTTACGTTCCTAATAATTGCAGCAACATTGAAGGGGCCAAAGGGCAGGTACTCCAATGCTTGGATGCTAAACAGTCCAGTAGGCGAATTAACGCTTGGAGAACTGGAATTTCTTTCTTGCTTTTGGCTGACCTGGCTTCTTACGTTCTACCATACGTGGGTCACGCGTCATGAGGCCTTCAACTTTAAGCATTGGTTTGTAGTCAGCAGATACTTCTACAAGTGCACGTGAGATACCCAAACGCACTGCTTCTGCCTGACCATTGATACCGCCACCAACAACGTTTACTTTAACGTCGTATTGACCTTCTGTACCAGTAAGTGCAAATGGTTGGTGAATTTTCGCTTGAAGAAAGTCAATCGGAAAAAATTCGTTCATCTCGCGTTTGTTGATCGAGATTTTACCTTTTCCTTTGGTTAAATAAACGCGGGCAACCGCTGTTTTTCTTCTTCCTAATGCATTAATGACTTCCATACGATTTATTTGAGGGTATCAAGATTCAATAATTCTGGTTGCTGCGCATCGTGGTTGTGTGCTGCACCTTTATATACTTTGAGGTTGGTGTAAAGTTTGCGACCAAGTGTGTTCTTTGGCAACATACCTTTAATTGCTTTTTCGATCAAGCGCTCAGGATGGTTTTTGAGCATGTTCTCAGCAGACGTGAAACGCTGACCACCTGGGTATCCAGAGAAGCGAACATATTCTTTGTTTTGGAGTTTTGTTCCTGAAAAAGCGATTTTTTCCGCGTTGATAACGATCACATTGTCACCACAGTCCGCATGCGGTGTGTAACAGGTTTTGTATTTTCCACGGATGACTTTGGCAACTTTACTTGCCAAACGTCCGACTGTTTGACCTTCAGCATCCACAACATACCACTTCTTATCGGCAGTTTCGGTATTACCAGCTAACGTTCTGTAACTTAATGTGTTCACGGTTCTTTCTGTTAAATAAAAAACTTAAATTCCCTAAATTTAGGGGTGCAAAGATACAACTATTGTGTTTATTTACAAATGAAAAGCAGAAATTTTCTAAGATTATTTTGCTTTAAAGGCTGAAATGGCGTTTCGAGTGAATTCGCTCAGGACCAAACGCCCGCTAATTGCCGCTCGTTCAACGAGGAGTTGATCCCAGTTTTCGGTGCCTTGCCAGAAGATTTGCTTGAGTTCTTGCATGGCTTCTGGATTTGAGTTTGCTAGCTTGCTGCTGAGTGCTTGAATGGCAGCATCTAGACTGAGTTCATCTTCAAAAATTTCGGTGTAAAGGCCTTTTTCTTTTGCCCATTGCGCACTGCGCCACTCGGTGGCATTGATGGCAAGTTCGCTCATGGCTGAGCGTCCAATTTTGCGCTCTACGGCCGGCCCTACAACGAAAGGACCGATTCCAACTGCGAGTTCGGATAGTTTGACGTCGGCTTTGTTGGTGGCAAAGCAGTAGTCTGTGGCAGCAGCTAAGCCAACACCACCTCCGACAGCTTTACCTTGGACGCGCCCGATAATGAGTTTGGGTGCTTTTCGGCAGGCATTGATAACTTTGGCAAAACCTGAGAAAAAGGCCAGGCCAGTTTCGAGGTCTTGAATGCTAATGAGTTCGTCAAAGCTAGCTCCGGCGCAAAAAGCCTTGCTGCCTTGAGATTGTAATACGAGAACTTTGGTGCGTTCGTCTTGTGCTAAATCTGTGACGGTGTCTGCTAGCGTTTGTAAGATATGGCCGGGCAGTGAGTTGCTCATAGGGTGGCCAAATGTAATGAGCCCAATGCCGTTGGCTGTAATTTCGGTGAGAACGAATCCGTTTTCGTGTGTGTTTTCCATGTTTATTTGAGAGTAAAGCTATCTGTTCCGATGAGTTGACCTTCGCAATAAATGCGCACTTTGTAAGTGCCTTTTGCGGCATCTTCACCTTTGAGTTCGTAGTAAATGGTGAGGTCCAGTGCTTGGTTTTGGTAGTCTACTTCTTTGCGTTGAGAATAGGCAGTGCTGCCGCTTTCTGTGTCCGTAACAAAATTGCTGCTTGCTTGCAGAACATTGCCGTTAGGGGCTGTGATTTGCAGGTAGACATTTTTGCGACCAGCTGAGGTCAAGACGTTTTCAGAGAGGGTGAAACTACTGCGGAATTGAACGGCGTTTTTGGCACGATCCGTGACTTCCATAGTGTTGTTGATGCGCTGCTTGAGCGCCTCTGATTGGATGTTGTAGGCCTGGAGTTTGCTGCCTTTTTTCACTTGTTGCTGAGACTCCTCAGCTTGTTTGCGGTAGGTGTCTCTTTCGCTTGTGGTGGTGGAGAGGCGTACATTAGTTTCTTCTAAACGACTCCCTAAATCGATGTTGAGGGTATTGAGTGAGTCAATAGTGCGGGCGTAACTGCGCATGATGCCGCGTAAGGTTTCGTTCTCTTTTCTGGCCTTAACAAGGTCTCGGGCCGTCATTTTTGAGCGCTCTAACTTTTGGAGTAGTTGTGTAATCTGTGCTTTTTGTGCATTGAGGCTGTCTGCTTTAGACGCATCTTTTTCAATGAGTTTGTTGTAATTGCGCAACATTTGCTGCAAATCTTGTTTGAGGTCTTTTTTCATGCTGCCTGTATAGCCGGAGAGCGCAGCTTCCATGTCGGCCATATCGGAAAGGAGGGTCGCATTTTTGTTATTGCAAGTATTGAGAGCTGCGCGCTGTCTTGACCAAGCCAAGGTGAGGCCTGCAAGACCGGCTAAAAGGATGAAAATAAAAACGAAATAAAAGCTGTTCGATTTTTGTGGGGCTTGAGGTTGCGTTTCCATAGAGACAAAGTTTGATAATCAAAAATACAAAAGAAAATGTTGCTTGTTGTGGTTTTTATAGTGAATCGTGCAATTGCCAAGTAACTTCTTTGGTAAAACGCAAGAGGCTGTCCGGACCAACAGCAGTAAATCGGGCATCGCTACTTGCGGGATAAGGCCCGCCGTGTTGCATGGCTTCAACTACGCTTACACCAGTTGGAACGCTATTGATAATGATCCTTCCCGTTTTTTCATACAGTAAATACTCGATTTCTGCATCTAAGGTTTGGTCTTGACTTTTAAAAATACTGCAAGTGAGCTGCCCATCCAAAACGTTCAATAAGGACTGAAGTTCTGCTGTTGTTCCATAAGAACAAAGAACCGCAAATGGTCCAAAAACTTCTTCTCTGAGCGTTGGCTCTTCGATGAGTTGGGTGATTCGACACTTGGCAATGCCCCAGCGTCCAACAATGCCGCTTAAACTAGTTGTTGATTGGTGCGGCTCGATTCCTTTTACTTGAAATACTTGGCGTTTTCTGGCCTCGAATTTTTGATGAATAGATGGATGTAGCATTGGTACGGCTACTTGTTTGGTAAGCGCCTCCAATAAATTGTTTTGAAACGCATCGAGTTGGGATTCATGGACGAGCAAAAGACCTGGCTTGGTGCAGAATTGCCCGGCGTCTGTGCATATCGAAGCAGCAAGTTTTTGTGCAGCCGCGCGCAAATCATTTTGAGGCAAGTCTTTAAAAACGAGCACTGGATTTAAGCTGCCCATTTCGGCAAAAACGGGTATAGGATCAGGGCGTGCCGCGGCTAAGTCCATTAGGGTGCGTCCTCCTTTGATGCTGCCAGTGAAACCAATGGCCTTGATTTGAGGATGTTGGGCAAAAGTGCTCGCCCATTCATAGGTGTTGTCGAGGACATGGCTAAAAATACCCGTCGGCAATGAAAGTTCTTCGAGTGCGCGCGTCACGCAATTGGCAACGGCTTGGCTTGTGCCCACATGCATAGGGTGCGCCTTGAGTACCACACAGCAGCCGGCGGCAAGCGCTGCCACGGTATCGCCACCCATTGTGGAGTACGCGAGTGGGAAGTTAGAAGAGCCCAAAACAAGCACGGGTCCAAGTGCTACGCGCTTTTTAAGGAGCGTTTTTGCTTCGGAATGTACTTTGCTTTCTTTTTGCCAAGCCAGTGTTTGGATGTGCTTTGCAAAAAGCGAAATGGTGGAGGTAAGTCTGGAAAATTCGGCTTCAAAACGCGCTTGGCTCAGGCCACTTTCTTTGCAGTAGAGTTGTAATATGGCATCTTTTTCAGCGACAATTAAGGCACAAATGCGATTGAGTAATTCTGAGCGTTGCAAGGGGCTAGTAGCTCTGAAAAAAGCTTGGTCAGCGGCAATTGTTTTTTCCCAATCTTTGAGAAAAGAAACAGGCGTTGGAAAATAAAGGGTGTTGCCCCAGGTGTTTTGGGCGGCATGAAAGGTCCTGAAACCTTTGGTCATGGGTTAGGCTTCGGTGAGCTCAAAATGATAGCTTTCCATGATTTGGTTAGCTAACATTTTTTTGCATGCGGTATCCACTTTTTGTTCGGCTTCAGCTTTGTTGGCTGCTTCTACAAATAAACGGATGTGTTTGCCGATGCGGACGCCATCGATTTCGGCAAGGCCAATGTTTTTCATGGAATTAGTGACGGCTTTCCCTTGAGGATCGAGTAGAGCGTCTAGTGGCATGACGTCGATTTCAGCTTTGAATTTCATGTTTTTTGAATTGAAAATGTTCAATGAGTGATAAAATCAGGTACAAAATTACAATTATTGGAATGGCCCAAACCAAAAATAATGGAATACTTATCAACGATATCGAGAGCAAGAGGTACCGGAAGGTGTTGTCTTTCCAAGTAAAGTTCTTGAATTTGAGCGCTAAAAGTGGTAATTCAACCACCATGAGAATTGAAAATAAGACACTGATCAGGCTGAGTGTATAACAATCAAAAAGCGAGAGGATCCATTTGGATTGATGGCTCCAGTTGTCTAGTTTGAACCAAAAATAAAGAGGAAAGAAAGCAAAAAAGATGGTTGCTGTTGGCGTCGGAACACCAATGAATTTGTCGGTCTGGCGCTCGTCTAAATTGAATTTGGCTAGTCGGAACATGGCAAAAAATGGTATAATGAGCGCAATAAATGGCAGGTATTGAATCGAGGCATTGTAGGTGTTGTTGCGCCCGTAAAAAAATGCGGCTTTCCAGTCGATGAGCTGAGCCACAACATATTCTTGTGCCGCACCACCATAAGCTTGTACGCCCTCTGCGTTTTTCATGAGGCTGCTTTGATCAATGCCAATGATGATCATGACAAACATAAAAATGCCGGGAGCGACTCCAAAACTTACGAGGTCGGCGAGTGAATCGAGTTGTTTTCCGAGTGCGCCGTTGGTCTTGGTGAGGCGCGCAACAAAGCCATCTAGAAAATCTAACAAGGCAGATATGCCGAGTGCATAGATGGCCCAATCGAGCCGTCCACTCAAGCTAAAAATAATGGAACAGATTCCGCCGAGCAGGTTAAAGGAGGTAATCAAATTGGCCAAACCGAACATGTACTTGTTTTTTGTAAAAGTACCCATTAAACACAATTTTTTGTGCAATTTTGAGTTTTTGTAACATGTTTTCAATCAAAAGCACCTTCTTTTTTGTGTCATTTGGCTTTTCAGCTGCATTTGCACAAGACTTTAATCCCAAATACGCAAACGAATTTCTCACCATGGGCGTGGGTGCCGATGCGCTCGGAATGGGTTCCGCGGTCGTAGCAGATGTTCAAGGTTTAAGTGCCGGAGTTTGGAACCCTGCGGGCTTGCTGCAGCAACAACAAGAAACGGAGATTGGCCTCATGCACGCCTCTTATTTTGGGGGTTTGGCTGCATTTGATCATTTAGGCGTCTCAAAAAAGCTCCAAAACCAAACAGTTGTGGCCGCCAACGTCATCAGACTGGGTGTTGATAACATTTATAATACCACCCAACTCATAGATAACCAGGGCAACATAGATTACAGCCAGTTGCAATCGTTCAATAGCGCAGATTACGCACTCATTGGTTCGTTGTCCAAACCGACCAGAGTTGCACACTTAAGTATGGGATTTAGCGCCAAAATCATCTACCGCCATATCGGCAATTTTGCAAAAGCTTATGGTTTTGGTTTTGATGCGGGGCTGCAATACAGACCGAGTAAATATTGGTCGGCTGGGCTTAGTCTGAAAGATGCAACCAGTACTTTTAGCGCTTGGGCATACAATCTCAGTCCAGAAATGCAAGCCACACTTTTAGCGACTAATAATCCCTTGCCTCAAAACGGAATTGAGCAAATGTTGCCGCGTATGGTTATTGGAATTGCGGGTAAGCTACCGTTAAAAAGTAATAAGTACGAACTTGGTGGGCAATTGAACGCAGAGGTCACCACTGATGGGCCCCGCAATACGCTGCTCTCTGGCAATGTTTTTTCTCTAGACCCACGTGCCGGCCTCTATCTAAATTACGAGCACAAACTCGTTTTTAGAGCTGGGGTTTCGCAACTTCAATATTACCAAGATTTTGAACTCAATAAAAAATTAGGTTTACAGCCGCATTTAGGAGCTGGTGTGGTATTGCAAAACTGGTCCATTGACTATGCTTTTACGCGCTTAGGTCTTGGCGGCGAAGGGTATTTCACGCATCTTTTTTCGCTCAAATGGGCGTTTTCAAAGAAGAAGTAATCAGAAAAATTTACAGCTAAAAATAGCGGTATCGTCTACGTAGGGGAGGCTGCCCTTCCAATCTTCTAGTTTCGAAAAGATGATATTGTTCATGTCCTCCATTTTGAGCGCTGAAAACGAGCGCACTTGCTTAATGAGCTGTTCAACACCGAATTGCTCTCCTTTTTCGTTTTCAAGTTCGACCACGCCGTCGGTAAACAGCACCATCGTAGATTTTGCTTGAAGTTGCAATTTACCTACGCGAACAAACGGAAGTTCGTCGAGCATGCCCAGTCCAATGCAGCCTTCTGTGAGTAGGGTGGTGTTTTTACCACTCAAGATGAACGGTTGGTTGTGGCCTGCATTGACATACTGGAGTTGCCTTGTGTAGGCATTATAATGGGCAATAAAAAATGTAATAAATTTCTCTCCTTTCGCATTTTTCATCACGAGTTTGTTCAGCTCTTCTAACAAAAAAGTGAGTTCAAAGCGTTGGTATTTGAATAAAGTACGGATGGTCGCTTGAAAGTTAGCCATCAAAAGGGCCGCAGTAATGCCCTTGCCACTGACGTCTCCAATACAAATAATGTATTCTTCGTCACCGAGTGGGATAAAATCGTAAAAGTCGCCGCCCACTGCATGTCTTGGAATGTAGCGACCCGATATGTCCATTTTTTTATTTGAAGGCAATTCTTGTGGAAACAAGAGCTTTTGCATTTCGGATGCCAATTCGAGCTCTTTTGAAATCTGTTCTTTGATGACATTTTGCGCACTCAATTTTCGATTCTCAAGTGCTACCGATAAAATATTGGTAAGGGTTTGTGCAAACGAAAAATGAGCTGGTTCTAGCGATTCTGTCTTGCTGTGAGTTGCCAAAATCAGATAAGCAAGCGGGCGGTCTTGGTGATAGATCGGGATGACGGCCTGAAAATCTTGAAGTAAGTTGCTGTTCGATGACTCTACGAGCGTAATTTCTTTAAAGCGGGTGAGTTCTTCAGCTAATTCAGCAGCGCCTATTTTTCTTTTATAACCACTTTTTGCAGCGAGTGTCCAGTCTTCTTGTTGCAGGAGTAGGGCAAAACGGCTAAAATGTAGTTGTTCTTTAAGAATAAAAGTGAAGATGCGGTAGAGTTGCTCGACGGCCAAGTTTGCATTGATTGCGTTTGTTAGCTCTAGGATGGAGTGCAAACGGTTATCCTTGAGTTCAAGGTAAGACAAAGCGGGGTCTGACGCAGGGCGCATAGCTGTAAATTCTACACGAAATTACATTTTTTTCTTTTCGGGACTGATTTTCTTGTTTTTCAAGAAGAAATACCTATCTTTGCATTCCATTTTCGAAAAGTAATACTCATGAAAAAAGATATCCACCCTTCAGATTACCGTTTAGTCGTATTCAAAGACATGTCTAACGACTATTCTTTCATCTGCCCTTCTTGCGCAGAAACTAAAGAAACCATCTCTTGGGAAGACGGCAACGAATACCCGCTCGTGAAGTTAGATATCTCACACAAGTCACACCCGTTCTTTACAGGCATCGCACAGTTCGTAGATACAGCCGGACGTATCGACAAATTCAAAAACCGTTACGGTCGTCACATGAAATAATTGAGTTCGCTCAATCCATATATTGAAGGCTCCTATAAGGAGCCTTTTTTTATGCTTATATTTTTTGCGCTGATATCAAGAAAACTTTGCAGCGGCACGTGCTAAGCGATCGTTCATGGCCATACCCAAACCTTCATTTGGGAAAGGTTCTACATAAATCTTTTCAAGACCAAGCGCATCCGCATGGTGCAGTAGGGCATACAAATTGCGAGCGGCTTCCACTAAAGATGCATTTGCACTCAATACCAAGTGGGGGCCAACTATCGTTGTGTTTTCGCCAATTGTTATCTGGACGGCTGCATCGGTTTCATGGAAAGGCTTGTAACCCAAAAAGAGCGGTGTGTGGGTGGCGTAATGATGCTTTACCATACCGCTGGTGAGTACCGTTCCTTCGGCATGTATTTTGGCCTGAGGTAAGTAGCCTAATTGTGCATTGAGTGCTTCGGCAGTTATGCTACCATAGCGATAAATGACGACTTGATCGTTTTCTAAACCAATGATCGTAGATTCCAATCCTTCTTGACAAGCCCCTCCATCTATAATATACGGAATGCGACCTTCCAATTGCTCTTGCACATGCATGGCTGTTGTAGGGCTCAATTGTCCGTATAAGTTGGCGCTTGGTGCGGCGAGTGGTCGGCCGAGTTTGTGCAATAAATCTTGTAAAATTGAATGCTTAGGAAAACGGATCGCAACGGTATCCTGACCGCCAGTAATTAAGCTGCTTACTAAACTGCTTTTCGGGACAATAAAAGTAAGTGGGCCAGGGCAAAACGCATGGTAGAGCTTTTCAAAAATGACAGGAAAAGCACTGATATAGGGGAGGGCTGTTTGCAATTCGTCAAAATGTAAGATAAGAGGATTGCTTGTTGGGCGCTTTTTGGCTTCAAAAATAGCCATTATGGCCTCTTCGTTGTTGGCATCTGCTGCTAAGCCATAAACGGTTTCTGTTGGAATCGCAACCGTTTTTCCACTTTGAATGAAAGTAAGTGCCTTGCTGAGGTCTGTGCCAATCTCCGTGTTCATAGGGCAAAGTTAGGTTCTTATTCTCAATATTGTGCGTTTGATCCAATCTTTGCTAATTGGAGTCAAAAAAAGTAGGTTTCTTGCGTGTAGAAAAGAAATTTGCACGTAAATTTGTCTAGAATAATTCTAAATAAGATGCAAGTCATCCTCGCTGATAGCAATGAACTGATCCGTTTGGGCCTGAGAACCATCCTCAATGCGCAAGCGGGTATGAGTATTGTCGGAGAAGCAAAAAATCAAGATGAGCTCATGGCGCAGCTCCACACTTTTGGTGCCGATGTCGTGCTCATCGACTTCACCGCCTACGGTTTCAGCATAGATATTGTGCCCAAGGCACTGTCCAAATTCAAAGACTTGCGCTTTGTTGCGCTCACCGAAGCCCAACATGCCCCAATTTTAGTGGATGCCCTCAAATCAGGCGTCACAAGCTACGTAAAAAAAGATTGCGAACTCGCAGAAATCATTGACGCAGTCAAAGAAACCGCTCAAGGCAAACAGTTCTTTTGCGGCCAAATCTTAGAGACCATCCAAAAAGCCAACATAGATGTTGCAGAGCTCCATACCGATGATTTCAATTGCAGCCCGGTTATACTTTCTGAGCGCGAAAACGAAATCATAACGCTCATTGCAGAAGGGCAAACCAACGAGCAAATTGCTGAATTCCTCTTCTTGAGCAAGCATACGGTCAATACGCACCGCAAAAATATCATGGCCAAACTGGGTGTGAAAAACACCGCGGGTATTGTCATGTATGCGGTCAAAACAGGTTTGGTGTCGCCAAATCGTTTCTTATTCGCGCCAAGTTTGTCTTAAAACGACATACTGAACTTCAGGTTAAACAAGCGCTGCGTGAGGTAGTTGGGTACTGAATAAAACTTCCCTTGAACGTCTTGAATCCATTGCTTTGAAAGCACGTTATTGACGCCCAAAACATTGAAAATCTCAAGCGATATTAGGGCTTGATCGAATTGTTGCCAAGCTTTTTTACCAGCCTTTATTTCGGTTTTACCATGCAATAGGTCATAAGAAAGGCCGAGGTCTACGCGAAAATACGAACGCATGCGCAAGGTGTCTTTGTAGCGCGTAAAGTCTGGTGGCCCATAAGGAAGCCGTGATCCATATTGCATTCCCATTTGCACTTTAAATGCTTCAAAACCCGGCATTTGATCCTGAACCAAAGCTCCGAAAGTGAGCCATTGGTCGGTTGGCCTTGGCACGTAGCCTGGTAAAATGACGGCTGAATCTACGACCACCTGATCTTCACTGTAGCCAAAAATGATGCGTTCCCCGGCGGCGTTGTAATAATTGGTGTATTGGTCTCCAATGATATCCTCTTTGGTAGAAAGCAATCCGAGTTTAAAGAAAGATTGAATGCCCTCCACAAATTCGCCGTGTACGTTCACATCGAGTCCATACGCATAACCGATTGCGTTGTTGGTAGCGTAATAACGAGTGCGCACGTTTTCGATTTCATAGGGGTTGAGGTCCCAGAGGTATTTGTAGTAAATTTCTGTATTGAGTTTAAATGGTGTTTGGCGGCCCCACATTTGGAATAAAAATTCGGAGCCAGCAACAAGATGAAAGGATTTTTGAGCTTGTACCCCAAGCGCTAACTTTCCATCAAATGTTCTGAATTCGCGGTAAAATGGCGGTTGGTAATAAAGACCACTCGACAATTTGAAAAGCAAGCCGCGCCTTACCGCCTTGCCGTTTTGCCACATATAGGCAGCTGGTGCATAGGAAAAGCTCAGGCGAGGTGTAAAGTAGGGTTCTTTATTTACACTTGTGTAGCCTCCGCGAAGACCAATTTGTAAATTGAATTTTTGGGTAGAAATATCGAGCGTATCGGTCATGGTCAATTTCTCGCCGTTTGCTTGCTTGTAGGGTTGTTTGACCTCCACAATTTTATGGCGCTTTACTTTCGTCCAGGAGTTGGACCACTGCATATAAGCCGTAGAACGGTAGCCATTGAGCGCTAAATTTCCCTTGATGGTCTCAAAAAGAACAATTGAATCGGGTTGAGTTTGGGGTAGGCTATAGCCAGAAGAATCGATGAGGCGCCACTCGCTGAGCTGATCTTCGAAGTGATCGACTTGCAGATTCAGGCCCCATGCGAGTTCTGAATAGCGTTTTTTGGTTTTGTTTTCATCGGTGTAATTATCTAAAAATAAATAACTTCCGTTGTGATAAACATTAAAGATTTGTGCCTGTAATCTGTTTCGGCCGTGATTGAGAAAGCCCCCGACGCCAAGCGTAGCGATAGAGTCGCCAAATTCTTCTTTGGAGGGGTCTGTTTCGAGCTCGTTGATGTAGTATTGTCCTAGTATGTCAAAGTATTCTCTTTCGTCAGATTGAAAGGCGGATAAATAAAAATCGAGTTTGGTTCGGTCCTTGGCATATTTAAGTGAGGTACCCCCCATCAAGGTCTGAAAATTTGAATTTTCTTGGCCTTCAAAATAAATCATGAGGCGATAGGCTTCGTTGGCTGTTCCGAAGTCAGACTGCGACGTCTGAGGAGCAAAGCGATATGCGTTGGTAGAGAAGTGGCCCAAGAAACTCCAGGTCCAGAATTCATTGAGTTGGTAATTGGTTAGGATTTGCGCATCGGCAAAGACAGGATTATATGCGCCTTTTGTCGGTAGGGAATTTAGAAAGTAGCCGTTCGAACGGTAGCGCGCCCCCACTAGAAAGTTAAAGCGTTGGTTCACGGCTTCTTCGATGTGCCCTTCAACGCCAAGTAAGGAGGCCATAGCTGAGGCATGGAATGCGGTGGGTGTTTTGTAGGTGATATCCAACACCGAGCTGAGTCGGTCGCCGTAGTTGGAGGCAAAGCCACCTGCGCTAAAGCGCACATCTTGAACCAATGAAGAATGAATAAAACTCATGCCTTCTTGTTGGCCACTGCGCGTCAGGAAGGGTCGGTATACCTGAAACCCATTGACATAAACCAAGTTTTCATCGTAATTACCTCCTCTTACATTGTAATTCGAAGTGAGTTCATTGTTGGAGGTGGCGGCCGTTGTGAGCGTAAGTGTTTTTTCAAGGTTCACAATTCCTTTTAAATTCAATTGGGGCAGTTTCTCGATTTCAAAAGGATCTTGGCCATCTTGGCGCACCACAACACCCCGGTTATCCTGAATCGAGAAATTTTGATCGGGTAATTCTTGGAGCTTCTCACTGCTGGTAATGATCATGCTCAAGGAGAGCGCTACGCCTTCATGCAAATATTGAATTTCTATTAGGTCGCCTTTACTCAAACCCGCAAAGGCATAATAGCCCTTGTTATCGGTGGTTGTCTGAGCAGCAATGTTTACCGATTTGTTGGGAAGCGTTTTCAATTCAACTTGAGCACCTATAGCGGGTCGCTTTCCTTTGAGGTAGCAATGACCAAAGACGGTGATGTCTTGGGCCCAAAAGAGGAGGGGAGCCACCAAAAAAAGAAGAAGTAGGCGTTGCTTCATAGCTGCAAAGTTACAATCCTTAACGACCAAACCTGCGCTTTATTTGCTTTTGGTTAATTTTCATGTGTAGGAAGTTTCACTTACATTTGTTGTATGTTGCCTCCCGATAAAATAGTTATTGGTCGCAGAGAGCTCGCTTGGCTCCCAGATTTTGGTTTGGCTGAAGTCAAGGCAAAGGTCGATACAGGAGCCTATACTTCTAGTATTCACGTGAGTTCTTGTCGTTTAGAAGACCACTTATTGAAGGTGGTTTTTCTCGATGACAAACACGCCGCTTTTACCGGAAGAGAAATGACATTTACGAAGTTCAGAACCAAACGAGTAAAAAGCAGCACTGGTCAAGTACAGGAGCGTTTTTTTGTCTTCGGATCCATTCAAATCGCGGGTCAACAGTTTAACACTGAGTTTTCGCTCACCATGCGCCAAGGTATGCGCTATCCTATTTTACTCGGTAGAAAAGTGCTCAACAAACGCTTTGTCGTAGACACGAGTAAAAAATATATTCACGCTTCAATCCAACAATCCGCATGAAAATTGCCATTCTCTCCAGAAATTCACATCTATATTCAACGCGCAGGTTGGTAGAAGCAGCAGAGGCGGCGGGCCACGAAGCCCATGTCATTGACCACCTCAAGTGCAATATCGAAATTGAACAACAAGGCCCAGCGCTTTTTTACCACAATCAGTACTTAAAAGGATTCGATGCCGTCATTCCACGCATTGGTGCCTCGGTTACTTTTTATGGTACTGCGGTTGTGCGTCAGTTTGAAATGATGAACGTTTTTACAGCCGTAGGTTCAAGAGGTATCATTCACTCTCGCGATAAACTTCGTTGTTTGCAAGTGCTTTCCAAAGAAGGGATTGGCTTACCAAAAACGGTGTTTACTAATTATTCTAAGGATGTCAAGCATGTTGTGAAAAGTGCAGGCGGCGCACCAGTTGTTTTGAAATTATTAGAAGGAACGCAGGGCTTAGGTGTAGTTTTGGCCGAAAACCTCAATGCTGCTCAGTCGGTTTTAGAGGCCTTCAATGGCCTGAAAGCTCGCGTTATTGTTCAAGAATTTATACGCGAGGCTAAAGGTGCTGATATCCGAGCTTTTGTTGTAGACGGCGAAGTAGTAGGCGCCATGAAACGCCAAGGTTTGCCGGGCGAATTTCGTTCTAACTTGCACCGCGGTGGCAGCTCCGAAGTTATCGAACTCACCACCGAAGAAAAGTATACCGCAATTTTGGCTGCAAAGGCTGTAGGTCTAGGAATTGCAGGTGTTGATTTACTCCAGTCTGAGCGAGGCCCGTTGGTACTAGAAGTCAATTCTTCGCCAGGTTTAGAGGGTATTGAAAAAACAACTCAAACAGATATCGCAGGAAAAATCATTGCCTACATCGAGAAGAATGTCAAGCGCTAAAAAAGTTACACTGAAGAAAATGACCATGCTCGGGCAAGAAATTTTGCCTGGCAAGAGCATACAATTGAATTTAGAGGTTGCCCATTTGCATACACGAACACCGATACAAGTTCCTGTTTTGGTAGAGCGCGCCAAAGAAGACGGCCCTACGGTTTTGGTCATGGCGGGCCTACATGGCGACGAACTCAATGGCATTGAAATAGTGCGACGTTTTTTGCGCAAAAAGCTCAACAAGCCTACCAAGGGCACCATTATTTGCTTGCCAATTTTTAACATTTTCGGTTTTTTGAACCTCAAGCGCGAGTTGCCCGACGGCCGCGATCTCAATCGCAGTTTTCCTGGTAGCAATTCTGGCTCTTTGGCAGCTCAATTTGCTTTTCATTTCATCAAAGAAATTGCACCCCACTGCGACTACATCATTGATTTCCATACAGGAGCAGCACAGCGCAATAATTTCCCTCAAATCCGCTGCGTGTTTTCCGATCAAGAAAGTGTGGAATTGGCTAAGGTATTTAATCCGCCTTTTATCTTGCACTCGAGTTTGATTTCCAAAACCCTTCGTGAAAGCATGGTCAAGCGCAAGAAGAAAATTCTCCTTTTTGAAGGAGGGAAGTCAAATAACATTGAAGAAAACGTCGTAGAAGAAGGGCTTAATGGCCTAAAGCGCCTGATTGCTCATTTGGGGATGCGCAATTATAAAATTGATATTTCTAAAGACCGCGAGCCTATTTTTATCGGTGAAAACAAATGGATGCGTGCTCCGTCTAGCGGCATGTTTCAGTGTTTTGTTCCGAACGGAACGGCCGTTCAAAAAGGAGAGGTACTTGCTTTAGTTACCGACCCATACGGCAAATACGAAAAACAAATCAAGGCCAGCCAAGCAGGTTACGTCATCTGTATCAATGAGGCACCTGTTGTTTATAAAGGTGATGCGATCATTCACCTCGCAAAAGTAAAACCCCAACTATGACAAAATCAAGAAAAGAGACCATGAAAAAGTGCTGCATTTCCTTTTGTTTCACCTTTTTTGCACTGCTCGGTTTCGCACAAGCACCTTTTACACCCAAACAATTTTTGGGCTACAACATTGGCGAGCAATTCACGCGCCACCATCGTGTTGTAGACTATTTTTTCGCTTTAGAAAAAGCTTTCCCAGATCGCATCAAGGTTCAAAAAATGGGTCAGACTTACGAAAAGCGAGACTTACTACTTTGTTATATTGGCACGCCAGAAAACCTCAAAAAATTAGAAGAAATCCGTCAGAAACACCTTAGCCAAGCGCCAGATGAACAATTAGCGATCGTTTGGTTGTCTTATAACGTTCACGGTAACGAAAGTTCAGGTACAGAGGCGGCCATGCAAACAGCTTATCGCTTACTAACCGACAAAGCAGGCTACCTCGAAAATACGGTGGTCATCATGGATCCGTGCCTTAACCCAGATGGCCGAGACCGCTATGTCAATTTTTATTACCAATATGGCGCCAATCCGATAGATGTAGAGCGCTTCAGTGCGAGCCACAACGAAACTTGGCCAGGTGGTCGCCCCAATCATTATCTTTTTGATTTGAACCGAGATTGGGCCTGGATGACCCAAATTGAATCAGCCGTTAGGGTGCAACAATACAATCAATGGTTGCCTCATGTTCATGTCGATTTTCACGAGCAGGGCATCAACGAACCCTATTATTTTCCACCTGCAGCGGAGCCGTATCACGAAGTGATTACGGATTGGCAACGCGATTTTCAAAAAGAAATTGGAAAAAACCACGCAGGCTATTTTGACAAAGCAGGATGGCTTTATTTCTCTAAAGAAATTTTCGACTTGCTCTACCCAAGCTACGGCGACACCTACCCAACCTACAGTGGTAGTATCGGAATGACCTATGAGCAAGGTGGTAGTGGACGCGCAGGACTTGCCGTTATTACCCAAGTAGGCGACACCTTGCGTTTAGCCGACCGCGTTGCGCATCACGTTACAACTGGTTTGTCTACCGTAGAAACGAGTTCGAGAAATGCACAGAAATTAGTTGCCGAATACCAAAAGTTCCGCAAAGAAAAAACCTACAAATACAATTCATATGTGTTGCGCGGCAGCAAGGCACAGTTGCAACCGCTTTTTGACTTATTGGGTAAGAACAACATTAATTGGCAAGTGGTCAGTACCAGTGCGCAGGCAGTTGCAGCAAAAGGTTATCACTACAGCTCAGGTGTTGCTGAGAATTTTAAATTAGAAATTGGCGATGTCGTCGTTTCGACGCAACAAGAAAAAGGAACCTTAGTTTCGGTTTTGTTTGAACCGCGCACCAAACTCTCCGATAGCCTTACCTACGATATCACGGCCTGGACCCTACCACATGCTTATGGCCTCGATGGCTTTGCCGTAGAATCAAATCTCAAAGCAACACCTTTTGTTGCGGTCCCGGCCCCAAATTCTGATTTTTTAGCACTTGAGGGCTTTGTTGCCTACGCAGTTCGCTGGGAGTCTTTGCGAACCGCTCAGTTTTTGAATGCGGTGCAGCAAGCGGGCTTGAAAGTTTATTTCCATGAGAAAGGCTTCAAACTCGCTGGCCAAACCTATGAGCCCGGTACACTTTTGCTCTTAACTGGCGAGAACAAACGCCCAGATTTTCATGCGCTCATCAATGATTACGCTGCGCGATACAGCGTTGACATCAAGGGGCTGGTGACTGGAATGGTTGATGACGGTCCTGATTTTGGCTCATCTTCTGTAAAAATGGTACCCAATCCAAGTGTTGGTATCCTTGCGGGTGACAGTTTTTCTTCACTAAATGTCGGCGAGATTTGGCATTTCTTTGAGCAGCAATTAGGCAAGCCTGCGCACTTGATTTTCGAAGACGATATCGACGCTGCCCTGAGTAAATTAGATGTTTTGTTCGTGCCAGAGGGCGGTTTTGACATTGCGGGCAATGATGCGCTCAATTCTTGGGTGCGCAATGGAGGCACTTTAGTCGTAATTGGTGGCGCCATTGATGCGCTTGCTGCCGACCAAGGCTTTGGTATCAAGCACAAAGAAAGTCAGGCTGGTGCAAACGCCCCAGTTAGCTATGCAAGTCAAGAGCGCGATCAAATTTCAGACGCCATCACAGGCGCCATTTATCCATGTATCCTTGATCAAAGCAACCCGATGGTATTCGGCTACGACTTTTACTATACACTTCGTCAGGGAGCCACAACGTATCAAATCGATGGCAAGCCTGCTTTTGCCTTGGCTAAAAACGCTACAGCTGTCAATGGTTTTGTAGGTGCGCGCGTCAAAGCGCAGCAATCCGAAGCACACATCGCTGGCAATGTACAATACGGACGCGGTACCATTGTCTATTTCATAGACAACCCGCTCTTCCGAGGTTTCTGGGAAAGCGGCAAACTCATGGTAGCCAATTCGATTTATTTTGTGAATCAGTAGATTTTTAGGTAAAAACCTTGGGGTTTTTCAAGATCCAACTACCTAATTTAGCGCATATTTACGTTATACGAGCAACGTATTATTTTATTGCTATGCGACTACTCTTATTCTTTCTTTTCTTTTCTGGGTTTTCTTTTGGGCAGTGGAGCTCTGTTTTTAGCTTGCCAAATAACGGTTCGGGTTCTGCGGTTCTTCGTTCCATTTCGTTTAGCGATACCCAACATGGTTCAGTGGTTGGTGTTTTTTCATCTGATACCGCCAACTATTCGAATATCTACCTTACCAATGATAGCGGTCAGCAATGGGCTAGCAGCTTTACAACAGATTTTACACTTTACAAATGTATCCGACTCAACGCACAAAAAGCAGTTGCAGTTGGTCGAAAGGCAATCGGCACAACTTCAGTTTTATCTTGCTCTTTTTCAACCCAAGACGGCGGAATTACTTGGCAGACAGATACTATTGCCAATGAACCTTTTGATTCCCAAACATGGTTTTTTGATCTAAATTTTGCCATGAGGGCAGATGGTGTAGGTTTAATAACGTGTGGCATCAATATATACCAAACACAAGACGGCGGTCAAACTTGGTTAGGTTCAGTAGCTCAGGGAAGTTTGTTTGATCCGGTTTTATTAGCGAATGAATTTTCCTCTTTTAGCAATCAAAATGTAGTTCTGATTGATCCGCTTAGTTTAGTTCAAACCACCTTGCCATGGGGTTGTGCTTGCGATGGTTACTTGTTAAATTTTAGTATTTACAACAATAAGGTTTTTCGCAATGTGTTTGGTATGAATGGTAGTTTACTTGGTTATAATTCGTCTTATTATAATGCGATTTCAATAAGTACAAGCCCTTTCGATTCTGATCTTAACCTGCATTTTCCAGGAGAAAATTTTGATACTGGAATTGCCACCTCGTCTGCAATATTCTTAACCCAAAATGGACAAATTTACAGCAGCACTAATAATGGAACAAGCTTTTTCATTCAGGAATCTTCGGGATTTGACACTACCTTCTTTAAGTTTGCAGAGCTTCATTTTGTAAACGACAACCTAGGATTTGCAATCGGATGGGATCAAATATCTAATGAATATCACATTATCAAAACAACCAATGCCGGCGGGTTAACCAACAATATTGTTTTTAATCCAATTCAAATCCTCTCATTACCCGAAAACTCACAAACAGACAACTTCCAAATTTACCCCAACCCAGTCTCAGATAAAGTCAACATTCCGGCGGCTTACGCCACAGAATTTACAGCATATAGCGTTTATTCAACTGAGGGTAAATTAATGCAATCGGGTCAAACGTCCGAACAAATTGATGTAGCAAAACTTCCCATCGGGAACTATACTTTGGTCATCCAAAACAAGACCCAAAATCGCTATGCGAAGGTGTTGGTGCTGAGGTAGGGTTTTAAAAACCAAGCATTTTTCCTAATTTTATTGGTGCCTATGACCAGAAGCGCCGTTTTATTTTTTCTCTTCTTTTGCTTTTTTTTACCTGATGTAAATGCACAAGATATTTGGGGTTGGGCTTTAGATGGATTTGCGGGCAGCGAATCAAAATCGGTTGTTTACAACCAAAATGGAGAGGCTTATGTTTGTGGGCACATTACAAGCTCGACAAATTTTACTGCTACCGTAAGTTCCTCAGCTGTGGCTGGTGGCAGTGATGTTTACTTGGCTAAATATGCGCCAAATGGCGCGCTTATCTGGGTGCAAACCTACAACGGAACAGGTGTTGACAAAGCGACAGATTTAGCGATTGGCTCGGATGGGCAGGTGGTACTTACCGGTACATTCAACGGTACTTTTCAGGCAGGTTCATTCAGTGTGAGTTCGCAAGGTGCTGCGCAAGATGTGTTTATTCTTAAAGTAAATGCATTGGGGCAACCCGTTTGGCTTTTAAAGGAGGGCGGAAGCGGTATCGAAAGCACTACGGCAATTACAATTGACGCGCAATTGAATGTTTTGATTTGCGGACAATTTACAGGCCAGAGCACCTTACAAGGTGTTTCTTACACCAGCCTTGTTGATCCGCAAACCAATATACAAGGTGCTGATATATTTGTAGCTAAATATACTGCACAAGGAACTGGGCAATGGCTCAAAACTGGGGTCGGAAATAAAAACGAAAGAGCCCAAGGTATTGGTGTGAATGCACAAAATGAAGTCTACATTTGCGGACAATTTTCGCAAGCAATGGATTTTGCAGGATCTACAATTTCTAATTTGCAAAACAATATTGGCTTTCTAGCTAAATTGAATGCCAATGGAAATTTTGTTTTTTTTGAAAAAATGCTTGCAGGTACTTGTTTACCTCAGGACCTGAGTGTCAGTTCATCCAATGAGGTTGTTGTAGTTGGTGATGTCAGTGGAAATTTGATTTATAACAATCCGATTACTACAGTCGCCAATGCTTTTGGCCAACGCATTTTTGTGCTTAAAACCAATGCAAATGGCACGCTTTTATGGGGTACGGCATTTGGCTCAAATAGCGGCCTTACTGCTCGTTCTGTTAGTGTGGCCAGCGACCAAAAAGTTTACGTAACGGGGGGCTTTAATTGTGCATTTGATCAAAT
>JACCDV010317121.1_pt1 | contig 29975 bp, 30 predicted proteins | sample 7446131 | NCBI WGS metagenome assembly JACCDV01 (sample SAMN15323448, study PRJNA562643) | freshwater metagenome | isolation source: river surface water | place: USA:Blue River Watershed | collected 2017-08-17 | reverse complement strand
AGCTCAACCCACAGTTCATCAAAACTCTTCATGGCCTAAGTTTACTAGGACTCAACCTTGCTCGTTGCGAATTCTCTAATGTCGACAACCATCTGTGCTGGATCGGAGGCGTTAAACACCGCACTTCCAACTACAAAAGTGTCTGCGCCAGCCTCTAGAGCTATTTCAATCGTATTCATCGATATTCCTCCATCGACCTGTAGCCAGATCGGACGATCTCCAATAACTTGTCTAGTACGTCGAACCTTCTCCATCATATTCTCCATAAACTTCTGACCACCAAAACCCGGCTCAACTGTCATGATGAGGTACATATCAACAAGATCTACAAACTGCACGTAATCCTCAATTGATGTGTTTGGCTTGATGCCTAAACTAGATCTGGCTCCTGCTGATCTGATGTTCTTTAGAGTTTGCGGAATGTGCTGTGTTGCCTCGGCATGAATCGTTACGGATGCACAACCAATTTCGGCGTACTTAACCGCAATATCATCGACATCGGCAACCATAAGATGTGCGTCAACCGCTAAGGTGGACTCAGTAATAATTTTAGATGCTGCATCAAAATCAAAGGTGAAGTTGGGAACAAAAACATCATCCATGACATCCAAATGCAGAAGGTCTGAGACTTTAGCGATTGAATCGATCTCCTGATTCAATCGGGAGAAATCAGCGTTGAGAATACTTGGAGTTATTCTGATTTCTCTGCCCATGGGAGCAGTTTACTCGCTTACCTTTTTAAATAGTGCCAAGAACATGGCATCAGTTCCAGTTCTATGCGTCCACAACGCCATCGCATGGTCCCGCTCTGAGTTTTCCAAATTATCCGGAAGGTATGGAGACACATCGATTTGTTCCATGTTGCCATGTTTGCGCTTTAAATCTGATACTTGAATTGTTGTCTCGGCTAAGTGGGGCGAACAGGTTGCATATCCCAAAATACCGCCAACTGTGAGCGCCTTGATTCCCGAGTCAATCAACTCACGTTGTAGTTGAGTTAGTTCACGCAAGTCTTGAAGGTTACGTCTCCAACGGACTTCAGGACGTCGCCGCAATGCGCCTAGGCCAGTACATGGAGCATCGATCAAGATCGCATCAAACTTCTCTTCTAGGTTACCAATTTCACGCCCATCACCAACAAGAACCCGGTCTCCATTAACAACTTGGCGAACCAAATCGGCTCGGACCGCCGAAACTTCATTGGCGGTAAATACGATCTTTTTCTCTCGTGCAATATTGGATAAAAGTGCGGCTTTGCCTCCCGGACCGGCACACATATCTAGCCAATTGTTGCCAGCCGATGCTGCGGCAAAAACTGAAGCAACTAGCTGTGAGCCCTCATCCTGCACGCCAATTTTGCGTGCCTTTATCAAATCTAGTGCCCCTGGATTACCTTTCCAATGTGCACCATATGGAGAAAACGTTGTTGGCTCTCCCCCGATACTTTTTAGATCATCAATCGTTGATAATCCTGGCCATGAAACCAAAGTTGGAGTTGCCGCCTCATTGTTGATTGCAAGAGCTTGTTCAACTTCATCCCAGTTCTTAAGGAGATCGTAATACGCTGAAACGATCCATTCTGGATGAGAGTACTGAATAGACATTCTCTCAACAGGATCTGATATTGCCGATAAAGGCAGGAACCAATCCTCCTGGCTTTTACGAGTCACATTACGAAGCAGGGCGTTCACAAAACTGGCTTTTGATTCGCCAAGTCGCTTACGAGCTACTTCAACAGTAGAAGCAACCGCGGCGTGATCTGGAATTCGCATTTCATGAATCTGATGTACGCCCATGCGGCAAATATCAACGATCCCAGGATCAACTTCTGTCCAAGGGCGGTCACTGATGTGAGCTAATACCCAATCATGCTTGCCTTGCATACGAATCGTTCCGTAAAGCAGTTCAGTAACCAGAGATTTATCGCGTTCGTCAAGTTTGCTGGAGTTCAGTGCCTGTGGAAGAAGCAGATTTGAATACCCCTCGTTGCGATTTACCTCAGTCAATAGATCAAAAGCTAATAAACGGGAAGGTTCAGGTTTTGGTGATTTGAAAGTGTTTCTGCGGGCTTCAGCCAAAGTTTTCTCCACCTAGTAAACGTGCACCACGTGCCCAATCAATTGCGGGCATTTCTTTTTTGCCTGCAGGAACAACAGTAAGTAACTCAATCGCAGAATCTCTACCGCAACCCACAAAGACTCTTTTCTCGGAGACAATCACCTCTCCACTAGCAAGCGTTTGATTACCGTCGACTGAGGCAGAAGTGATCTTGAAAGGTTGATCGTTCCATAGGCACCAAGCACCTGGTTCGTAGGTAAAGGCACGAACAGCATTAACGATGCTTTCTGAGCTGTTAGAGAAATTCAAGCGGGCTTCTTCTTTAGTGATCTTCGGAGCAAGAGTTGGTTCTCCAGATTGGGCTGTGGGCTTTATGTTGCCTTCAATCATAGAAAGGGCTGTTGCAACCGCGTTGGGACCTTGGTGAGCCAGTTCCGACAAGAGTTCGACGCTGCGCCAATGAGGCTCAACCTTAATCGACAATTGAGAGTAAATCGGTCCTGTGTCCATGCCTTTTTCCAATTGGAATACCGTTACACCTGTAACCGTTTCGCCATTGAGGAGTGCACGTTGAGCAGGGGCCGCTCCTCGATATGCAGGTAGCAATGAGAAGTGAAGGTTCAAAAAACCGTACCTTGGAATATCTAAAATCACTTGTGGAAGTAAAACTCCATATCCAATAGTGATGACGCAATCTACATCTTCTAGATGTCCGATCAATTCCGTAGGTGACTGAGGTTTAATTACTGGAATTTTGTGGGTTTCTGCCCACTCAGCAACGGTCGTCTGTTTTAAAACTCTTCCGCGACCTGAGGGTTTATCCGGTTGGGTAATGACCAGAGCGATCTCATGATCTGTTCCCAGTAGCCAATCCAAAGTTGGAATCGCAACATCAGGAGTGGCTGCAACTCCGAGACGCATTACGTGTTCCGTCCGAAAATTGAGTGTGGTGAATCTTTTACTTGGATTGATTGACCCTTTTCCGCTGCCAAGTTAAACCATTCTGATTCGCGGATCTCTTTCATTGCTGACTTTCGATCCTCGGCCGACAACTTGTCAATAAATAAAATACCGTTGAGGTGGTCAGTTTCATGTTGCAATGCGCGAGCCAGAAATTCTGTACCCTCGACCGTGATCGGTTCTCCGTACATGTCAAAGCCTTTGGCTACAGCACGCATTGCTCGAGGTGTTTCATAACGAAGTTCAGGGAAGGAAAGACAACCCTCTTCACCGTCTTGCATCTCTTCACTGAGCGTTAATACTGGATTAATTAAGTGACCCAGGGCTTCATCAACATCCCAGACAAAGACTCGAAGCGATACACCGATCTGAGGCGCAGCTAGACCGGCACCAGGTGCATCCAGCATTGTGTCGGTGAGGTCTTTCACCAAAACACGAAGCTCTTTATCAAAGTCTACGACGGGTGATGCAGGAGTGGTGAGCACTGGATCGCCAAAGTAGCGAATTTCCTGAATCGACATGGTGTGAGTCTACCAATTACCTACAAAGAATACGGATCTATCCGAATAGTCAGTAAATCCTTTTTTGCGATACTTCTTCTGCGCTGTAGTTCATGGAGCACTTCCGCAATTTGTCTCCACTCTTGGTGCGCTCCATGAATAACGATCTTGGCTAGATCTTTGGGGATTACGGTAGGTCCATAAATTCGTGCAGATTCTGGTAAGCGACTATCGGAGATGGCTTTTCGTAAACCAGAAACGATCTGAGGTGCTGTCACGGCATCTGTGGCTATGACCGCTGACGCGACGGTAGGTGGAAGCTTTAACTCTTCCCTATCTGCGATCTCCCGCTTGAGTAATGGTGCCACGTTCCATCGGGCGATCGCCGAAGTTATGGGATGTGCTTCGTCAATGACTATTAATACCTTGCCTGTTTTCCTAATTAAGGATGAAGTTTCAAAGAGTAGTTCTCTGGCACGTTCTTGAGTATTCAAATCGGTGTGCGAGAAAAACCTCGTCGCATCCAGAACTACAACTGCGGCGTAGCCACCATCAACAAGAGGTTGTGCTCCAGGAGTTGAAAGGACTAATGCTGGCTTGGATTCGACACGTTCCTTAATTACATCTCCTGCAGAGAGAACGACTGGAAAACCGGGGAAGGCTCGTGATATCTCTTCCGCCGCTCGGTCAATACCTCTGCTTGCTAGATACTGCCTATCTCTTGCACAGAAGGAACACTTCCAATCCGGATAGTGCGTACCACAATGAACGCAGGTAGGTGGACCGTTCTTAGAAACAACACTTAAGCGTCCGCCACATTTACAGGTGGCAATATTTCGGCAATGGGCGCATAACAGCGCGTTTCCATAACCTTTTCTCGGTGCTAAGAAAAGGACGGGGCCTTGTCCCAACGCCTTCTTTATCTCTGAAAATATTCTGCCCGGCAATAAAGCTCCATCATGAGGCGTAAAAGCTTGCACTTTAACTTCAACTCGATGATTTCGAAACTTAATTAAGCTTTGATCTATGTCGTAAGCAATACGCACCGATGGGGAAAAACCGGTGTAGACGAGTTGTAGACCTTCTTTCAACGCACGAATTTTGGCAATAGCAGATGTATTCCAACCCGGAGATCTCAACTCAAAGTGGTCCGGTGAAGACTCCTTGTAGATCACTATCGCCTTAAGATTATTAACCGGGGCAAAAATTGCACTTCGTGTGCCAACAATGATGCTTGATTCAAGGCGCATGCTGAGCAAGAAGTTTCTGTATCGCTCTTCACGCGATGAGTTGCTGGTAAGTTTCAAAACATTTTCATGACGAAGACTTAAGTGTGCAAAGAGACGATCTACATCTTTCTCATCTGGAGCAATAATGAGGATGGAACCACCTTTATGAAAGTCTTCTACCAGTCCGGAAACTTGTTCATGGGATGGTTTGAATGGTTCAAAGCTTTGATAAATGGGCTGTTGGGTGTTTTGGACTTCATATGAAGTCTCTTCACACACTTCTAACTCTTTATCCACCGCTGCCACTCGAGGTGGAATCGCCGATCGAATGAGATCCCAAGGGTTACAACAGTAATACTCTGCACAGGAATCAAATAGGTCAAGGGTTTCCTGGGTAGCTACCGCATGAACTGAGATCACCTTGGAAATAGATTTCAATTCGCCAGCACGCTCGGCTTGAGCCACTCGAGAAACTACTATTCCTTCAGTTTCGCGCCCTCCAAATGGAATCTGAACGCGAATGCCGGTTCGGACTATTGAACTTAACTTCTCCGGAACCGAATAATCAAAGATTTGATCCAGATGAAAGATGCCAGTATCTACTCGGACTCGCGCAACAGGAAGCGACTCAGCCACTGGCCCCGAAGGTGTTGGAGCAAGCTCCGCCTTGAGGCGAAATAGCCGAGCTGTTGCCACCTTTTACTTAACTGCGTTTTGAAGTGCTGAAACTCGATCTGTTCGCTCCCATGCGAACTCCGGAAGTTCACGGCCGAAGTGACCATATGCACTAGTTAATGAATAAATCGGACGTAACAATTCAAGATCACGAATAATCGCAGCAGGACGTAGATCAAAGACAGATAGAACCGCCTCCTGGATCTTTGAGACCGGAACTGTCTCAGTTCCAAAGGTTTCTACAAATACGCCTACTGGCTGTGCTTTACCGATTGCATAGGCAACTTGGACTTCGCATCGACGCGCAAGGCCTGCGGCTACTACGTTTTTGGCTACCCAACGCATGGCGTAGGCGGCTGAACGATCCACCTTCGATGGATCTTTTCCGCTAAATGCACCGCCACCGTGGCGAGCCATGCCGCCATATGTATCTACGATGATTTTACGGCCAGTTAGACCTGCATCACCCATCGGTCCGCCAATGACGAAACGACCTGTTGGATTGATGAGAGTTCTTAATTCTTTCTTTGGTAAATCGATTTTGGAGATAATTGGATTGATAACGTACTCAATAATCTCAGGTGTTAATTTCTTGGCAACATCTACATTTTCTGCATGTTGACTCGAAATAACGACAGTATCTAATGAGATCGCTCGATCACCATCATATTCAATGGTGACTTGTGTTTTGCCATCTGGACGAAGGTATGCCAACTCCCCTGACTTTCGAACCTTGGTCAATTGTTGAGCCAAAGCATGGGCTAACCAGATTGGCAGAGGCATTAACTCTTTGGTGTCATCGCAGGCATAGCCAAACATCAAACCTTGATCGCCTGCGCCTTGAAGATCCAATGGATCGACCGCTGAAGTAACGCGATGCTCATACGCATCATCTACACCTTGAGCAATATCTTGGGACTGCTGCCCGATTGAAATTGAAACGCCACAGCTATTTCCATCAAAGCCTTTATCAGAGGAGTCATAGCCAATGTTGAGAACTGTGTCTCTGACTATCCCCATAACATCTGCGTAACCGTTAGTTGTTACTTCTCCAGCGACGTGAACCTGTCCTGTTGTGATTAAGGTTTCTACCGCAACACGGCTTTTAGCATCCTGAGACAACAATGAGTCCAATACTGCATCCGAAATCGCGTCTGCAATCTTGTCTGGATGTCCTTCGGTAACTGATTCAGAAGTAAATAAACGCTTAGACATAGTTTTAACCTAACTGCCGTATGGCCTGATCAAGAAGAGTGTTGCTGAGAGCGTCTTTGGAGACTTCCTTGACCGCTATATCCGCTTCGTTGCGTAGGAGAATGGTACCCATAGTTGTGTCTTCACCGAAGATAGCCCCGCCAGAGACATCATTTACATAAATCACATCTAAGCCTTTGCTTTCAAGCTTTCTGCGAGCCTCTTGCAGATGGTTAGAAGTTTCGGCGGCAAAGCCCACTAAGACCTGTCGTGCCTTTCGCGCTGCCAATCCTGACAGAAGGTCTGGGTTAAGTTCCAATTCGATGATTTGAAGCCCATCTTTTTTGATCTTACTCTTCGAAACCTGCGCTGGTCGCGCATCAGCTACAGCAGCGCTCATGATCAAGATGTCGGAATCATCAAAATGGTCGTTTAGGGCTTGCTGCATCTGCGCTGTCGTCTCGACTGTAATCACATCAATATCTTTCACTGCTGATGTATCGCAATTAGCCGCGATCAATGTGACCTGCGCGCCACGGTTCTTCGCTGCGTTAGCTAAAGCGATACCTTGTTTACCTGATGATCTATTGCCGATGAAACGAACCGGATCGATTGGTTCACGGGTACCACCTGCGGTAATTAAGATTCTTTTCCCAAGTAAATCCTGCTGCTGCCCAGTTAACTTTTCAAAATTCTCAATGATTGAGGCTGTCTCTGGAAATCTTCCAGGTCCAATATCATCGCCGGTGAGTCTTCCTACCTCTGGATCCATGACCACAAAGCCTCGGGAACGCAAAGTTTGAACATTGGCAACGGTGGCCGGATCAAGCCACATCGAAGGGTGCATAGCTGGAACAATCATTTTAGGAACATCTGATGCCAAAACAATATTTGTTAGTAAGTCATCCGCTCGCCCCATAGCCAATCGCGCAATCAAATCAGCAGTGGCAGGTGCAATCAAGAAAAAGTCAGCTCTATCGGCCAAAGAAATGTGCGGAACGGTATGAACGCTCTCCCAGACTTGGGTTGTAACTGGCCGTCCTGAAAGAGCTTCCCATGTTGCTGCACCAACGAAGTTCAATGAGGCTGGTGTAGGAACGACAGTAATGAGGTAGCCACGATCTTGAAGACGACGGAGAAGTTCGCATGATTTATAGGCGGCGATGCCCCCGCCAACTCCGAGAATTACCTCACGGCCCTGGAGTTTCATAGAAAAAACTACGCGGTTGGCTCTAGGTTTTCGATTGTAAGAAGTCCTTCATTGATCTCGCGAAGCGCGATAGACAAAGGCTTCTCATGCACATGTGTCTCAACTAGTGGTCCTACATACTCGAGCAGGCCTTCGCCTAGCTGTGAGTAATAAGCGTTGATCTGACGTGCGCGCTTTGCTGCATACAGAACGAGGCTGTACTTAGAACCGCTCTTATCTAGAAGTTCATCGATAGGTGGATTTGTGATGCCATCCATGGTTTTCCTCGCTTCTGTGATCAATCCTGAGAATGCTTATCCTGCTTAAGCCTGGGCTAACTCTACCAGTCTCTGGACAACGCTCTCGACCTGGTCATTTACCAAAACAACATCAAAAAATGCAGCAGCAGCCAGTTCCTCTTGAGCCAACGCCAATCGCTCAGCTCTACGTTCAGCGCCATCGGTTCCACGGCCTTCTAAGCGAGCGACTAACTCCTCCCATGAGGGCGGCTCGAGGAAGACCAGCAATGAATTCGGCAGGTGCTGCTTAACCTGTTTTGCCCCTGCGATTTCAATCTCCAACAAAACATTCTTTCCCTGGGCTAGTGCATCCTCAACCTGCTTTTGGGGAGTCCCATAGCGATTTCCCGCAAACTCCGCCCATTCCAAGAATTCAGAGTTGGAAATCATGGATGTAAATTGTTCATCACTAACAAAGAAATAATCTTTTCCGTGCACCTCATTGACGCGAGGTTTACGAGTTGTCGCACTGACACTCACCCAGAAATCTTCGCTGCCTCGAAGTTTCTTTGCGACAGTACTCTTTCCAACTCCCCCTGGACCAGAAAGAACTAGCAATCGTCCCGGTTTAATTGTCATATCAGGCTTCATAAACTCTTGCTGAAGCTCCTTTACTTGATGTCTTCCGAGACCTTGAATTCTACGTGTTGGGGATATATTCAATCTCTCCATAAGGGACACGACTCTGACTTTTCCTACGCCAGGTAAAGATTCGAGCAGTTCCTTTACTCGCATTTTCCCAATCGCTTCATCGGATTGTGCGATTTGAAGAACGGTCTCAATTGTTGCGAGACCATTCTTTATTTGGGATTTGACCTCAGCGCGTCGCTTTCGAGATTGCGCAGCCTTGGCCAAAGCTGCGCTGCGTTGCTCAGCTGAAAGCTTTGGAGGTAATCCCATGTGCTAAATCTAGTGGAGTTTAAATTAAAGATGAGCCAATCTGCTCAGCACGAGTCTTTAACGCGGCGGCTCCTCGGCTCCAACTTTGAGTAATCGGTCTTCCAATCACAACAAAATTTGCGCCAGAACCAATAGCGGCCTCAGGGGTCATAGTTCGTTTTTGATCATCTCCACCGACCATGTCGATTGGTCGAACCCCCGGGGTAATAATCAAAGTTTCACTCCCGACGGCGGCTCTTACGGCCGCTATCTCTAGTGGTGAACACACTATTGCGCGGGCTCCTCCAGCCACGGCGACTTTTGCTAAAGATACTGCGGATTCCAAAGCTGAATGCTTATAACCAACTTCAGTGACATCTTCCTCCGACATTGACGTCAAAATAGTTACGCCCGTTACGTAAGTATCTGGAACCGCCTCGGCCGCAGCCTTGACCATGTCACGTCCACCCGATGCATGTACTGTCAGGAATTTAGGAGCTAATTGCGAAATTGCCTTTGCGGCACCGCCTACTGTGTGGGGAATATCGTGTAACTTCAAATCCAAAAAGATCTCTGAATTCGTTTCGCTCTGAATAGCTTTAACGCCGTCGGCACCGAAGTTGAGAAAGAATTCAAGTCCAAGTTTAAAAACCGCGATGTGGTCTTGCGTCGCTCGAACCCACTGCACCGCTGTCTCAAGATCAGGGGTATCTATCGCTAGAACAATTGGTGCTTTCTTCACTTATTCCCCTTCAAATGGTCGATGGGCATAACCTATTGCTTGCTTCAAAGAAGTAAATCCGCGATCAAGAAGTAACTGCTTTAGTTCATTTTGAATAGACATGATCGCGGTTGGATTACCAAAGCTTGCCGTACCGATTGAAACACCACTTGCTCCGGCCAAAATCATTTCCAATGCATCTTTACCCGATGCAACACCACCCATGCCAATAATGGGCGTGTTAGGAAGAGCTGCATGCACTTGATAAACAGCTCGTACTGCAATAGGTCTAATGGCTGGACCCGATAGACCGCCAGTCTTACCCCCCAAATGTGGACGCATTGTGTCAACGTTGATGACCATTCCCAGAACGGTGTTAATCAACGCAAGTCCATCAGCACCAGCGTCTACAACACCTTTGGCGATTGAAACCAAATCGGTAACATCAGGTGACAACTTCGCGATGATTGGAAGTTCTCCACCAATGATTCTGCGAACACCATCTATAACTCTTCGCGAGGCCTCGGGGTCGCAAGCGAATACAAGCCCCCGATTTTCAACATTAGGACAGGAGATATTCACTTCGATAGCGCTTACTCCAGAGACAGAACGTAATTTGCGAGCCAAAGTTGAGTATTCTTCAACGGTTTCACCTGCGATAGAGACGATGACCCTAGCTTTTTGCTCCACGAGATAAGGCACATCTTTTGCAATAAAAGCATCAATACCCGGACCCTGAAGACCAATGGAATTAAGCATTCCACTAGGGGTTTCAGCCATTCGAGGCGTTGGTCTGCCAGGTCGAGCTTTAGACATTACAGATTTTGTAACAACTCCACCCATATCTCGCAATGGAAAAAATTGAGCTAACTCTCGGCCAGAACTTGCGCACCCGCTGGCGGTGAAAGTCGGTGCAGGAAACCAAGCGTTTCCTATCGTCGTAGAAAAATCTAGTGTGCTCACAATTGATGACCTACCTGATCCCATTGAACCTTCGAGCCATCCATAACAGGTCCATCGATACATGAACGCACCATAGAAACTGATCCATCCTCGTTTTCAACTGGAAGAACGCAGGTCATGCAAATTCCAATTCCACAAGCCATTGACTCTTCTACCGCGCATTGGTGGACAACATCATATTCATTAGCAATTTTGGTTATTGCTCCGAGCATAGGCATCGGCCCACATGAGTAAATAACTGCTACATCAAGATCTTTAATTATCTCCGGAATCGGATCAGTGACCCTTCCTGCCGTACCCATGGATCCATCTTCGGTGTAAATTCGCATTGAATTAACGGCGCGCTTGCCCTCCATAGGTGCATAGATTTTCGACCCTGTACTAGCACCGAGCAACATATCGACCCGACAGCCACGAGAATTTAGAAGTTCGGCAAGTCCAAATAATGGAGCCGAACCATATCCCCCTCCAACAAGTAAAACGGGTACTGGTTCAGTTGGAATACCGAATGCAGTTCCTAGTGGTGCGACCAGATCGAGAATTACTCCCTCACCTTGAGCGCAAAGCCACTTACTACCTTGACCATGTGGCGCAACGATTAACTCCATCGTTCCACCCACAGATGCAGATGTTGAGACTCTGGAAATCGCGAAGGCTCGACGCAGAACCATTCTTGATGAATCGCCGCCAACACTTATGGCAACAAAATTTCCAGGTTTACAAGATGCAGCTGTATCACCAATGTTTATGATTATTTGGTGATACTGACCAACCTTTTTGTTGCTAACAATTGGGGCAAGTAACTGCTTCGCGGATTTATTGATCTGCATCATTTATGCGAGCCATTCCTGTAAAGATTTAATACTCAATGGGCTTGATTGCAAGAAGCGAATAGCGTCTACTGCCGCGCTAAAGCCTGCCGTTGTTGTGATGCATGGAATCGACCTTTGAACCGCGGCTGTACGAATTGCCCAACCATCGGCGCGGGTACCGCGACCGACCGGAGTATTAATCACAAGATCAATCTCGCCTGCATTGATAATTTCCACGATTGTCTTTTCGCCAAGTGAGCCCTTACCTTCTGAATGCTTTCGAACAGTCGTGCATTCAATTCCCTTGGTACGTAGGAATTCAGCGGTTCCATCAGTTGCAAGAATGTGGAAACCAAGCTCGGAAAAACCTAGAGCTGGTTCAATTCCCATGGCCTTGTCTTTATCAGCAAGAGAGATGAAAACAGTTCCATTTTTAGGAAGTGGACCAAAGGCGGCAATCTGACTCTTCGCGTAGCTTTCTCCGAAGGTTGGTGATACTCCCATGACCTCTCCGGTAGAACGCATTTCGGGACCAAGAACAGCATCTACACCACGGCCATCTGTGCGGCGGAAACGATTCCAAGGAAGTACCGCCTCCTTAACAGAAATACCACGTGCAATTCCATCACCAGATGCTGGGAGCAATCCTGAATCACGAAGCTCCTGAATCGTTGTTCCAACAGAGATACGCGCAGCAGCCTTTGCCAGAGGTACTCCGCTTGCTTTGCTGACAAAGGGAACAGTTCTAGACGCACGCGGATTCGCTTCTAGAACATACAAAGTATTGTCTGCGATGGCGAATTGAATGTTGATTAACCCGCGAACCCCGACACCGCGTGCGATTTTTTCAGTTGCGTTGCGAATTTCAATTCTTTGATCAGATGTCACTGTCATGGATGGTAGAACGCAAGCGCTATCACCACTATGAATACCAGCTTCTTCGATATGTTCCATTACTCCACCTAAGAAGAGCTCTGTTCCATCAAACAATGCGTCAACATCTATTTCAATTGCATTATCTAAGAAGCGATCTACTAAAACTGGGTGGTCTGGCGTGATATCGGTAGCTCGAGTGATGAAGCCGCCCAATGCTGCATCGTCATAAACGATCTCCATTCCGCGCCCACCTAAAACAAAGGATGGTCTTACAAGAACTGGGTAACCTATCGATTGAGCAATGGTCGTTGCTTCAAGCTGCGACGAAGCCATCCCGAATTCTGGGGCACGCAAATCCTGCTGTGCCAAAATCTCTCCAAATGCACCTCGTTCTTCTGCAAGGTTGATTGCTTCAGGAGATGTTCCAAGAATGTTCACCCCATTGGCCTTCAAACCGGCTGCAAGACCAAGAGGTGTCTGTCCGCCAAGTTGGGTAATCACGCCCAATACAGGACCTGCCTGAGTCTCAGCATGGACTACCTCTAACACATCTTCAAGAGTCAACGGTTCGAAATACAATCGATTACTGGTGTCGTAGTCGGTCGAAACAGTTTCAGGATTGCAGTTGATCATGATTGTTTCGTACCCAGCTTCACGAAGCGTAAAAGATGCGTGAACACATGAGTAATCAAACTCGATACCTTGACCGATTCGATTTGGACCGCTTCCTAAAATAATAACTGCCGGCGTTGTTCGTGGGCGAACCTCAGTCTCCTCCTCATAACTTGAGTAGTGATAGGGAGTGAATGCCTCAAACTCAGCAGCGCAGGTATCTACAGTCTTATAAACAGGGCGTATGCCTAGATGATGTCGCGCTTTTCGAATCTCATCCTCACTTACTCCACGAAGTAAAGCGATTTGATTATCAGAGAAACCTTGCCCTTTGGCCATTCGTAGTAAATCGGAGGTCAATTCGCCAGGCTGGGAAATAACTGTCGCTTGTTGATTAATCAATTCAATCTGGCGCAGATACCATGGATCAATCTTTGTAGCCGCAAAAACCTCGTCAATGCTCGCTCCGGCCCACATGGCCTTTTGAACTTGTTGCAAGCGGTACTCCGTTGGAATCTTCATCGACTGCAACAGTGCGGCCTTTTCAGCTTCAGAAATAGTGGGCCACGAGAAGATAGCCTCTTTTCTTTCGAGAGACCTGAGTGCCTTCATCAATGCTTCAGTGAAGGAACGACCGATCGCCATTGCTTCGCCAACACTCTTCATAGTGGTCGTAAGGCGAGGATCAGCATCTGCAAACTTCTCAAAAGCAAATCGAGGAAGTTTTACGACTACATAATCCAAAGTTGGTTCAAAAGACGCCGGCGTAACTTGAGTGATGTCATTTCTGATTTCATCCAAGGTATAACCAATAGCCAATTTTGTTGCGATTTTCGCAATAGGAAAGCCTGTCGCTTTTGATGCCAGAGCACTTGATCGGGAAACGCGTGGATTCATTTCGATCACAATGATTCGGCCATTTGCTGGATTGACCGCGAATTGGATGTTGCATCCTCCGGTATCTACACCCACCTCACGGATGATGTTCATCGATAAATCACGCAGTTTTTGGTACTCGACATCCGTTAATGTCATAGCTGGGGCAACGGTAATTGAGTCACCAGTATGAACACCCATAGGATCAAGATTTTCGATAGAACATACGATCACGACATTGTCTTTGTTGTCGCGCATAACTTCTAGTTCGTACTCTTTCCAACCCAGAATCGACTCTTCGAGTAGAACTTCTGAGGTAGGACTATGGCGCAAACCTGCACCTGCGATTTGTCGAAGTTCCGCCTCATCAAATGCGATTCCAGAACCTAGGCCTCCCATTGTGAAAGAAGGTCGGACGACAACCGGATAGTTGAGTTCGACTACCGCCGATAGAATTTCATCCATTGTGTGGCAGATTCGAGATTTTGCAGACTCTCCCCCAACTTTTTCAACAATAGCCCGGAAAAGCTCACGATTTTCACCACGGTTGATGGCGTCGACATCCGCACCGATCAAGCGAACCCCATACTTAGCAAGAGTTCCACGTTCGTACAAACCAATCGCTGCATTAAGCGCGGTCTGACCTCCCAAAGTGGCAAGAACCGCATCGGGTTTCTCATGCGCAATAATTCGTTCGATAATTTCAGGGGTGATTGGCTCGACGTAAGTAGCATCAGCGAATTCAGGGTCGGTCATGATTGTTGCTGGATTTGAATTTACAAGAATTACGCGAATACCTTCAGCTCGCAAAACACGACAAGCTTGAGTGCCTGAATAATCAAACTCGCACGCTTGCCCAATAACAATCGGTCCACTCCCGATTACTAGTACGCTCTTGATGGATGTATCCAAAGGCATTAGGCACCCACCTTCTTGGACATGAGTTCTACAAAACGGTCAAAGAGGTAGGAAGCATCATGCGGTCCAGCTGCTGCTTCGGGGTGATATTGAACTGAAAAAGCGGGACGGTCCAATAGGGCTAAACCTTCTACAACGCCATCGTTCAAGCAGATATGCGTAACTTCTCCTCTGCCATACACAGTGGAAAATTCCACATCAGTTGGAGCCTTTACTGCAAATCCATGGTTATGAGCGGTTATCTCTACCTTCCCTGTACCTCTATCAATGACAGGTTGATTGATTCCACGGTGACCGAACTGCAACTTATAGGTTTCAAAACCTAAAGCTCGTCCCAATATTTGATGACCAAAGCAAATTCCGAATATAGGGATCTCTAACAAAAGTAATTCACGAACCACTTCGATGACATCGGTCATTGTTGAAGGATCGCCAGGGCCATTTGAAAGAAAAACGCCATCCGGCTTAATTGCCATAATCTCTTCAACCGTTGAATCAAAAGGCATTACATGTACCTCTACGCCACGTTCTGCAAGTGATCTCGGTGTAGCACCCTTAATGCCCAGGTCGAGCGCGGCGATCGTGAATTTCTTATCGCCGATAGCTGGGACAACATATGTGGAAGGCGTCGAAACATCCTTCACCAAATAGGCCCCTGACATGGCTTCGGCTTTACGCACCTCAACGACCATTTCTTCTCTCGATAAATCTAGTCCAGAAAAAATTCCCACCCGCATCGCGCCCCGATCACGAAGATGACGAGTGATTGCGCGCGTGTCAACACCTTGGATACCAATTACTCCTTGCTGAATCAATTCAGCTTCGAGATCATTTTGTGCACGCCAATTAGATGTCAACGAAGATGGATTGCGGACAACAAAACCCGCTACCCAAATCTTCGATGACTCATTATCAAAATCATTAACGCCTGTATTACCAATATGAGGTGCAGTCATCACTACAACCTGTTTGTGGTAGGACGGATCTGTGAGGGTTTCTTGATACCCAGTCATTCCAGTTTGGAAAACTGCCTCTCCAAAGGTTTTGCCCTGTGCTGCCCACGCTCTGCCCTCAAAGATTCGACCGTCATCGAGGACTAGAAATGCACTTGTCATTTAGTCGCCTCCTTCTCGGTAACTGATCCTTGGTTAAGAGTGTGCTTACCTTTGAAGAAGGTGTGCTCCACAAATCCTGGTAAATCATGGCCATGGTAGGGAGTATTTGATGAGTTTGATAGAACTAAATCGCGGTCAACGCGCCAGCTTTTCGTCGGATTGATCACAACTATGTTGGCAAAGCTGCCATTCTCCAGTTTCTGGCCCTGATCTCCATAACCACCTATTCGAGCGGGTGAATGAGACATTCTTTCAGCAACCTGACTCCAATTCATCAACCCAGAATCGACCATGGTCTTTTGAATTATCGACAGTGCAGTTTCAAGGCCGAGCATCCCAAATGCAGCCTCTTGCCACTCACACTCTTTGGACTCCAAAGGATGTGGTGCGTGATCAGTCGCGACAATATCTATAGTTCCGTCGGCCAAAGCCTCTCGGAGCGCATGAACATCTGACTCGGTTCGAAGCGGTGGATTAACCTTATAAACCGGATCATATGAAGATGCAAGATCATCTGTGAGTAAAAGATGATGAGGCGTAACTTCAGCGGTTACGTTTATTCCGCGAGCCTTTGCCCAACGGATAATTTCAACACCACCAGCGGTAGTTAGGTGACAGATGTGCAATCTAGATTTCACATGGTCAGTTAGTAGGACGTCACGCGCAATAATCGCTTCTTCTGCAACCGCAGGCCATCCTTTAAGTCCTAGGCGAGCTGAAACTTCACCTTCATTCATTTGCGAGCCAACAGTCATCCTTGGATCTTGCGCATGCTGAGCGACTACTCCATTGAACTTCTTTATGTATTCAAGGGCACGTCGCATGACCAAGGGATCAGAAACACAATTTCCATCATCACTAAACACTCGGACACGTGCAACCGAATCAGCCATTGCCCCGATCTCCGACAAAGCTTCACCACGTAATCCTTGGGTGACAGCACCAATTGGAAAAACATCAAGGTATCCAGCCTCTTGGCCTAATCGGTATACCTGTTCGACAACACCTGCGGTGTCGGCGACGGGAGAAGTATTTGCCATCGCGGACAAGGCGGTGAATCCACCTTTCGCTCCTGCACGACTTCCACTCAGAACTGTCTCTGCATCTTCACGCCCTGGCTCGCGCAAATGTGTGTGAAGATCCACAAGGCCCGGCAAAATTACGCAGCCAGTTGCGTCAACGGTTTTCGTAGCTTCACCTTTGAATCCTGATACAACATCAACGATGTGTTGGTCTTTGATACTAATGTCTGCTTTTGTTCCATTAGCAAGGGTTCCACCTTTGATTACTAGATCAACTGTGCTCATTTAGTTACTCCCTGATTCTAAGGAATTGCCGGTCAATAAGAGATAAAGAATCGCCATTCTGACGCTGACACCATTTGTTACCTGCTCGGTAATGACTGATCTAGCACTATCGGCAACTTCAGCAGAAATTTCAAGCCCGCGATTCATAGGCCCAGGATGCATAACTAGCGAAACAGATTTCATCGAATTCATACGGTCAGAATTAAGCCCGAAGTACCGTGAATATTCACGTGAATTAGGGAAATACAAATCTGTCATACGTTCTTGCTGAACGCGAAGCATCATTACGACATCAACGTGCGGAATTACCGAATCAAAATCATAAGAAATACTTGCTGGCCAGTTTTCAACACCCACCGGAAGAAGTGTGGGTGGTGCAACCAGAGTTACCTTCGCACCCAATTTAGAAAGAAGTAATACATTTGAACGAGCAACTCGTGAGTGCAACACATCGCCCACGATCGCAACTGTTAATCCCTCAAGGTCACTCTTGCCCATACTAAGGTGCTTTCTAATGGTGAAAGCATCTAACAGTGCCTGACTTGGATGTTCGTGTGTACCGTCGCCGGCATTTACAACACTTCCTGACATCCATTGTGAATCAGCAAGTCGCTGCGCAGCGCCCGAAGCAGAATGGCGAATTACCACAGCATCAGCGCCCATAGCTTGCAAAGTCATGGCTGTATCCTTGAGAGATTCGCCCTTGCTGACGCTTGAACCTTTTGCAGAAAAATTGATTACATCTGCAGAAAGTCGCTTTGCCGCAGCTTCAAAGGAAATACGTGTTCTAGTCGAGTCTTCAGCAAAAAGATTTACTATCGTTCGACCACGAAGTGTTGGTAGCTTTTTCACAGCACCTTCACTCACGCGAGCTAACTCATGAGCTGTGTCCAGAATCGAAATAGCGTCGACCTTCGAAAGATCAGCGATTGAGAGTAAATGCCGCATTAGTGTGACTCCCCCTCAATACTTACTTCATCTCGGCCATCAATTTCAGCGAGGAGAACACGAACTGTTTGAGCTTTAGAGGTGGGCAAATTCTTTCCTACAAAGTCAGCCTTGATGGGCAACTCTCGATGACCTCTATCGACAAGTGTCGCTAACTGAACCGTACGTGGACGGCCAATCTCGCCTAGCGCATCTAGCGCAGCTCGTATCGTTCTTCCAGAAAACAAAACATCATCGACAAGGATTACATCCTTATCCTCAATTCCACTTGAGGGAATTGTGGTCGGCATAATGGCACGAGGAGCGCGCAATCTGAGATCATCTCGAAAGAGGGTTATGTCTAGGGTCCCACACGGGACTTCTACACCCTCAATATCAGAGATGATTGAAGAAATCCTTTGGGCTAAATGTGCACCACGTGTAGGGATTCCCAAAAGGACTATGGAAGAACTTCCTTGATTTCTTTCAAGGATTTCATGGGAGATTCGAGTTAACGCACGTTTAATGTCGGGTGCAGACAGGGCTACGCTCATGTAAATCTCCTTTCCCACCTCTCTGGATGGGTTGTTAAAGGATGCAGGGCGATACTAGCACCCAAATCAACTCCCCTGTGGATATCGAAATTCACAATGTATTTGCGGTGGCTACCCTCCCGGAATGGATATCACTAAAGAGCTTCAGAGGGTTCAGCAGGGATTGCGCGCAATCCGAGAAGCGCAGGGATTGACCCTGAGTCAAGCTTCGGCCAAGAGCGGCGGTGAAGTTTCAGCTATTGCGCTGGGCTCGTATGAAAGAGGCGATCGGACTATCAGCGCTAGCAAACTGATACAGATCGCCCAGATCTATGGTGTACCGGTCACGGCTTTCTTTGATTCACACGATCAGGCGAATAAAAGCGCGAAAATTATTATTGACTGCAGAAAACTCAACATAGATGAGGGTCCGTTAGCGACTAAACTGAAAACAGTCGTGAAGAGTATTGCCAATATTCGTGGTGATTGGAATGGTGAGGTTATCTCGTTGCGAGAAAACGACCTCACCTCTCTTCATATTTTCGGATCAATCACCGCTATCGAAATAGATGAAATTATAAATCGCTATGTACTTGCTAAATAGAGATACTTTCTTTAATGCTGGCTATACGACCCAGAACTCCATGAATGTACTTGGAAGAATCATCACTTGAAAGCTCCTTCGCCAAGAGTAAGGCTTCATCGATTGCAACACTTGTTGGTACATCTTTAGCCCATAAAATCTCGTAGATTCCTAGACGCAGAATATTGCGATCCACTGCCGGGAGGCGATCCATATCCCAACCTTGCGCGTAGGTTGTAATGAGCTCATCTATCTTGCGACGATTCTCAGATACACCGTTAACTAAATCCTTTGTGTAATCACGAATAGGGCGAGCATCAGGGCCCTCCGCTGGAACATCACGTGAAACCAGTGTTTCAACTAGATTTGTTCCTCGAATATCTGTTTCATACAAAAGATCAAGCGCTTGTTTTCGCGCTTTGCTACGAGCGGACACTAGTTAGCGCGACCCTGGTATGACCCATCACGTGTGTCTACAAGTACAACCTCATCCTGCTTGATGAAAAGCGGAACCTGAATTTCGATTCCGGTCTCTACGGTCGCTGGCTTGGTTCCACCTGATGAACGATCACCCTGGATGCCTGGTTCTGTGTAAGTAATCTTCAATGGCACAGAAGCAGCGAGTTCGATGTACAAAGGATTTCCTTCGTTTACAGCAACGATTGCTTCAGTGTTCTCAAGCATGTAGTTAGCTGCATCGCCAACAGTTGCTGCGCTAATAGTCATTTGGTCGTATGTCTTGGTATCCATGAATACAAAGTCGTCGCCTTCTTTGTATAGGTACTGCATTTCGCGCTTTTCAAGGATCGCAACATCAACCTTTACACCAGCGTTGTAAGTCTTATCAACAACTTTTCCACTTAGAACAGACTTGAGCTTGGTACGAACAAATGCAGGTCCCTTGCCTGGCTTCACATGCTGGAACTCAACAACAGTCCACAACTGACCTTCGATATCTAAAGTCATGCCATTTTTTAAATCATTTGTTGTTGCCACAGCTAATCCACCCGCTCTTTGTCGATTGTTAACACTTTTACGAAGGTCTAAGGATACCCGTTGAAAGGGTGTGGTTTGTTACCTAGAAACAAGGTTTGTAAGGGCAATGATGGCCAAAACATAGGAATTTGGACCGAATCCCCCAATAGTTCCGTTAGCAACCCCTGAAATAACTGAGGTGTGACGGAACTCTTCACGGCTCAAAGGATTGGAAAGGTGAACTTCAATCAGCGGAGATTTCACCAATTCAGCGGCATCACGGATCGCATACGAGTAATGCGTGAATGCAGCCGGATTAATGATCACGGGAGTTTGGGCGTCAGCTGCTTCGTGCAGCCAACTGATAATCGTTGCCTCATCATCGCTTTGACGAATATCGGCTTCAAAATTATGTTTTGCCGCAGCTATTTCAATCATGCTTTTTAACTCAGCGTAGTTGAGATCTCCATAAATGGATGAGTCACGTATGTCCAATCGCGAAAGATTGGGTCCGTTAATTACGAGGATCTTCATGAACTCATTCTCTCATAGGCCGCGTCGAGTTCGGCGGAGGAGAGATCTTCGAGGCGAACTGTCGAACCTAGCCCGTTGAGAGATACAAATCTAATTGTTGTTCCACGAGCTTTCTTGTCCAGCGCTAACAAGGGGGCCAACTTCTGCCACGCTTCTCGAGCGTACGTGGTTGGTAAATCGAATCTATTTAAGAGTTGACGGTGTAAATCAACTACCGAAGAGTCAATTAAGCCCCTGGCCGCGGACAACTCTGCGATGTAGACCATTCCGATTGCAACCGCTTCACCATGACGCAACTGGTACTTGGAATGTATCTCAATTGCATGACCCAGGGTGTGGCCATAATTCAGAGCTTCTCTCGCGAAACTCTCCTTGAAATCCACAGAAACAACTTTGGCCTTTACCTCAACAGATCGACGAACGAGATCAAGCAAAGAATCCATATCTGAAAACGGATCTCGTGGGTTTATCTTTTCTGCTAAAGCGAGAATTTCAGGGTCCTCGATAAAGCCACACTTAATCACCTCTGCCATTCCCGCAGAAAAATCTCTCGTGGACAAACTTTGCAAGAATGCTAAATCGATAATGACTGAGCGCGGTGAGTGGAATGCCCCAATGAGGTTTTTTCCGTATTCAGAGTTGATACCAGTTTTGCCGCCAACAGATGCATCAACCATTCCGGCAAGAGATGTAGGAACTGCTATCCAATCGATTCCGCGGAGCCAACTCGCTGCAGCAAAGCCAGCTAAATCGGTGACCGCTCCTCCTCCAATACCGACTATCAAATCTGATCGAGTGAAGCCAGCAGCTCCAAGCCAATTCCAAAGGTTAAGCAAGGTTGTGGAGCTTTTCCCGTCCTCACCATCCGGCACTTGAAATACATGCACTTCGGCTTCTAGTGATTTGATCTCATCTAGGTTTGGAGAGAAGCTGGAGGAAACAATTACAGCGACTCTAGATCGATTACTCAACAATGGAACAAGTGCTTGATTCCATGGCTGCCCGATCACAACGGTGTACTCGTGCTCTGCTTTTACAACGATCTGTTTCATTGCATTCCCTTTTTGATCGCTTCAACTATTTCAGCAACACTCAAACTATCAACCTTGATCGTCCGATCAGACAAAAACTCGTAAATCGGTCGTCGTTGATCGCTTAGTGACTGCCATTGGGCTCTAGGGTTACCGAGAAGAAGCGGTCGATCACGATTGAAGCCAACTCGTGGAGCTGCAGTCGAAAGTGAAATATCCAAGAAGACAACTTGGCAATCTGTATCGGAAATGAGCTTTTGTGCCTCATCCGAGATCGGTGCGCCTCCACCCAAACTGATGATCGCATCAACTTTCTCCAACACAGTTCTCAACATCTGAAACTCTATTGCTCTAAAGGCTTGCTCTCCATCGACTACGAAAATGTCGGTAATTGATTTTCCAGTGGATTGCTCTATCAAAGTGTCTGTATCAAGAAACTCCAAAGAAAGTTGCTCGGCTAATGCTTTACCCACAGTGCTCTTGCCCGCCCCGGGAGGGCCGATGAGAACAATAGGTTTCATGAGTCAGGATTACTTAAAGTTGAGATGCGACATGTAGGACTCGCAATTACGACGTGTTTCAGTTACTGAATCCCCGCCGAACTTTTCGAGCACAGCTTCGGCAAGAACTAACGCAACCATCGCTTCTGCAACAACACCTGCCGCAGGAACTGCGCACACATCTGAACGCTGATTGATCGCTTTTGCAGCTTCACCGGTTGATACATCAATCGTGTCTAGAGCCTTTGGAACAGTTGAAATAGGTTTCATCGCTGCGCGAACTCGTAAAATTTCACCATTAGACATTCCACCTTCAGTACCACCGGCGCGATCAGTACGACGGACAATCTTTCCTGATGAATCCTTTTCGATTTCATCATGCGCTACTGAGCCTCGACGAGTGGCGGTTTGGAAGCCATCGCCAATTTCGACTCCCTTAATGGCTTGAATGCCCATAACTGCTCCTGCAAGTCTCGAATCAAGGCGACGGTCCCAATGAACATGTGACCCTAGACCCGGTGGCATGTTGAAAGCTAACACCTCTACTACCCCACCCAATGTATCTCCATCACGGTGAGCATTTTCGATCTCCGTGATCATTAATGCACTGGTAGTGGGATCAGCGCATCGCACTGGATCGTTATCAATTTTCTTCATATCCCCAGCTGCAGGCAATTCACTTTCATCAGGAACACGTACTGAACCAATTGAGAGAACGTGACTCAAAATAGTGATTCCAACGCTCTGTTCCAAGAAATTTCGCGCTACCGCACCTAATGCAACACGTGCAGCGGTTTCGCGTGCACTTGCTCTCTCCAAAATAGGACGGGCGTCATCGAGATCGTACTTTTGCATTCCAACCAAATCTGCATGTCCAGGTCGTGGACGAGTCAATGGAGCATTTCGAGCCAAATCACGAATCTCTTCTTCAGGAACCGGATCTGCTGACATGACCCTCTCCCACTTTGGCCATTCAGAGTTTCCAACTTGAATTGCAATCGGTCCACCCTGTGTCAATCCCAAACGGACGCCACCCAAAATAGTGACCTTGTCGGCCTCGAAGTTCTGTCGCGCTCCTCGACCCACGCCAAGTCGGCGACGTTCTAAGTGATAGTCAATGTCGGCCGTAGTGATCGATACGGAAGCCGGGATTCCTTCGACGATTGCACTTAACGCTTGACCGTGTGACTCACCAGCTGTTAACCAACGCATGAGCCTATTGTGACAGATGTAGTTGCTATCAGGTCGCCAAATAAAGGCTTAACGCGAGAAAAATGCTTGGGGCCAATGGAATCGAGACAGATATCGATCTTGTTTTTATGGCTATCCAATAGATATGAACCGCTGAGAGAAGAATGAGGAGTGCACCAAAGAAAAGAAGGGACCCGTTCTTATCGGTGTTAAGCCAAAGGGCGATAACCGAGAGTAATTTCATATCCCCCATCCCCATTCCGAGGACCGTTAGTGCTGCAGAAATCAGTAAGAAAATCAAAAGTGGTTTCAAAGAACCCAGGCCTGAAAACACAAACGACGGTACAAGAAACAAGATCAAGTACCAAAGATAGATGTTTGGGATCTTCCTGTACCTAATATCTGCGACCACAATCGGCATGGCTAGTAAAAACACAGAAAAAATCACATACACAAGATATTGCGAAACCGCGTTGTAAAAATATGGTTGTGGATTACCCTAGCTTTTGAATGGCAGCTCTTCGCATTGTGGTGTGCAGTTGCTCACGGTCAAGATCTATACCCGAAAAAACTTCAATCTGCGAAATAGCTTGATGAATCAATAGTTCTAAACCATCTATCACCTTATTTTGACCCGATAACCAAGTGCGTGAAATTGCAGTTGGCCATGGATGGTATAGAACCTCAAACAAAGTTCCACGAGGAGAGTCAATTGAAGGAAGGAAAATATCGGCAGCATCCCCAGGTGCTGTGTTGACGACCAACTCAACTTCGTTGATTCTCTTCGTCGACTCCCATGGTAAATACTCAACATCAATGCTTGACGCTAGGTTCATTTTCTTCTCGCGCGATACATTTCTACTCACGACTTGAATTCTTTGCGAAATCGACGACAAGTAAGAGATTGCAGCTCTGGCAGTTGCGCCTGCACCCAATATAAGAACTGAGTCCAATGAATGGATGTCGTGAGATTCGAGCGAAAACTCAAAGCCTGCAACATCGGTTGTTGTTAAATGCCATTTGCCGTTTTTCAACACCAATGTGTTGCCGCTAGAAATTCGCTTTGAAAGATCAGAGGAATCATGCGCCAAATTCAAAGCTTCTTCTTTTAAAGGCATTGTTAATGAGAGGCAGTTCTTATCCGTGCTAGCCAGGAAATCCGCAAGGTCACCAGAACCAACTTCGATAGCTTCGTATTTGCCATCCAAACCCAAAAGCTCATACGCCACAGAGTGCAGAAGTGGACTTAAAGAGTGCTGAACAGGAGAACCTAGAACCGCTGCGTTTATCAATTGAAAGCACCAGCCTTTCGGTTCTTTGTGTAGAGGGCTTTCCAAGAATTAAATTCGGAAATATCTGATGTAAATCGTGTATCACCAGGTGCAACTGTAATGAAATATAGCCAATCTCCAACAGCTGGATTGAGCGCCGCAGAGATCGCCTCATTTCCCGGATTTCCGATTGGTCCTGGAGGAAGTCCATAACGTCGGTAGGTGTTGTATGGAGAGTTCAATAAAGTTGAGTTTCGACTTAGGAATATCTCCCCACGAACTTTTTTCACATAGTGAACTGTAGAATCCATTTGCAAAGGCATATCTATTGCCAGACGGTTATAAATCACCCGGGATACCTTCTCGAAATCTTGAGAATCCCCCTCAGCCTGGATTATCGAAGCTATGGTCAACAGTTGTTGGCCTTTGAATAGATTCGAGCCTTTTAAGATTGAACCAGCGATTGGATCCTTTGTGAATCGATCAATCATTGATTGAAGCGCCGTAAGCGCCGAAGTTCCGTTTGCAAATGAATACTGCGCAGGGAACAACAACCCTTCACTATCCGAAAAACCTTCAGGTAACTGGAGGTTTGTTAGTGCTTGCGTAACTTCTTGTTTGCTATAGCCGTATCTAATAAGAGCGTCAACAATTTCGCTCTTCCATGAACCCTCATTAACTTTAATGAGGTTAGGAATGCGATTTGGATCTAACAATTGTTCTAGAGCCTGCTTGGCCGATATCTCTAACGTCAATCGGTGGCGGCCGGGTGCAACTTTTTCAGATCTACTATCAGCGACAGCGATTCGAAAATATGCCTGAGAAGATTTAATTACTCCAGCTTCAAAAAGTATTCTTGCGATGCTCGAACCAGATGCACCCGCCGGTATTTCTACAACAATCTCTTCCAGCCCCAGAACTGAACTTTTCCTTTCAAAATCGGGAGCCGAAGAAGTCGATGACCTCAAGAGAAAGAGCGAAAAAGTAAACACAACAACGACAAGACCTGCTGCAACTAAGCGCTTAAGAGGCTTCACACCTTCCTCTTTTCAAGCTCGATCGCAAATTCCAGAATCGCAACGGCCGCTGCCATGTCGATTGAATCTTTAGATTCTTTTGCATTCCTACCTGATGCCCGTAAATTTCGGGCCGCACTTACCGTAGACATACGTTCATCCACCATGACTATTTCGGTGGTTGTAATGGCTCTTAGGCCCTTCGCGAATTCTTCAGCCTTTTCAGATGCAGCTCCAGCATTCCCACTCAGTAACGCAGGCAACCCAACAAATATTTGGACCGGCTCTACTTCTTCAAGGATGATTGAAATTTGCTTGAATAAATTCTTTTCGGTGCTCTTCAAGGTCGAGTATGGGGAGGCCAGAATTGAATCGGGATCACTTACCGCTACACCTATTCGGACATCTCCATAATCGAAAGCGACACGACGTCCACGCTGCATCATTTATCCAAGCAGCGATTGTGAAATTGCAGCGATTGCATCTAAAGATGCCCCAGGATTGGTTCCTCCACCTTGAGCAAAGTCATCTTTGCCACCACCGCCACCGCCAAGAACCGTTGAACCTATTTTCACCAAAGCCCCAGCCTTTATCCCCTTGGCTCTTGCTTCTTCGCTGACGGCTACCACTAGAACTGGTTTACCATCATTGTTACTGAGTAATGCGACAACAGAATTATTGTGTTGAGCTCTCAAATCAATCGCGATCTTGCGAAGGTCATCACCGGATACACCATCTGACATAACAGATGAAATGAATGTATATCCGTTTACATCCTTGGCCGATTTAGAGAGATCCCCTGCTTGAGATAGAGCTTGCGCTGATCTAATACTCGCTAACTCCTTCTCAATCTCCTTCATCTTATTCAACATATCCGAGATTCGTTCCGGTAACTCTTCTGTTCGTGCACCCTTAATCAAATCAGTTAATGAGTTGAGAAGAATATGTTCACGGGCGAGGAACTTATATGCATCTACTCCGACAAGAGCTTCCACACGACGAACACCAGCACCGATTGAGGACTCACCCAATAGTTTTACAACTCCCAGTTGGCCGGAGCGTGAAACGTGAGTACCTCCACACAGTTCACGTGCCCAATCGCCGACACTTACAACACGAACGACATCACCATACTTTTCGCCAAACAGCGCCATCGCTCCAAGCTCTTTTGCCTTTGCTTGCGACATGCTCTCGGCGGTGACCTCCAAGTTGTCGAGCAACAAAGTGTTAACGCGAGATTCAACATCATTGAGAACAGATGCAGAAACAGCTCCTGTTGCCGGGAAATCAAAGCGGAAACGACCTGGAGAGTTTTCAGAACCCGCCTGTGTAGCGGTTTCTCCAAGAATCTCTCGGAAAGCTTTGTGAACCATGTGAGTTGCTGTGTGTGCGCGTGAGATCGCTGAACGGCGTTCTGAATCAATCTCAGCTAACGCGTCAGATCCGACTTCGACACTTCCGTTGAGCACTCGACCACGGTGAACGGAAACTCCAGGTACTGGTGATTGAACATCATCAATCTCGATAACTGCGCCGTTGCTCAGTGTTATCCGGCCGCCGTCAGCTAATTGCCCGCCGCCTTCTGCATAGAACGGTGTTCGATTAAGAATAATTTCTACATCATCACCTTCAGATGCTGATCCAACACCAACTCCGTCAACAAGAATTCCAGTTAATTGAGATTCTGTGGTTAAGTTGGAATATCCCAAGAATTCAGTCTTACCACTCTTATCGGCAATGGCTCGATAAACAGAAACATCGGTGTGGCCAGACTTCTTAGCCTTTGCGTCGGCCTTGGCGCGATCCTTCTGCTCCTTCATTAAACGACGGAAACCATCTTCATCAACATTGAGACCCTCTTCGCGAGCCATCTCCAAAGTTAAATCAAATGGGAAACCATAAGTATCGTGAAGCTTGAAAACATCCTCGCCCGGCAAAACGGTGCTCTTGTTCTTTTTCAAGGCCGTCGATGCGAGATCAAAGATCTGAGTTCCACTCTTTAAAGTCTGTAGGAAGCTTTCCTCTTCAGAAGCACTTACTGCCAAGATGCGATTCTTATCAGATACCAATTCCGGGTATTGAGGGCCCATTGCGCCAATAGCTGCAACAGTTAACTCAGACATGATCGGATCCATCGAACCAAGTAAACGCATATTGCGAATAGTTCGACGCATCATTCGACGAAGTACGTACCCTCGACCCTCATTGCCGGGTGTTACACCGTCTCCAATAAGCATCGCTGACGTTCGAGCATGATCGGCAATAACACGCAAGGAAACATCGGATTTTTCCGATGCTCCGTATTTAACTCCAGTAAGTTCTGAAGCGCGGTTGAGAATTTGAATGGTCGTATCGATTTCATAAATATTCTCAACACCTTGTAAAAGAGCGGCGGTTCTTTCAAGACCTAAACCGGTATCAATGCTCTTTGCTGGAAGTTCACCAAGGATTGGATATCCATCCTTACCGCCGCCTGCACCACGTTCATTTTGCATGAAAACGAGGTTCCAAACTTCAAGGTAACGATTCTCATCGGCGATCGGTCCACCTTCAACACCGTACGCAGGACCGCGATCATAATAAATTTCAGAACACGGACCACATGGGCCAGGTACACCCATCGACCAGAAGTTATCGGCCATATCTCGGCGCTGGATTCGTTCCTTTGGAACACCGATCTTTGTGTGCCAAATATCTGCAGCCTCATCATCATCCAAATAGACAGTTACCCATAACTTTTCTTCCGGAAAACCGTAGCCGCCATCACTTATAGGTCGAGTCAGCAGCTCCCATGCAAGCGCGATCGCACCTTCCTTGAAGTAGTCACCAAAGGAAAAATTTCCACACATTTGAAAAAATGATGCGTGACGAGTCGTCTTTCCTACCTCATCGATATCCAATGTGCGAACACATTTTTGAACTGAAGTAGCACGCTTATATGGCGGAGTTACTTCACCAAGAAAAAATGGCTTAAATGGAACCATGCCTGCATTAACGAGCAGCAGATTGGGATCATCGGCTATGAGAGATGCAGAAGGAACAACGGTGTGTGTTAAACCTTGGCGATTATCAGACTCAAAAAAGCGCAGCCAGCGCGAACGGATCTCGGCGGATTCCACTAGTTACGATCACTCCGCCTTCTTCTTCTTAGCACGGCCTTTATTCATTTGAGCCGCTGAAAGAAGTGCACCTGCAACCTTAACCGCAGAGCCATTCTTATTCATAAATCCTTGAGTTGCTTCAGAGACTTTCTCGCTCATCTCTTCAATATTCTTACTAACGCGATTAATGCTATGAAGCGGACCATTAACCAATGTAACCGTGGTGTGAACTTCATCAATCAGAGGAGCGGTCTCTTCCGTCAGAGCCTTCAGGGAGGCCTTGGCCTCATCAATTAATCTACCTACACGAATTACAACGTAGGCAATAGCGATGGCGATTACAGCCAAAGATGACGCTGCGATGATTGTTGCGATTCCACCTGGACCCATGTTGTTAGCCTACCTGAACCATTAACTCTCTTGTGGGTTTTTCGGCTGTGGCACCCAATCTATTCCACTTTCCTTGCGTTGAGCAGGGGTAATTGGAGTTGGTGCACCAGTCAATGGATCTCCACCACTAGCTGTCTTTGGAAAGGCAATAACTTCTCTAATTGAATCTGAGCCAGTTAACAACGCACAAACTCGGTCTAAGCCAAGCGCGATTCCACCATGAGGAGGTGGTCCGTAATTAAAGGCCTCAAGTAGGAAGCCGAACTTACTTGCTGCTTCTTCATCGCTTAAACCGATAACTGAGAAGACATCCTTTTGAATATTGCGATCATGGATACGAATTGAACCGCCACCTAATTCAGTTCCATTCAAGACAATGTCGTATGCATATGCCAATGCAGTTGCTGGATCTGATTTGAAAGTTGCCGCAAACTCTGGCTTCGGCCCTGTGAATGGATGGTGAACCGCGGTCCAACCACCATCATCAGTAGGTTCAAACATCGGCGCATCGACAACCCACAGGAACTCCCACTTGCCATCCGGAATCAAGTTGCATCGCTTTCCGATTTCCAATCGAACGGCTCCTAGTAAATTAAGCGAAGCTGCACGTTCTCCTGCCGCAAAGAAAATCGCATCTCCTGGTTTCGCACCAGCTGCTGCAACAACCCCCGTCGTTTCCTCTTCAGAAATATTCTTCGAAACCGGACCACCAAGGGTTCCATCCTCATTAACAAGAATGT
>JACCDV010181268.1_pt1 | contig 29983 bp, 25 predicted proteins | sample 7446131 | NCBI WGS metagenome assembly JACCDV01 (sample SAMN15323448, study PRJNA562643) | freshwater metagenome | isolation source: river surface water | place: USA:Blue River Watershed | collected 2017-08-17 | reverse complement strand
GTTGGAATAATTGGAGGTTCTGGATATACCGCTGGGGAACTCATCAGAATTTTGATGTTTCACCCTAACGCTACTATTGATTTTGTATACAGCACAACCAATGCAGGCAAACCTTTATCAATTGCTCACCATGATTTGATGGGTGATATTGAAATGAATTTCACTAACCAAGTAAATCCTAACGTCAACGTAGTTTTTTTATGTTTGGGTCACGGAAAATCAAAAGCGTTTTTAGAACAAAACCAATTTTCAAACGAAACGAAAATTATCGACCTAGGTAATGATTTTAGATTGACCAAAGACGCTGAATTTGACGGAAAACATTTTGTTTACGGCTTACCAGAATTAAACAAAACAGCCATACAATCAGCAAATTACATTGCTAATCCAGGTTGTTTTGCTACGGCTATCCAATTAGCTTTATTGCCACTAGCAAAAAATGGATTGCTCAATGAAGATGTTCATATCAACGCTACAACTGGAAGCACTGGTGCGGGAGTAACTCCTTCAGAAACCACACACTTCAGTTGGAGAAACAACAATATGTCGCATTACAAAGCCTTTGAACACCAACATTTAGGAGAAATCAATCAAAGCATTCAGCAATTGCAATCAGGATATCCAAACGAATTGATTTTTGTTCCAAACAGAGGTGATTTTGCCAGAGGGATTTTTGCCACATTATACACTACTGTTGAAGAAAGTTTAGAAAATATTGTAACAAAATATGAAGCTTATTATGCTGACCAACCTTTTGTAACCGTTACTACTACAAATATCAACATGAAACAAGTAGTTCAAACAAACAAGTGCATTATCAGTTTGATGAAAAAAGGAAACCGGCTTTTGATTACTTCGGTAATCGATAATTTAACTAAAGGAGCCTCAGGACAAGCCATTCAAAATATGAACTTGTTATTTGGCTTAGAAGAAACCACAGGATTGCATTTAAAACCTTGTGGATTTTAGCCCCTATCCCCCAAAGGGGGAATTAAAGAAATGATTTAGATAAAACTATGAACTTATAAAAACAATTTCCCCGTTGCTCAATCCCCCTCCTTTGGAGGGGTAAGGGGAGGCTTATTATGAACTTATTTGACGTTTATCCTTTATACAACATCACCCCTGTAAAAGCTGTAGATTGCACTATTACAGACAATAATGGTGTAGAATACCTAGATTTATACAGTGGTCATGGAGTAATTTCTATTGGTCACACACATCCACATTATGTAGCCAAATTAAAAGAACAATTAGATGCTATTGGATTTTACTCGAATGCGATTCAAAATCCATTACAAGTAGAATTAGCTCAAAAACTAGGTAAACTATCTGGTTATGATGATTACAGTTTGTTTTTGTGTAGTTCTGGGGCTGAAGCCAATGAAAACGCACTAAAACTAGCTTCATTTCACAACAACAAGTCACGTGTAATTGCTTTTGACAACTCCTTCCACGGAAGAACATCGGCGGCAGTAGCAGTAACTGATAACAAAAAGATTGTAGCGCCACTGAACGCACAACAAGTTGTCACCTTTTTGCCTTTGAACCAAATTGAATTGGTAGAGGATGAACTTAAAAAAGGAGACGTTTGTTGCGTAATCATTGAAGGGATTCAAGGCGTTGGCGGTTTAGACGAAGGTACTACTGAATTTTTCCAAAACTTAGAGAAAGTCTGCGCTCAATACGATGTAGTTTTAATCGTAGACGAAGTGCAATCTGGTTACGGAAGAACGGGTAAATTCTTTGCACACCAACATCACAATATTAAGGCTGACATTATTTGCTTAGCTAAAGGTATGGGGAACGGTTTTCCAATTGGAGGGATTTTAATTTCACCAAAATTCAAAGCCAGTTATGGTTTATTGGGAACTACTTTTGGCGGAAGTCATTTGGCTTGTGCTGCTGGAATTGCAGTTTTGGATGTCATTAAAGACCAAAAATTGATGGATAATGCGAACGAAGTATATGCCTATTTCTTAGAAGCCATTCAACAAATTCCTGAAGTAAAAAAAGTAAAAGGAAAAGGATTAATGCTAGGAGTTGAATTTGATTTTGAAATCAATGAGCTGCGTAAAAAAATGATTATCGACAAGCATATTTTTACTGGAAATGCTAATAACAAAAATCTATTGCGAATTCTTCCTCCATTGACAATCAATAAGAAAGATATTGATACTTTCATTGTAGCTTTAAGAGAAAGTTTGAACGAAATCAAAGCCTAATTTCATGAATACACTACTCCCAATAGAAAAAAGAAATGCAGTTTTAAGCCGAATGGCAACCCTTCTTGAAGAAGAAAGAGCCAACCTTAAAGCTATTAACCAACAAGACTTGGATAATTATTCCGGTGCCGATTTAGCGATGGAGAAACGCCTTTTGGTAGACGACGCTAAAATTGACGGAATGATTTTATCCATGCAACAATTGGCAAGTCAAGAAGATCCTATTGGAGTAGAACGGTTTCATTTTGTTCATGAAAAAGGAATGAAAATCACCAATAAGACTGCTGCTTTTGGTACGGTGATGATTATTTACGAATCACGCCCTGATGTTACGGTTGAGGCTGGTGGCATTGCTTTCAAGTCAGGAAATAAAATTCTATTGAAAGGCGGTAAAGAATCCTTGCTTTCTAATTTGAAGATTGTAGCGCTTTGGCACCAAGCATTGAGAGAAAATGAAGTTTCGGAAGATTGGGTAGAATACCTCAATTACAACAGAGCCGAAACACAAGCTTTTCTTGAAAAACCAACACAACGAGTGGATTTAATTGTTCCTCGTGGTGGCGAACAATTGATTGCTTTTGTAAAACAGCATGCTACATGCCCTGTCATTGTGAGTGGTCGTGGCAATAATTTTGTGTATGTCAATCAAGAAGCTGATGTGCAAAAAGCATTGGACATTATCATCAACGGAAAAACATCAAACATATCGGTTTGTAATGCTTTAGATAAAGTACTAATCAATACAAATTTAAAAGAATACGACTCTTTTTCTAAACTATTAGTTAAAGAATTAATGAAACGAAATGTAACCGTTTTGGGTGATGAAATAATAGCATCTATAACAGGAGTTTCTGAGATTGAATCCGAATTAATTTGGTACGAGGAATTTTTAGATTATAAAATTGTGATTGGAAACGTCGACTCCGATCAAGAAGCTATTGAAAAAATAAATCGGTATTGTGGAGGGCATTCTGCTTCTATTATCACAGAAAATGAAAGTGCAGCACAAATATTCATGGATACTGTTGATTCAGCAGCCGTTTATCACAATGCCTCTACCCGATTTACGGATGGAGGACAATTTGGATTAGGTGGCGAATTAGCAATTAGCACAGATAAATTACACCAACGTGGACCGATAGGTTTACAACACTTGGTAACTAATAAATGGTACATTTACGGCAATGGACAAATCAGGTAAAAAAAGAATTTTATTAAAAATAGGAAGCAATACGCTCACCAAAGAAACCAATCACATCTCAAGAGGAAAGATTGAAGATATTGGAATGCAGATTGCCGCCTTGAAAGATGATTATGAGTTTGTAATTGTAAGCTCAGGAGCTATTGCAGCGGCGAAACAGTTTGTAAAATTGGAAGCCCCTGACAATGAAATTTTCGTAAAACAAGCCCTAGCTTCTATTGGACAACCCCATTTAATGCGAATTTTTCATGAAAATTTCAGCGATTTAGGCTTGCATACTTCGCAATGTTTACTTTCCTATTCTGATTTTGAAAAGAACGAAACCAAAGTAAACATTGTAAATACCATTGATGTTTTAGTCAAGAACAATTATATTCCAATTATCAATGAAAACGATACGGTTTCAACGGATGAGATTAAATTTGGAGATAATGATAAATTGGCCGCTTTGACCGCTGTTTTGTTGGATGTGGATATTTTAATTATTGCCACCAATACGAATGGAATCTATACTAAGGCATCCATACATGATTCGCATCCAGAAACTATTGAATTAGTAACGGATTTACATACTTTGGAAAAAGAAATTGGTGAAGCCAAATCGTCTCATGGAACGGGTGGGATGCAGTCTAAAATTGATTCGGCAGCTATCGCAAAAGCAGCCAACATCGAAACTTGGATTGTCAACGGATTAGATGATAATTTTATTTTAAAAGCATTAAATAACGAAATTCCTTTTACGAAGATTATTTGAATGGGACACAGATGATACGGATTCACTTCGTGAAAACACAGATTTAAACGGATTTTAAAAATTATATAATGGAATTATTACATCAAGAATTAACAGACAGGATAATAAAAACATTTTATGAAGTTTATAACGAATTAGGGTATGGTTTTCTAGAAAAAGTATATCAAAATGCTTTATTTTTAGAATTAAAAAATAAAGGATATAAAGTTGAAGCTCAAAAGAAAATTAGCGTTTATTACAAAGGAATCGAGGTTGGTGAATATTATGCTGATTTAATCGTAGAAGATTTAGTAATATTAGAATTAAAAGCCGCTGATTGTATAGTAAAAGACTTTGAAAATCAAATTTTAAATTATTTGAGAGGTACAGATTGTGAAATTGGATTGCTACTAAACTTTGGAAAGAAACCCGAATTTAAACGCAAAATTTTTGAAAATAATAGAAAGTAAAATAATAAAATTGAATATATAAAGTAATCCGCTATTATCTGCGTCTTCGCAAAGCGAATCCGTTTAATCAGCGTCCAAAAAAAACTTAAAGTAATGAATTACATCAACATACAAGAAATAGATTCGCTTCAAGAATGGGTAAAAGAAGCGATTGCAATCAAAAAAAATCCTCTAAAAAACAAAGCCTTAGGTGAAAATAAGACCTTAGGTATGTTGTTCTTTAATCCTAGTTTGAGAACCCGTTTGAGTACGCAAAAAGCGGCACTTAATCTAGGAATGAATGTGATGGTGATGAACTTTACCAATGAAGGTTGGACACTCGAGTTTGAAGATGGAGCTGTAATGAATCAAGGAGCATCAGAACATATCAAAGAAGCCGCTCAAGTAGTATCCCAATATTGCGATATTATTGCGATCAGAGCTTTTGCTGGATTGACTAACAAAGAAAAAGACAATGCAGAAACTGTACTTTCAGGATTTTTAAAATACGCTACCGTGCCAATTGTGAACATGGAAAGTGCTACGGGACACCCTTTACAGTCTTTGGCAGATGCTATCACGATAGAAGAACACAAAACGGCACACCGCCCAAAAGTGGTTTTATCATGGGCTCCACATCCTAAAGCGTTGCCTCAAGCCGTTGCCAATTCGTTTGTGCAAATGATGCAATTACAAGACGCTGATTTTGTAATTACGCACCCAGAAGGCTACGAACTGAATCCAGCCATTACAAAAGATTCAAAAATTGAATACGACCAAAATAAAGCGTTTGAAAATGCTGATTTTATTTACACCAAAAATTGGAGTAATTATAAAGAATATGGTAAAGTAACTAATTTAGACCCGAATTGGACTGTGACAGCAGAAAAAATGAAACTGACTAACAATGCCAAATTCATGCACTGTTTACCTGTAAGACGTAATGTTATTGTAGCAGACGAAGTGATTGACAGTGCTAATTCGGTAGTGATTGAACAAGCCAATAACAGAACCTATGCAGCACAATTGGTTTTACAAAAAATACTAGAAGATGGAAAATAAACAATCGGTATCCATCATCAAAATTGGAGGAAATATTATTGATAATCCTTCCGAATTAACTGCTTTCCTAGCGGATTTTGCTGCTTTGAAAGGCAATACTATTTTGGTTCACGGTGGGGGAAAATCAGCGACCAAATTAGCGCAAAGTATGGGACTTACACCTCAAATGATTGACGGCCGACGAATTACAGATGCACCCATGCTTGAAGTAGTTGTTGGCGTTTATGCTGGGCAAATCAATAAAGAAGTGGTAGCGCAATTGCAAGCTAACGGATCAAATGCTATGGGATTTTCGGGAGCGGATGGTAATTTAATTCAATCGGACAAGAGAAATCACCCTACCATTGATTATGGTTTTGTAGGTGATGTTAAAAAAGTAAATACTAACTTATTAGCTAGTTTGCTTGATAGTGGTATTACCCCTGTTTTTTGTGCCATTACGCACGATGGAAAAGGACAATTATTAAATACGAATGCCGATACGATTGCTAGCGAATTAGCCATTGCTTTATCTTCAGTCTATGATGTTACCCTAACGTATTGCTTTGAAAAACCAGGTGTTTTGTTTGATGCTGAAGATGATACTTCTGTTATAGAATCTATCAACCCTGATTTGTATGCTCAATTAAAAGCAGAACAAGCGATTCATTCGGGTATGATTCCTAAATTAGACAACTGTTTTAACAGTTTGTCTATGGGTGTAAAACAAATCCGAATTGGACACCATAGCATGTTACAAGATCCAAAAGCTACTTATACGACCATAACGCTATGAAGAATATAGAAATCCTTACCCAAGAAGCTATAGCTTTATTAAAAGCGCTAATTGAAACGCCTTCCTTTTCTAGTGAAGAAGATAAAACAGCACTGTTAATTGAGAATTGGTTCAACCAAAATACTATTCCTTTTCAAAGAGAAAATAATAACGTTTGGGCTTTCAACCAACATTTCGACAAAAACAAACCAACACTTTTGTTGAACTCACACCACGATACTGTTAAACCCAATCAAGGGTATACCAATGATCCTTTTGAAGCTATTGTAAAAGACGACAAATTATTCGGATTAGGTAGTAATGATGCGGGAGGATGTTTGGTTTCGCTTTTAGCTACTTTTGTACACTTTTATTCGCAAAAAAATCTACCTTATAATCTTGTAATGGTAGCTTCTGCAGAAGAAGAAAGCAGCGGTAAAAATGGGCTGAACAGTGTTTTAAAACATTTGCCAGAACTGGATTGCGCCATCGTGGGTGAACCTACTTTGATGCAATTGGCTATTGCCGAAAAAGGATTGTTAGTGTTGGACGTGATTGTAAAAGGAACCGCAAGCCATGCTGCACATCAAAATGATGACAATCCAATTTATAATGCCATGTCTGTAATTGATTGGTTTAAAACCTATCAATTTGAAAAAATTTCGGAAGTATTAGGTCCAGTAAAGATGACCGTTACTCAAGTAAGCGCAGGAAAACAACACAATGTAGTCCCTGCTGAATGTCATTTAGTGGTGGATATCCGAGTGAATGATTGCTATAGCAATGCCGAAATATTGGCTACGGTAAAAAATCATGTAGCAGCCGAAGTAAATCCGCGTTCGATGCATTTAAATGCTTCGTCTATTCCGTTACAACATGGTTTAGTACAAGCCGGAATTGCATTAGGAAGAACCACTTACGGTTCACCAACCTTATCCGATCAGTCGGTATTGAGTTGCCAATCCTTAAAACTAGGACCTGGAGAAACATTACGCTCCCACTCGGCTGACGAATTTATATTTATTAACGAAATAGAAGAGGGAATTCAGTTGTATATCAAAATACTAACGGATTTTTTCAAACAATAAAATTAAAAACATGAAACTCTGGGAAAAAGGTATTGCTACTGATAAACAAATAGAACATTTCACGGTTGGAAACGACAGAGAATTAGACTTGGTCTTAGCAAAATATGATGCTCTAGGCTCCATTGCTCACGCTAAAATGTTAGGTCAAATTGGTTTGTTGACTTTCGAGGAAACGACTTCATTGGTTGACGCTTTAGAAGAAATCATTAAAGACGTAGAAGCAGGTAATTTTGAAATCGAAGATAGCTTCGAAGATGTTCATTCAAAAATTGAATATTTATTAACTATCAAATTAGGCGATGCAGGTAAAAAAATCCACACCGCACGTTCTCGTAACGACCAAGTTTTAGTAGATGTGCATTTGTATCTGAAAGATGTTGTTAAAGAATTGAAAGAACAAATAAAAGTACTTTTTGATTTGTTAATGGAATCGGCTGAGAAACATCAAAATGTATTATTACCTGGTTATACGCATTTACAAATTGCGATGCCTTCATCATTTGGGATGTGGTTTTCTGCTTATGCAGAGAGCTTGATTGACGATGTTACCATGTTGAATGCTGCTTTGAAAGTTGTAGACCAAAACCCATTGGGTTCTGCCGCGGGTTACGGAAGCTCTTTCCCTATCAACCGAACCTTTACTACTAAAGAATTGCAATTTGAAACCTTAAAATTCAATGCAGTTGCCGCTCAAATGAGTCGCGGAAAAGCGGAGAAAACAGTAGCATTTGCTATGAGCAGCGTAGCAGCTACTTTGGCTAAATTGTCTATGGATGTTTGTTTGTACATGAGTCAAAATTTTGATTTCATTAGCTTACCCTCTCATCTTACAACAGGTTCGAGTATTATGCCACATAAGAAAAATCCGGACGTATTTGAATTGATTCGTGGAAAATGCAATAAAATACAATCACTACCTTATGAGATTACTCTAATTACTAACAATCTCCCAAGTGGTTATCATAGAGATTTACAACTACTAAAAGAAGGATTATTCCCTGCTATTCAAAATTTGAAAGCGTGTTTGGATATTGCGATTTTTGCTATCAAAGACATTACTGTAAAAGAAAATATTTTAGACGATAAAAAATACGACTATCTTTTTACTGTTGATTCATTAAACGAGATGGTAGTAGCGGGAATTCCTTTTAGAGATGCATACAAAACTGTTGCTGAGCAATTAGAAAGAGGTACGTTCCAATCGCCCAAAGCAACCAAACATACCCACGAAGGAAGTATTAATAATTTATGTTTGGATGCAATAACAGAAAAGATGAATGAAGCTTATTAATACAAAAGAGTAAGAAATATAAAAAAAGGAGAAACAATTGTTTCTCCTTTTTTTAATAAACATATAGTTTTATTATATATTTGATTAAACTTATACGTGTTTATGAAAGAATATGCTACAGTTTTGCTCTTTGCTATGCCCCTTTTTTTGGCATTAATAATTATCGAAAAAATATACGGTTATTACAAAGGTGAAGATACCGCTCCTATTATGGACTCCGTTTCGAGTATTAGCTCTGGAATTATCAATTCTTTAAAAGATGTACTTGGCTTAAGTATTACTTTACTTTCTTACGAATGGATGGTAAGCACAATTGCGCTATTCCATTTAGAAGCTACTACTCTATCCTATTGCATTGGTTTTGTAGTGATTGATTTTTATGGCTACTGGTCACATCGATTAGCACACCAGATTAATTTTTTATGGAACAAACATGCAATCCACCATAGTAGTGAAGAATTTAACCTTTCTTGTGCATTACGACAAACTATTTCGAGCTTTGTTAATTTATTTACGTTTTTGCTAATTCCTGCAGCCCTTATAGGTGTACCTGCTAAAGTAATTGCAATTACACTTCCTATTCACTTATTTTTACAATTTTGGTACCATACTAAACATATCAAAAAAATGGGATTTTTAGAAAAAATAATGGTTACTCCATCTCATCACAGAGTACACCATGCTATCAATCCTGAATACATAGACAAAAATCACAGTCAAATATTCATATTTTGGGATAAACTATTTGGTACTTTCCAAGAAGAATTAGAGGAGGTTCCTCCTGTTTATGGAATTACTCGCCCTGCTCAAACTTGGAATCCTTTCCGAATTAATTTTCAACACCTTTGGCTGTTAGTTTGTGACGCTTGTCGCGCTGACAACTGGAAAGATAAATTGACCATTTGGTTTAAACCAACAGGCTGGAGACCAAAAGATTTTGAAGAAAGATATCCTGTTGCCAAAATCACCAATGTGTATAACTTCAATAAATACGGAACACAATATTCCAAAATATTAATGTATTGGTCTGTTATCCAATTGTTTATTACTTTAACATTAGTGAGTTATTTATACCTTTCTATTGCAACAATTAGTATTCAAAATATTTTTATCTACGGAGCTTTTATTTTCATAAGTGTATATAGCTATACCGAATTAATGGATACTAATAAATATGCTTTGCTTTGGGAAAGTATTCGGTTTATTTTAGGAATTGGAATTGTAATTTATTTAGGCAATTGGTTTGAACTTGATCATATTCTACCTTACGGAACTGTTCTTGTCACGGCTATTCTGTGTTTATCACTAGCAGGTACGGTTTATTTTGTTGGTACGAATTTTAAATCTGATAAATTAGTTATAATAAATGCTCATCATGAAAAGTAAATTATCATTAAACATCTATCTAGGTTTTAGCATTTTTTATCTACTAATAGTAGTTTTAAATCAAGACGATTTAGCGCGTTTTTTAAAACCTTTCTTACTTCCAATAGCAATAATTGCAGTATCTTTTTCGAAAAGCTTTAGTACAAAAAAAATCTTAGTAACAGCATTAACCTTTTCATGGATTGGAGACGTTATTTTGCTATTTGCAGATAAAGGCGAAATCTATTTTATTTTAGGTTTAATCGCTTTCTTACTCTCTCATGTCTTTTATATTGTACTCTTTAACAAGCAAACAATTAGCAAGGCAATCAATAACAAACTAAGTTATTGGGCTGGAATCGGATTAATTGCACTCTATTTTTTACTAATGATTGGCACTTTATGCCCAAAATTAGGATCACTTGTGGGACCTATAATCATATATGCTATAGTAATAAGTACCATGTTATATTTTGCACTTAAAGGAAGTTATCAATGGAATACAATACCCTATAATGCTGTTTTAACTGGTGCCCTTCTATTCGTAATTTCAGACAGTATTCTAGCATTTAACAAATTTTATCAGCCGATACCCTTCGCTTCTTTTTTAATAATGATTACATACCTATCGGCTCAGTTTTGCATTGTATGGGGAATTTTACATTTGAATCAAAAAAAATAGTGCCTCCTTTTACAAAGAGACACTATTATTGTTTTTTTTAGTTTTGTTTAATGAGGTAATTTAGTCCTTAAAATACCATACAAAACTGTTCCTATCAAAGCTCCCAAAAGAACCAAAACAACAGGAAAAACACCTGCGCCTAAAAGTATAAATATCGGTCCCGGACAAGAGCCAACCAGTCCCCAACCTAAACCAAAAAGTAGTCCTCCAATCCAATAGCGAGCAGCACCTTTTTCTTTGTCTTTTATAACTATTGGCGCTCCATCAATATCTTTTATATTATTTCTTTTAATGATTTGAATCCCTATTAAACCTGTTGCTATAGCAACTGAGATAATGCCATACATATGAAACGATTGAAATTGGAACATTTCGTATATACGATACCAAGACACTGCTTCAGACTTGGTTAAAACAACTCCAAAAACAAAACCTACGATTAAAAACTTGATCAATTTCATAACTAAAATAGTATTGGTAATAAAAAGTGAACCATAATTAGACCTCCTATAAAAAATCCTATAACTGCTTTTAAAGATGGTAATTGTAAATTACTCAATCCAGAAATTGCATGACCTGAAGTACAACCTCCCGCATAACGAGTTCCAAAACCAATTAACACTCCTCCAATCAATAGAATAAAGATACTTTTAGGTGATTCAAAGATTTGATTTCCAAAGAGAAAATTGGGTGCTAATTTGCCGTTTGGTGCTTCAATTCCAAGTGTCGCTAATTGCTCAATAGTTTTGGGATTGATGGTAACATTAGTTGGACTACTCATGTAATGCACGGCAACAAATCCTCCTAACATTGCTCCTATTACAACCACCAAATTCCATTTATTCGCCTTCCAATCAAAATTAAAATAAGAAACTTTCTTTCCAATACCCGACATGGAACACAATGATTCTAAATTGGATGACATCCCAAAATGCTTCCCAAAATATATTAGAAAAAGCATAATCATTCCAATACTAAATCCTGAAATATACCAAGACCACGTTTCAAAAAATACATTCATAACTTTCTATTTTTTTGTAAAAATAAGAAATCAATTTTGGAATCAAAACAGTTAATTTAGGCACAATTCTTGTTTAAAAAAATAAAGCTTTTAAAGTTCTCATTATATTTGTATACTGTTTGGATGTATTATCAAAAAAACAACTCCATATGAAAAAAACTATTTTATATATTGCTTTAGCAGTACTTATCAGCTCTTGTGTGAGCACTAGATCCACCTTGAAAAATGTAGACGATTCAGCACCTGATTTAGTAGTAAACAACAATAATACTTTTGATATTAAACTATTTAGTACTGATAAAAAGTATGGATATGATAAAGACTATCCTATTAATATATTTTACCAAACGAGTAAATCTGATGTCAATCAAGAACGTTTTTTAAATGCCTTAGCCGGTCCAAAAGGAGAGAAAATAACATACACTAAATTAGAAAATTGTTGCCCATTCCCTACCAAAAGAAGTGATATGGGAGCTGGATTTTTGGATGTATATGAGTTGCGATGGAAAGGACAAAAAAAACCTATTATATTATACCTAAACATATATGAAAAAGGAATTTTAATGGTTCCTTTTGGTTTACGCTTAAAAGAAAAATAACAGCACCACTCAATTTATTCGAAATTCAAGAAACTTTATCCAATGGAAGAATGTATCTCTGTTTTTGATATGCTAAAAATCGGGATTGGTCCCTCTAGTTCTCATACTTTAGGACCTTGGCGTGCTGCCGAACGATTTTTATCAGAACTTCGAAACAACAATCTATTAGCTAAAACAGAAAAAATTCAGGTAGATCTATACGGTTCGTTATCCTTAACGGGCAAGGGACATGCTACTGATTTAGCTATTTTATTAGGTTTAAGTGGACAAGACCCTGAAACAATTCCTGTCGATACTATCGCTAAAATAACCGCTCAAATCCAAAAAGATAAAGTTATTCTATTAGGAAACGAAAAAACAATTCCTTTTATTCCTGAAAAGGAGATCATCTTCAATAAAAACTTTTTAAGCTTTCATTCTAACGGAATACAATTCACTGCTTTTTTAAATGACAATAAAAATTATCAAGCTACCTATTATTCTATCGGTGGAGGGTTTGTCGTTAAGGAGGAACGAATTAATGCTAAAAAGAAACAGGCATTAAAATGCGCTTTCCCGTTTCCTATCAATAAAGCTAGTGAATTATTAAATTATTCGCTTCAGAATCATGCTAAAATCTCAGAAATTGTATTCGAAAATGAAAAATCAATGCGATCCGAAGAACAGATTCACACGGAACTGCTTCGTATTTGGAATACGATGCTTGAATGCATGTATATAGGCTGTCATTCTGAAGGAATATTGCCTGGTGGATTACACGTTAGGCGAAGAGCTTTTGATTTACATCAAGATTTAATTGGATTGTCCAATTACAATTCACCTCAAGAATGGTTAGAACAAATTAGAAAAACGGAAGTGAAATTTCGCCAAATTTTAAAATGGGTAAGCTGTTTTGCCCTAGCAGTTAATGAAGTAAATGCATCCTTAGGCCGTGTAGTTACAGCACCTACAAATGGAAGCGCAGGAGTAATTCCCGCAGTATTAATGTACTATCTTGTGATTGAAAATCACCAAGCCAATGAAAAAGAAATCAAACAATTCTTATTAGTAGCTGGTGAAATTGGAAGTATTTTCAAAAAAGGAGCCACAATATCTGCCGCTATGGGAGGCTGTCAGGCCGAAATAGGGGTCTCGTCAGCAATGGCTGCTGCTGCACTTTGCGAAGTAATGGGAGGAACTCCAAGTCAAGTTTTGATAGCCGCCGAAATTGCAATGGAACACCACTTAGGCCTCACCTGCGATCCTGTAGAAGGATTAGTTCAAATTCCTTGTATTGAAAGAAATACAATGGGAGCTATAAAAGCAATTAATGCCGCCGAATTGGCATTAGCCACCGATCCAAAAAATGTAAAGGTTCCTTTAGACAAAGTAGTCGATACCATGTGGCAAACTGCTCAAGATATGAATTCAAAATACAAAGAAACCTCTCAAGGAGGGCTCGCAGTTGCAGTAAATATGGCCGATTGTTAAATTATTTATGTCTTGTATCAATAAGGTGAATAATCTTCCAATGGTCATTTTCTTTATACATCGTAAATGCATTAACTCCCTTATGGCTTAATTTATCGTTAATGTAAAATTCATACGGAGTCCACACATGAGCCATTGCTCCATCAAGTTGAATAGAAAAATTTACAATTTTTTCTTGAAAACGAGTCGTTGCGGGTATCGTTGCAATAGAATGATAAAACGCTTTCGGATTTTCATTCACTAATTTGATCCCTTTTGAATTCGTTATAATCGATTGTAAAATCAACTGATCTGAACAAACCGATTGCATAACGATGGAGTCTTTAGCATGAAAACCCTGAAAAAAAGTTGCAACTACATTTTTAATCTCTTGATCTTGTGAGTAAAGTGATCCTGTTACCAACAACAGTAATCGAAATAATATTATTTTCATATGACGAATTTAAGCAAACTTATTGTTACAAATAATATTAATCTTCTATTATTGAATTAAAAAAAATTGATTTTATTACCTTTACGAACTTAAATTAATGCTATGTCAGTCGCAAAAAAAGATTATAAAAGAATAACTACTCGATCACTAATTGAAATGAAAGCTAACGGCGAAAAAATTTCAATGCTTACTGCTTATGATTATACTATGGCAAAAATAGTTGATTCTGCAGGGGTTGATGTAATTCTTGTAGGAGATTCTGCTTCCAATGTAATGGCAGGACATGAAACTACTTTGCCTATTACTTTGGATCAAATGATTTATCACGCTTCATCGGTGGTGCGAGCAATTGAGCGTGCATTAGTAGTTGTTGATTTACCTTTTGGAAGTTACCAATCCGATTCAAAAGAAGCCTTGCGTTCTGCTATTCGAATAATGAAAGAAAGTGGCGGACATGCGGTAAAATTAGAAGGTGGAAGCGAAATTAAAGATTCTATCAAAAAAATATTAAATGCAGGAATTCCTGTTATGGGCCATTTGGGTTTAACCCCTCAATCTATCTATAAATTTGGAACTTATACTGTTCGCGCTAAAGAAGAAGCTGAGGCTGAACAATTAATTGAAGATGCAAAACTATTAGAAAGCTTAGGCTGTTTTGCCATTGTTTTAGAAAAAATTCCTGCTCATTTAGCCGAAAAAGTGGCTAAAAGTATTTCGATTCCCGTAATTGGAATTGGCGCGGGTGGCGGTGTTGACGGACAAGTATTAGTTATACATGATATGTTAGGAATGAATAATGAATTCAGTCCTCGTTTTCTAAGACGCTATATGAATTTATACGAGGGTATGACTTCGGCTATAAGTCAATATGTTGAAGACGTTAAAACTTCTGATTTTCCTAATGCTAATGAGCAATATTAGTGATTAGTGATTAGTAAATCGTGATTAGTAATTAGCAAAAAATAATTTTGGCCGAGAAAATCGTTTCTAACAAAGATAATCTTCAAGTACTTCATGAAGACAATCACCTTATTGTGGTCAATAAGCGTGTAGGAGATATTGTGCAAGGGGATAAAACAGGAGACAAACCTTTAGGCGAAATTGTCAAAGAATACATCAAGGAAAAATACAACAAACCCGGTGACGTTTTTTTAGGTATTATCCATCGTTTGGATAGACCCACAACAGGCATTGTTGTATTTGCTAAAACTAGTAAAGCCCTTGCTCGAATGAATACACTTTTTAGCAATCGAGAAACACAAAAAACCTATTGGGCGGTTGTCAAAAATAAACCTCAAAAATCAGAAGACAAATTGATTCATTACCTCAAAAGGAATGAGAAAAATAACACTTCAAAAGCGCATCTTAAAGAAGTTCCAGAAAGCAAATTAGCAAGTTTAGAGTACCAAATTATAAAAGAACTAAACAATTATACTGCTTTAGAAATCCAACTTCACACAGGAAGACACCATCAAATTAGAGCCCAATTATCTGCTATTGGTTCACCCATCAAAGGCGATTTAAAATACGGTTTTGACAGAAGCAATCCTGATGGAGGGATTCACTTACATGCTCGAAAACTATTTTTCACTCATCCCGTATCAAAAGAAGCGATAACTATTATCGCTCCTACTCCTGACGATGTAATTTGGAATGCTATCTGATTTTAGTTGACACATAGTGGTTATTTCAATTTTTAAATTTAAATTGCATCTCATTAACACGATTTTTTTTTGATGAATTATAAAACAGATATCGGTTACCGCAAAGAAATTTTAACTCGTTTATTGAACAATATTATTATTCATGAAGATGAAATAGTAGCAGCCTTACAAGAGGATTTCAATAAGCCTGAGTTTGAATCGGTAATTACTGAAACTAGTTATGTAATTTCTGATTTAAAATATACTATTAAAAATATTTCTCGATGGGCAAAACCTAAAAGAGTTTTCCCTTTTGTGTTGAATATTCCTTCTTCTGATACCATTTATAAAGAACCTTATGGTAAGGTTTTAATAATTGCACCTTGGAATTATCCTTTTCAATTAGCGCTTTGCCCTACTATAGCCGCAATTGCAGCAGGAAATCAAGTTACTCTCAAACCTTCAGAATTAACACCAAAAACAGCCGCAATAATAGAAAAAATCATTTCTAAAACTTTTGCTATTAATCATGTGGAAGTAGCTCAAGGTGGTGTGGAAGTGGCTTCACAACTACTGAAACAACGTTGGGATTATATATTTTTCACAGGAAGTGTTGCTGTGGGTAAAATCATTGCTCAGGCTGCAGCCGAAAATTTAACACCTGTTACCTTAGAATTAGGTGGTAAAAATCCATGTATTGTTGACGAAACGGCAAATTTAAAATTAGCCGCAAAACGAATTGTTTGGGGAAAATTTATCAATGCGGGACAAACGTGTATTGCACCAGATTACATCTTGGTGCATCAAAGCAGTAAAGAATCATTCATTCAATTTGTAAAAGACGAAATTAGAACTGCTTATGGAGAGAATCCTGAGTGCTCTGCTGATTTTGCCAGAATTATAAATACAAAAAACTGGTCTCGATTAATTGCGATGATTGATCCATCAAAAGTAATTTTTGGTGGCGAACACAATAGCAAAACCAATTATATTGCTCCTACATTAATTGATGAAAATGATTTGGATAGTGTAATTATGCAAGATGAAATTTTTGGTCCTTTATTACCAATTATAACTTACGAAAAGGAAACCGAAATTGATTCGATAATAGCTAAGTATGAAAAATCATTAGCCTTATATATTTTTAGTGAAAGAAAATCTTTTTGTAAAAAAATTATTGATAAACATTCTTTTGGCGGAGGCTGCATCAATGATACTATGGTGCATTTCTCCAATAAAAAATTGCCTTTTGGAGGAGTGGGCCATAGCGGAATTGGAGCGTATCACGGAAAGTTAAGTTTTGATATTTTTTCACATCATAAAGGAATAGTCGATAAAGCAACTTGGATCGATCTACCTCTCAGATATGCGCCCTACAAAGACAAATTAGCTACAATAAAAAAAATATTGAATTGGTTATAATTTAAAAAGAGTATAGTAATGGAAACAACCAACCAGAAAATAATGCGTTTAAAAACAGAAGGATTTGAAATACAATTTGAAAACGTATTTAATAAAGCATTTGAAAATTATAAAAAAATTGCCGTGTATGCAGGACTAGCCATTTTGATATTAGGCTTTCTGTTTGCCTTTCTTGCCATAATTGGACTTATTAGTTTTGTTGGTGCAGAACATTTAAATCAAAATTCGATTAAACAAGTTGAAGCTAAGATGTTACAACCAGAGTACATCGGATACCAATTTGTGATCCTACTAGCAATAAATACTTTTTTCAGTCCAATTAGTGCTGGTTTTCTAAAAATGGCTGAATCAGCCGACAAGGATATTGAATTCAAAATGCGACAATTTTTCTCCTTTTATAAGTGGTCTTATTTCAAAGAATTAGTTGTAGCTACATTCATGATTACATTTTTGAGCACAGGTATCGATAGTGTATTAGCATTCAATAAAATTCCTCTTCTCGGAAGTATTATCTCTCTCATAATAGGAATTTTTACCATTTTATGTACTCCATTAATTATTTTTGGCAATCAAAAAGCAATTGCAGCTTTAAAATCAAGTATCAGTTTAATAAGTCCTCATTTCCTAACGTTATTTCTGCTTTTATTCGTAGCCTTTTTAGGGTCGTTAGTAGGTTTAATTGCGTTTTGTATCGGGGTGCTTTTTACCATACCATTCAATATATCAATGCAATACGCTATTTATGATTCAATTATTGGTATTGAAAATGAAGAAATAGTTGTAGAAAAATCAAAAGAAAACTAACCCAACCAACCATCTCTATCCAAACTCCGATACTGAATAGCTTCTGCAATATGATTGGACAATACATTTTGCGAGTTTTCTAAATCGGCAATAGTTCGTGATACTTTCAAAATTCGGTCATACGCTCGAGCTGAAAGATTCAAGCGTTCCATAGCATTTTTAAGGAGTTCTTTTGAAGCTTCATCAAGAACACAAAACTCTCTAATATGCTTAGTAGTCATTTGCGCATTATAATGTATACTAGGCATAGAATCAAATCGATTAGATTGAATTTCACGCGCATGGATAACTCGTTCACGTATTGCTACACTACTTTCTGCTTTTCTATCTTCTGCTAATTTTTCAAATGGAACAGGTGTTACCTCAATGTGAATATCTATCCTATCTAGTAATGGCCCAGATATTTTACTCATATAACGTTGAATCTCTTGGGGTGAAGAGGATTGTGGTGCATCAGGATCATTAAAAAAACCACTCGGACTAGGATTCATACTGGCAACCAACATGAATGAAGATGGATAAGTAACTGTAAATTTAGCTCTAGAAATAGTAACTTCTCTATCTTCCAAAGGTTGACGCATTACTTCAAGAACATCTCTTTTAAATTCAGGCAATTCATCTAAAAAAAGAACTCCATTATGGGCCATCGAAATCTCACCCGGCTGAGGATAACTACCCCCTCCTACTAGCGCTACATTTGAAATTGTATGGTGGGGACTACGAAACGGCCGCTGGTTCATCAATCCTACTTCTTTTAATTTTCCTGCAACGCTATGAATTTTAGTTGTTTCCAATGCTTCTCGCAAAGTCATGGGTGGTAAAATACTTGGTAAGCGCTTAGCAATCATTGTCTTCCCTGCTCCAGGAGGCCCAATTAAAATGATGTTATGGCCTCCTGCTGCTGCAATCTCCATGCAGCGTTTGATACTTTCTTGACCTTTCACATCTGAAAAATCAAACTCTGGAAAATCTAATGTTTTATAGTATTCGGCTCTTGTATCAATTTTAGTAGGTGCTATAACTGCTTTACCTTCAAAAAAGTCAATCACTTCTTGTAGATTCTCCACACCATATACATCTAGGTCGGCAACAATACCAGCTTCATTCACATTTTGTTTGGGTAAAAAGAAACCTTTAAACCCCTCTTCCTTTGCTTTTATAGCAATTGGCAAAGCACCTCTAATGGGTTGCAAACTTCCGTCAAGTGAAAGTTCTCCCATAATTATATACCGTTCAACCCCCTCACCTTTAATCTGAGAAGAAGCAACTAGGATTCCTATGGCCAGAGTCAAATCGTATGCAGAACCTTCTTTTCGTAAATCGGCTGGCGCCATATTAATTGTAATCTTTTTTCCTGGTAGCATATAGCCATTATTTTTCAATGCAGCGGCAATTCGATAACTACTCTCTTTAATAGCATTATCTGGCAAACCAACTAAATGGTATCCAATTCCTTTATCTATATTTACTTCTACTGTAATTGTTGTTGCTTCAACTCCAAAAACAGCACTTCCAAAAACTTTAGTCAGCATATTTATTAATCTTTTTCTAAAAATAAATAAAAATAGAATACATTTTCAAAAAAATATAATTTATATTTTAAAATTTACTTATAATTTAAAATTAAATAGTCGTTTAACAAATGTTAAAATTTAAAGTACTTAGAATTGAAATTCAATTTTTTATACATTTAATAAATTTTAAAAATAAATCATGAAAAAAGTACTGCTATTTCTTTTTGTGATAGTACTGACTACTAAGGTACAATCACAGAATTATTTTCCTAATAATGAGAGTATCCAAAGTAAAAATGAGAATTTTACGGCATTCACAAATGCAACAATTTACATTTCACCAAACCAAATTGTAAAAAAAGGAACCCTTCTCATTCAAAATGGTAAAGTTGTCAATACTGGAGTAAGTGTTAGTATTCCTAAAAACACGATTATTATCAATCTTGAAGGGAAAACCATCTATCCTTCATTTATTGATTTATACACAAGTTTTGGAATAGAAAAGCCAAAAAGTACTTCTCCAATTACAAGAGGACAATTGTACGATACAAAACGCTCTGGGTATTATTGGAACGAACATATTCGAACTGAGGTTAATGCTTTTGAAAACTATAAATACGACACATCAAAGGCTGAAGAATTTCTTAAAGCCGGATTTGGTGTTGTTGGTACTCATGTTCAAGATGGAATTGCTAGAGGAACTGGTACTTTAATTGCACTCAATAATTTTGATAGTAGCAAACGTTTATTGGCTAACAAAATTTCAAACCATTTTGGATTTACCCGAAGTGCGCTTACTGCACAAGCCTATCCAAGTTCTCTAATGGGAATGATGGCATTAGTTCGTCAAATGTATTTAGATATGGATTGGTACAAAAAAGGAAATTCTGAAACCAAAGACATTTCGCTTGAAGCTTTAATCGAAAATCAGAATTTAGTACAGCTTTTTGCTTCAGAAGATAAATTAAATAGTTTGCGTGCTGCAAAAATTGGAAAAGAGTTTGGTGTTAATTATGTTTTAAAAGGTAGCGGGAACGAATTTGAACGAATTGAAGAAATCAAAAAAACAAATTCTAAATACATTATTCCTATAAATTTCCCTGAGGCATATGATGTCTCTGACCCTATTCAGGCGAATCAAATGGAATTAAAAGATTTCCGTTTTTGGAATCAAGCACCCTCTAACTTAAAAGTATTAGCTGATAATGGAATCGTGTTTGCCTTAACCACAGATAATTTGAAGAAAACAGAGAATTTTAGAGCGAACTTATTAAAAGCAGTTCAATATGGTTTTGACACTACGAAAGCTCTAGAAGCAATGACTACCATTCCAGCTGCTATTATTGGTAAAAGCAATGAAATTGGCACCTTAAACAACGGAAGTCAAGCTAATTTTATCATTACATCTGGGGATTATTTTGACAAAAAAACAGTCCTATACGAAAATTGGATACAAGGAAATCGTTTTGTTATTAATGACATGACTGCTAAAGATATTCGAGGTAATTATGACCTAACTATTAATAATGAAACTTACAAATGGAAAATTAGTGGAGAAAATACAAATCCAAAATCGGAAATAACGACTATTGACAATAAAAAATTAAATTCTAAAATCAGCATTACTAATCAATGGCTCACTGCTGTAATTAAAAATGTAGATTCTTTAAAAACAAATTTTATACGATTAAGTGCTTTCCTAGATTCAAAATCAAATTTAACTGGAAAAGCAATTCTAAAAAATGGTAAAGAAGTAGAATGGATTGCAAATAAAACAGCTGAATTTAAACCCGAAACTAACATCAATAATGATGATAAAGTTTATCCTATTCAACCTGTGACTTATCCAAACGTAGCTTATGGAAATACCCAAAAATTAACAGCTCAAAACCTATTATTCAAAAATGCAACGATTTGGACTAATGAAAAAGAAGGTATTTTAGAAAATACAGATGTGTTGATTAAAGGTGGGAAAATCGCTGCTATAGGAAAAAATATTTCCGACCCAAAAGCAACAATAATTGATGCTAAAGGAAAACATTTAACTAGTGGAATTATCGATGAACATTCTCATATAGCTATTTCTAAAGGAGTTAACGAAGGAGGTCATAATTCTAGTGCCGAAGTAACTATTCAGGATGTAGTCAATTCTGAAGACCCGAATATCTACAGAGACTTAGCTGGCGGAGTAACTATATCACAATTACTTCATGGGTCCGCTAATCCTATCGGAGGACGTTCGGCTATAGTAAAATGGAAATGGGGACTTTCGCCAGACGAAATGTTGTACAAAAACCAACCTAAGTTTATCAAATTTGCTTTGGGGGAAAATGTAAAACAATCCAATTGGGGTAACATCAACCCTACTCGTTTTCCTCAAACAAGAATGGGAGTTGAACAAGTATTTAATGACTACTTTCAACGAGCAAAAGAATACGATTTAACTTGGAAAAACTACAATACTACAAAGAAAGGAAAAGCTCCTAGAGTAGATTTAGAATTACAAACTCTAGCCGAGATATTAAATAAAGAACGTTTTATTACTTGCCACTCTTATGTACAATCTGAAATTTTGATGTTAATGAAAGTAGCTGAAAAATTTAATTTTAGAGTCAATACATTTACCCATATTTTAGAAGGTTACAAAGTAGCCGATAAAATGAAAGAACACGGTGTTGGCGCCTCAACATTTTCGGATTGGTGGGCTTATAAATTCGAAGTAAATGATGCTATCCCTTTTAATGGTCCTATCTTACACAACCATGGAGTAACTGTTGCATATAACTCTGATGATGCAGAAATGTCAAGACGATTAAATCAAGAAGCTGCAAAAGCTGTTAAATATGGAAATATTTCAGAAGAAGAGGCATGGAAATTTGTTACTCTAAATCCTGCAAAATTATTACATATTGATGATAAGGTAGGAAGTATCAAAGTAGGAAAAGATGCTGATGTGGTCCTTTGGAGCGAAAATCCATTATCTATTTATTCTAAAGCCGAAAAAACAATTATTGAAGGTGTTGTTTATTTTGACATTCAAAGAGATGAAGAACAAAGAAAATCTATAGCTAATGAAAGAAATATTCTTATCGAACAACTATTAGAGGAAAAAAACAAGGGAGCTAACACTCAAGAACCTAAAAGAACTGAACGAACAGAATATCACTGTGATACAATGGAATACTAATCTAGTATTTTAATCAACAAAATTAATTATGACAATTATGATACATAAAAAAATAATTTTACTAATATTGATTTTCAATATCTCAATAGTTAGTATAGCACAACAAACTCCTGCTCTACAACAAGAAAAATCGATATTAATTATTAATGCTAAATTGCATATTGGAGATGGAACTGTTTTAGATAATAGTGCCATTGGATTTAAAAATGGTAAAATTGATTGGGTCTCAAACTCTAAAAATGGTACTACGTCAAACTATGAAACTATAATTGATGCTAAAGGCAAAGAAGTTTATCCAGGTTTTATAGCTCCTAATTCTACTCTAGGATTAGTAGAAATTGACGCTGTAAAATCTTCCGATGATGAGTCTGAAATAGGTACGTACAATCCAAATGTAAGAAGTTTAATTGCTTATACTGCTGATTCAAAAGTTGTAGAAACTGTAAGACCTAATGGAATATTAATGGCACAAATTACTCCTAGAGGAGGAATCCTATCTGGAACTTCATCAATTGTACAATTAGATGCTTGGCACTGGAGTGATGCAGTAATTAAAGAAAACGACGGAATTCACATGGATTTCCCTTCTAGTTTTAAACGCACTGGCTCTTGGTTTGAACCTGGAACAATTGAAGCTAATAAAGAATACATCAAACAAATCCAAGAAATAAACACCTTTTTCACAAATGCTAAAGTGTATATTACTTCAAATTCTCAAAGTAAAAATTTAACTTTTGAAGCAACAAAAGGTTTATTTGATGGGACAACAACATTATTTATTCATGCAAATGAAGAAAAACAAATAATGGATGCTATTCAACTTGCACAAAATAATGGAATACAAAAAATAGTACTTGTTGGAGGATATGAAGCTTATAAAATTGGTAAATTCCTTAAAGAAAATAAAATCGGAGTTTTATTAAAACGTGTTCATGAAATGCCTGAAAATGATGATGACGACATAAATCTACCTTTTAAATTAGCTAAATTACTTACAGATCAAGGGGTTTTAGTTGGATTAGAAAACAGTGGATCACATGAAAGGATGGCCACACGAAACTTACCTTTTCTTGCAGGAACCTGTGTAGCTTATGGACTAAATAAAGAACAAGCATTACAATTAATTACTTCGAATACTGCTAAAATTTTAGGGATTGATAGCTTTTGTGGAACTCTTGAAGTTGGAAAAGACGCTACTTTATTTATTTCAGAAGGAGATGCTTTAGATATGAGAACAAATAAAATTACAAATGCATTCATTCAAGGAAGAGCTATAAGCTTAGATACACATCAAACAAAACTGAATAATCGTTACAAAACAAAATTCAATCAAAAATAATTGAATTAAATTATTTGTATTCAAAAGCCCATTATATAATTATAATGGGCTTTTTTATTAAATAAATACTTCCAAAAGATTTGTTTTAGTTATAAAAAGCCAAAATCAAATTATCAAATTCAAAAAAATAAGTACAAAATACAGCAAACCCTAAAAAATTATAGGTACAATCTAATTATTTGATAAAAATTAATAATTACCCCCTATTTTTTTATGGGTTAATATGATATTTTTATACTTTTATCAAAATTTTAAAAATAAAAGTTATGCGTAAAATTGTTTTAAGTGTGATTCTAATCACTGTTTTGGGACTTACTTTTTTCTCAAATTATTTTGTTGTTGCTTCAACAAAACTAGGAGCTCACATCGTTGAATTGAAATTAGATACTGGAGACACAGCATGGATGATTGTTGCTTCTGCTTTAGTATTAATCATGACTCCTGCGTTAGGATTCTTCTACGGAGGTATGGTAGGAAAGAAAAATGTAATCAGTACGATGTTACAAAGTTTTATGGCTATGGTAATTGTAACTGTATTATGGGTATTAGTTGGTTTTGGATTATGCTTTGGACCATCTATAGGAGGGATTATCGGAGACCCATCGTCAAATATGCTATTTAATGGAGTTAGCGCTAACACTGCTTGGGAATTAGCACCAACTATTCCTCTGTTATTATTTGCTTTCTTTCAAGCAAAATTTGCCATCATCACACCAGCATTAATTACTGGAGCATTTGCTGAGCGTATTCGTTTTTGGGCTTACTTATTATTTATGGTATTATTTATATTAGTAATCTACGCACCATTATGCCACATGACTTGGCATCCTGATGGTTATTTCTTCAAAGAAGGTGTTCTTGACTTTGCCGGTGGAACTGTGGTACATATGAGTGCTGGTTGGGCTGCTTTAGCTGGAGCTATCTTCTTAGGAAAAAGAAAAGTTCAAAAAGTAAACCCTGCACGTATTACTTATGTATTATTAGGAACTGGTTTATTATGGTTTGGATGGTTCGGATTCAATGCAGGTTCTGCTGTAGGTGCTAACGGACTTGCTGCACAAGCATTAGGAACTACTACTGTTGCTGCTGCTGCTGCTGCAATGGCTTGGGTATTCATTGACAAAATTTTAGGTCACAAATTATCAGCTATGGGAGCTTGTATCGGAGCAGTTGTTGGATTAGTAGCTATAACTCCTGCTGCTGGATTTGTAAGTATCCCTCATGCAATTGCTATTGGTATCATTGCAAGTATTGTAAGTAACTTTATGGTATTAAAATTCCCTAAAGGAAAAATTGACGATGCTTTAGATGTATTTGCTTGTCATGGTGTTGGTGGTATGGTAGGTATGCTATTGACTGGGGTTTTTGCCTCAAAAGATATCAATCCAATTGTTGGTGATAATCAAGGGTTAATTTTTGGTGATACTACTTTGTTTTTAATTCAATTAAAAGCATTGGTATTGGTATCTATCTTTGCATTCTCTGCTGCTTATGCTTTATTCTTTATTGTAAACAAAATTACTCCATTAAGAGTAAGTGAAGACAAAGAAGAATTAGGATTAGATATTACTCAACACGGAGAGTTCTTGTAATAGACACTTGATTTTTTTTAAACACCCTAAATCCTAGGGTGTTTTTTTTTATATAAAAAAACCGAAAATCATACAATTTGCGGTTTTTAAATATCTGATATCGTTCTTACTCCTTAAATTTTGCTATCCCTTCTTTCAACCAAACTTCGTATTCATCAATACTTACAAAACTTATAGTTGGCTGTTTCAAATTAAGAGAATTCCCTTCTAAATCAGTTAATACATACAAAGGCTGTGTATTCGTTTTATATTTAGAAATCATAAAGTCGGTCCATTTATCACCAATAGTTTCAATACTAGCACCTGTCGTTTTAGAAACCAATTGTTTGTTTTTAGGCAAAGCTCTTTTATCATCAACATACAACGAAATTACAACTACCTGATTTTTTAAAATAGTCAAAATACGCTCGTCAGACCAAACGTTATTTTCCATTTTTCTACAATTCACACAAGCATGGCCCGTGAAATCCAACATAATAGGCTTGTTAACCGTTTTTGCATAAGCCAATCCTTTTTCATAATCATCAAAAACCATAATTTGGTGAGGGCCTAATTTAGCACCCATAGGCAATACTAATGCTGATGTATTAGAATTAACCGAGCTACCCCCTATTCCTAAAGGACTTTCGCTATATTCCATTGGCGGAGGAAAAGCATTGATTAATTGTAAAGGCGCGCCCCATAAACCTGGAATCATATACACAGTAAACGACAACACAACCAATCCCAATGATAATCTACCTACAGAAATGTGCGACATTGGGCTATCATGTGGTAAGGTAATTTTTCCAAATAAATACAAAGCTAAGGTTCCAAAAATAGCTATCCAAATCGCTAAAAACACTTCTCTTTCTAATAAATGCAATTGTAAAACCAAATCGGCATTGGACAAGAATTTAAAAGATAAAGCCAATTCTAAAAAGCCTAAAACTACTTTTACCGTATTCAACCAACCACCTGATTTTGGCAGCGAATTCAACCAACCTGGAAACATAGCAAATAACATAAAAGGCAACGCTAAAGCCAATGAAAATCCTAACATACCCACTATAGGAGCAATCCCTCCCTTAGAAGCGGCCTGTACCAAAAGCGTTCCAACAATTGGACCTGTACATGAAAACGAAACGATTGCCAAAGCCAAAGCCATAAACAAAATTCCTATCATTCCTCCTCTATCGGCTTGACTATCCACTTTATTTGCCCAAGAATTAGGTAACATAATTTCAAAAGCTCCTAAAAACGAAGCTGCAAAAACAACTAATAAAATAAAGAAAATAAGATTGAACCAAACATTGGTTGAAAGCGCATTGAGTGCGTCGGCACCAAATAGCCAAGTCACTAAAACTCCTAAAAACACATAAATCACAATAATAGAAACCCCATAAAAAATAGCGTTTCTCACCCCTGCTCCTTTTGTTTTGCTTTGTTTCGTAAAAAAGCTTACTGTCATAGGAATCATTGGGAATACACAAGGAGTCAATAAGGCTGCAAATCCTGAGAAAAAAGCAATAATAAAAATAGACAACAATCCTTTTTCTGGATTTGAATCTGTGACAAGAGTTTGACTTGCGTTGGATTGAACCTTGTTCGACTCTTCTTGATTGTCTACTTTTGTTGGAGTTACAGGTAGTGTAGCTACAGAATCTTCAGCTACTACAGGGGCTATCTCTTTAGAAGATGAAGGAATAACAAACGTAAAGTTTTTTTCTAAATTAATACAAGCGTCTTTACATACTTGGTAATTCAAACTCACTTCTATTTTGGTAAGTTTTGGATTAGTCAAATTAATTTCTTGCGTCAATTGTGCTTTTTTCTCAAAAAAAGTCTCGTTGACTTCAAAGATATCATTGTAAGCCGTTTTTGTTTTGCTCTCTTTGGTTTTACCAATCAATTCGAAATTCCCTTTTTGATTTTTAAAAAGCACTTCTAATGGCAATGAACCGCCTTCAGCTGTGAACTGCGAATACAAATGCCAACCCGTATCTATCACTCCATTAAAAGTAAGTACATAGTTTCCATTGGACTTTTTCTCGATTTGAGTAGTCCATTTAACTGGATTCAGCAGCTGTGCATTTCCTTTGGCGAAAGCCAATAATACCACTAGTAAAACAATAATTTTTTTCATTATTCGATAGCTATTTTTACTATATTTTTTGTTGTTTCTTCTATTTTAAATCGTTCATCCTGACGAATACCAATCACCCAAACAATTTGATTGTCAGAACACAACAACCAAGTGTTTTCTTTTTCAAGTAATGATAATTTTTCATCCTTGAACAATTTACTCACTTTTTTAGATTGCCCATTCATTCCAAAAGGCTGAAAAATATCTCCTTCGTTCCAATGACGCAATGTCAACGGAAACTGCAGTGTATCTTGATCTACAAATATAGCCGTATTAGAAGGCACACCCATCTCTTTAACATTCGAAAACATCATATTTAAGGGAAAATTAACTTTCAATTGGTCTTCATGAATCAAAAATTCTCTTTGTATTTCCTTAGATTGAATAGGACTTAAAATTAAGAAATCTCGATTTTTAAGCAATCTGAATTCTGGTGCCAAAACTTGTTTGCCTGATTGGCTGTGTGCCAAATCATAAATATCATCCCAAGCTGTAAATCCGTATTCGGTCAACCATTGGTACAAATACGATTTGTAATTGGACAATTTCAATAATTGATTGAGATCAAAATAAATTTCATCCCCTATTTCTTTGGCTACCTGTTGATACACCATAATAGCGGCATCATCCACTAATTCTTGTGATTCACGCAAATAGGCCTGCGTTTTTTCAAAAGAACTCATAAAACTCGGATTCAGTTCTTTTAATATCGGAATCAAATGGTGGCGAATTTTATTTCGTAAATATTTATCCGAAGCATTACTGCTGTCTTCACGCCATTTCAAATTGTTTTCAGCGGCATATTCCTCAATTTCTTTTCTAGAAAAAGGAAGTAATGGTCGAATAATCGTATCATTTTGAGCCGGAATTCCGGTCAATCCGTCTAATCCAGTCCCTCTTGAAAGATTGATAAAAAAAGTTTCTAGATTATCGTCAGCATGATGTGCCGTTAGAATATAATCGCCTTTTTGAATTTCAAGTTGTTCGTAAAACCAACTGTATCGTAATTCACGAGCGGCAAGTTGTGTAGACAGCTTGTAATCTTTGGCAAAAGCCTCCGTATCAAATTGCGTAAATGACAGCGGAATATTGTTCTTACTTGTATAGTCTTGAATAAATTGTTGGTCACCAAAACTTTCCAATCCACGCAACTGAAAATTACAATGTAACACTACAATTTCATACTCTAATTGCTGAAAAAGATGCACTAAAACCATACTGTCCAATCCACCGCTAACGGCAAGCAAGAGCTTTTTCCCTTTCAAAAAAGGAAACTGATTAGAAACATGGTTTTGAAATTGTTGTAGCATACTCAAAAGTAATTAATTCAAAACAATTAACACAACACTTCGTGCATCGCTTTGGCTTTTAGCAAACATTCTTCGTATTCTTTTTCTGGATTGGATAATGAGGTAACCGCACTTCCTACAGAAAAAGAAACATACTTTTTCTCCTGATTGTACAAAATACTACGAATTACAACATTGAAATCAAAATTACCTTCTGGAGTAAAATACCCTATTGCTCCACTATACAAACCTCTTTTAGTTTCTTCTAATTCTTCAATGATTTTCATTGCCGAAATCTTTGGAGCTCCAGTCATACTTCCCATTGGAAAAGTCAAACGCAAGACATCTATATTTGAATACTTAGCGTCTAATTTTGATGTAATTGTGGAAATCATTTGATGTACTTGTTTAAATGAATAAATTCCACATAACTCGGTAACTTTAACCGATCCTTTTTCGGCTGTCCGAGATAAATCATTCCGAACTAAGTCGGTAATCATGATATTTTCAGCGCGTTCTTTTGGGTCGGAAGCCAAATTATTTTTTGAAATATCGTCTTCAATTGTATCTAAAAATCGTTTTGCCGTTCCTTTAATGGGTTGCGAAATCAACTTATCATCTTCTTTTCTCAAATACCGTTCTGGCGTTGCTGAAAGTAAATGGTGTTGATTATTTTTAAAATACACCGCAAAAGG